>ERZ827043.2898-NODE-2898-length-13580-cov-2.556229_pt1 | contig 13580 bp, 9 predicted proteins | sample MGYA00519923_ERZ827043 | MGnify/ENA primary metagenome ERZ827043 (study PRJEB31778, sample SAMEA3449251) | human gut metagenome | biome: human gut; feature: human-associated habitat; material: faeces | place: United Kingdom | collected 2010/2012 ...
TCCATAGCCGAACGGTTCTCGGGAATCCACCACAGGCGGAACAGACCAAGGATGTGATCGATGCGCACCGCACCGGCACGGGCGAACATGCCATGCACCATATTGCGGTAGGCCTCGTAGCCGGTGGTCTCCAGATTGATCGGGCTCAGCGGCGGCTGGCTCCAGTTCTGGCCTTGCTGGTTGAACATGTCCGGCGGTGCGCCGACCGTGGCTCCCTTGGCGAAGCGCTCGGGATTCCACCACACGTCAGCGCCGGAGGGGTGCACGCCGACGGCCATATCGGACATGATGCCGATATGCATGCCGGCGTCCTTGGCTGCCTGTTGGGCGGAGGACAGCTGCTCGGCGGCAATCCATTCCAGCCAGCGGTAGAAGTCCAAAGTGTCCGGGTACTGCTTGCGCAGATTGGCGATTTCCGGGGAGTTGCGATTGAACTTGCGCTCCCAGTTGCTCTCCTCGCCGTTGGGCGCCCCCCACTTGTCGTAGCACAGGCACCACGTGGCATACGCCTCCAAGTCGGAACCACAGTCCGCCTTGAATTGGTCGAATACGCTTTGGCGTTCGGCGGTACGGCCGGCCTTGAAGATAATCCACAGGGCGTGCATCTTGCTGCGCCACATGGCGTCACGGTCGATGAGCTGGGAATCACCGTTCAGCGGTTCGGTGTCGGCATGCAGTCCGTCGACGGCATTCTTGTCGCCCTCGCTGAGCGTGGCATATTCGGCGATCGCCTCAGGACGGATGTACGTGAAGTTGATCAGGCGACGGCTTACCGGCAGATACGGCGACGGGGTGAGCGGGGACACCGGCTCGGCGGCATGCACCGGATTAATGAGCACGAAGTCGGCACCGGTCTTCTGCTTGGCGTCCACCAGCATGGTCTTCAGATCCTCGTAATCGCCCACGCCCCAGGAGTTGGAGGAGCGAATCGAGTACAGCTGGGCCATCCAGCCCCACAGACTGCCGCCCTTCATCGGGTCAAGCAGATCGACGCGATCAGGTGCACTGATCAAAGTGGCGTCTTGCACACGGTCGGCGACCTTGACGTGCAGCGTATGGTAACCAATCGGCAGATCGGCGGGAATGACCACAGCCGCATTCGAAATGAACGTACCATCCAAGTCGTAGGCCTGGGATCCATCTCCAGGACCAACTTCAATGGTGCCTTGATATGGCTCGCCATTCTCCAGCGTGATGCTCGCCGAAGGCACGTCCAGAATACCGGTGTTCACCAGCACCCGGTCCTCGCTACCGGCGATATGCAGCACGGTGGGTGCCACCAATCGGGCGTAACGCTCGTTCAGAATGCGTCGGATGGCGATGAGTTGGGCGCTCTCGCTGGAGGCGTCGATGCCCAGCGCTGCCAGCACCTCGATCAGGACGTCATCGTCTATCTCGTGGTAGTCATGGCTCATGCCCAAATAACTCGTGCCGACACCGACCAACTTGGCCAGTCGAATCAACGGACGGGCCAGACGCTCTTCACTCTCGGTAATCTCACTCATAGCCCCAGTCTAACGCCGTTTGATTGCGCCACACCGTAAGAAAAATGCCATGATTCCGCCAAATTATGTACTTTTTACCCTCACATAGTGAGATGTGAGCGCTCACAATGGTGGACAGGGGGTGATTGCCGGCCAAATTTGCGCGGCAAAACACAGCAATAGTGTGCTTAGCGGCGGCTTTCCACGGCGTGCCGCACCTCGGCCGAGGGGTCGTTGGCCAATTTGGCAAGCATCGCTTCGGACGTATTGGGGTTCAGTGCCACGGCACGGCGGACCATCGAAGAAAGCACCGCCGGTGCTCCCTCTTCGGATTCGGTGCCAAGTACGCCCAAGAAATCCAATGTCTCCGCATCCGCAGTGGGGTCCTGCGCACCCTCAAGCCGCATCTTCCAGCTGGTGCGCTTGTTTTTCAACGCCGTATCCCGGACCGCAGGCACCGGGTCCTTGGTCAGACGGCCGACCAGCCAATTCTTGTCGTCCCCGTTGGCGGCCACGGCTTGACGCACGGACGGTTCGGGGTCTTCGGAGAGTTTGACCAATACGTTCGGGAACGGCATGGTGTCGGCGAGGAACACGCGATCGGCCACCGGGGTGTGCGGGTTGCCGGCCACAGCCTCCAAAAGTGCGGTGGCGCGGGAGAACGCCGCCTGATCGGCACGGTCAGGCAACGGCCGACGGGCGAATTCGGACAGTTCGGCCGGGTCGGTGGAATGGCGCAGACGCTCGTATGTAGCGGTCAGCGGTTCGAAATCCACCGGAGCGGCGGACTCGGCTGCGGACTGCGCGCCTTGGTCCTGCTGCTGGGCGTCCGTGTCGGTTGCAGTCTCGGCCGCGGCCTCGGTTGCGGCCTCGGTGGGCTGGGTCTGCTGGCTGGTGGTGTTCTCGTCGGTCATGATGCCCAGCTTAGTCATACAGGCGTCACGCGAGCGGAACCGGAATGTTGACCATGTCAATCGGAGCCGGCACCACAGCGGCATTGAACGCTTCCCGCACACGCTCCTCGAATCGCGCGCAATCATCCTGCGGCACCACCGCGGTCAACTCGACGTTCACCGCATACGATTCATCCTCCTGACTGCCACCAAGCTGCGCCAGGATCTGCTGGAATCGGGCCAACTGCGGGTATTCGAGGCGAACCCGGTATCGCTTGGCGGTCATGATGCGGGCGGCGCGGGCGGCTTTCATCGCCAATGATGCGGCGGATGAGTACGCGCGGACCAGCCCACCGGAGCCCAGCAGAATACCACCGAAATATCTGGTGACGGCAACCACGCAATCGGTGGTGCCCGACTGCTTGAGTACGTCGAGAATCGGCTTGCCGGCGGTACCGGACGGCTCGCCGTCATCGCTCATGCGTTCGGACAGTCGCCCATCCGCGCCTCCGCACACGGCGGCATACGCCACGTGTCGGGCTTTCGGATGCTGCTCACGGATCGCAGCCACGAACGCGAGCGCCTCGTCGAGCGTATCGACATGGGCGGCGTCGCCGATAAATTCGGACTTTTTTTCGACGAGCGAATCGTGGGCGGGATCGTCGGGCGTGTTGAGAATCGTCTGCATGAGCGTGTTCCGGTGGTCGACTGGCTGGGTGTTCGATTGAGCGCGAGGCTAGGCAGGGCTATCAGCGTTCGGAGACGACGACGTTATAGTCTTCGCCGGCGAAGTAGGCGGTCAGGCAGGCGATCATCTGGCGGGTGAGCTCCTTGAACGCGCCGTCGGCACGCCAGCCGACGTGCGGGGTCAGGACGATGCCGGGCACATGGCAGATGGCGTCGTCGGCGGTCAGCGGCTCATGGTCGAACACGTCGAGTGCGGCGGGAACATCGCCCTTTTGCAGTCGGGCAAGCAGCGCACCGGATTCGATGACTTCGGAGCGGGCGGTGTTGATGAACAGGGTGCCGGGCTTCACATGCGCAAGGTTCTCGGCGGTGACGATGCCGCGCGTGGCGTTGTTCAGCGGCAGATGGACGGAGATGACGTCGCTGGTTTCGATGAGCTTGTTGAGATCGTCGACCGGAGTGGCACCGGAGCGTTCGAAATGCTCGGGCGGCACATGCGAATTCCATGCGGCGACCTCCATGCCGAGGGCGCGGGCGATGCCGGCCACGGTGGAGCCGATGCCGCCCAGTCCGATGATGCCCATGCGACGGCCGGCGAGTTGCAGTCCATCGCCGCTGGCCCACGCCCAGTTGCCGGCCTTGACGTCCTTATCGAGTTGGCCAACGCGGCGGATGAGCTCGAACAGAAGGGCGAAGGTGTGCTCGGCCACGGCGTGATCGCCATAATGTTCGGCGTTGCAGACGCGGATCTTCAGCTCGCGCGCCTTATCGAGATTGAGGTAGCTGGCGACGCCGGTACCGCAGAACACGATGCACTTGACGTGCCCCTGCCCGCTGATGGTGCGCAGCAGATCGTCCGAAATGTGGTAGCCGCCCACCAGCAGGGCGTCGGCATCCTTCAGACGCTCGGCTATGGTCGCCTCGTCGGACGTGAATTCCTCGAACATACGCACGCGGGCAACGTCGTGGAGCGCGGGGAACTGGGCCTTGATGGGCTCGATCATCGAGTCAAGCACGGACGGCATCACGACGAGGGGCAGATCGGTGCGTTCGCTTTGGGTTTCGTAAATCTCGGTCATGGGCTCCACATTAGGAGGCCGGCGGGAAAAGCGTCACCTTGCGGCTTCCCCTCCTTGAGACCAAGCCGAGCAACTATTGCTTTGCCGCCTGCTCCTGCGTGATGTTCCATTCCTTGACGACGTTCTGGTCCGCGCCCATCGAATAGATGACATCCCAGATGCGTTGGCGTATCTGAGCGTCGTAGGCTTCGTCCCAACATGTGCCTATGGGATGGTCGCTGGATATCGGGCACCATTGGTAGTTGCCTTGATGCATGTTGGCGGTGGGCACCCAGTCGATGCGGTTGACGCGCCACGACCCCTTGACGCCCTTCTTGCCGGCGAACTGGATGCGTGCGGTCACACCCTGATTGTTGACCAAGGTTTCCGGCGTGTTCGCCGACTCGGTGACGGCGTTGCCCAGACCGTAGATAATCCACGTGCCGTTATAGTTCTCGATGGGCTGCGCACAATGGCAACCGGCACCGTAAATAACGTCGAAGGCACCAGTGTCGGCAAGCTCATGGGCTTCCGAAATCTGCCAGGAATCGGCGTAATCAAGGTATTCCTGCACCGAGTGCATGGCGATGGCCACCACATCGGCACCTTGCTCGCGGGCCTTGTTGGCCTTGTCTACCGCGCGCTGGATGTCGCTGTCGTGATTCGGGTCGCCGTCTTCGCGCAGACGATCCACCTGCCAGTCCTCGTCGGCGGTCATGCCGTTGAGGGAGACCGTGCCGGTGACCAGACCCAGCTTGCCGCCGCCGGTCGGGGAATCGATGACCAACGGTTTGGTGGAGTCGGCTTCGGTTTTGTACGAGCCGGTCTGGGCGATGCCATTGGCCTCAAGCGTGTCCCACAGACGGGCGATGCCATCCGCCCCCTGATCCCAGGAATGGTTGGTGGCGTGTGTGCAGGCGTTGTATCCCACGTTGCGGGCGGCATCCGCCACTTCCGGCGGAATGTTGAAGATCGGGTACGCGGCATATGGGCCGCCGCGCTGGGCGATCGGGGTTTCGAATTCGCACACGGCGATGTCCGAAGCCTGAATGTACTGCTTCATCGGCGCGAACAGCGGGTCGAAGTTGAAGGCGGTGCCATCCGTGGCGTTGGGGTTCGGGCCTTGGAAATGGCTCCACAATCCCTCATGGAACAACAAATCGCCGTTGACCAGCATGGCGATGCAGTCCGTATCCGGGCAATCCGGTGAATTGCCGTGATGTTCGGTCACCGGTTTGGGCGTGTTCTTCGCTTTATTCAACGCGACGTCCGACACTCCGGCGTGTGCGGGGCCATTGCCGTCCGTGCGATGGGTTGCGAACCATGCGCCGATGCCCAGCGCAACGGCGAGCACGATCACGAACACGATAATCAGCGCCGCACGGTTGGTTCGTGTCGAGTTGGAGCGATGTTGCCCCTGCCCAGCGATATGGCTCAACTTTGCCCGCCCTTCGGAACTCTTCTTCTCTCTCTAGGGTACCGCCCATCTCGGTCAAGTACTGCGGGGAGGGAGGCGATGAGCAAGCGATTGGACAAGCAATATATAAACCGGTTAATCTTCAATCACCATTCACGAACACCACGCAAAAGTCTCACTTAGTGGACATTTTTCTTTCGTCGCTCGGACTTTTCCCGACGTGCCGCACTCGTTCGCCCACTAAAATGGCGGTTTGGAGGCGGACGGACAATGGCGTACCTCCGACTCCGCTTACCACAAGCGGAGACCGCCCGTCCTCGGTTATTTCAGGAGTTACTTAACCCGGAGTTTCCGGAAAACAAAAAAGTTCCGAGCTTTCACCCGGAACCTTAATCGGCGGAGTCAGAGGGATTCGAACCCTCGAGCCGTTTACACGACTAACACCTTAGCAGGGTGCCCCTATCGGCCACTCAGGCATGACTCCACGTTACGCAATAATGCGCAACAGCAAATTACTGTACCACGTCCTGCGGATACGGCGTGCCGAACGACACATTATTGAACGTCCGCGGGTGCGGCGTCGCCGGAGAACGTAACGATAACCGCGCAAATCACCAACGCCACACCGACGATTTCACCAACGCTGGGAATCTCGCCGAACGCCAGTCCCACGGCCACCGCCATGGCGGGATTGATGGATTGCATTACCGAAAATGCGCCGGATGTGGTGCGTCGCAGCGTGATCTGCTCCACCACATAGGGAATGAACGAGGCCATCAGGGAAATCACAAACAGCAGAGCCAGCAGCTTCAGCGAGCCGCCGGGCTCAAGCGCCCACGTGGCATCGGCCTTGGGGTGAACCACATGAGCCACAGCCGGCACGCCAAGGAACAGGGACTGGACCAGCCAGCCGATGGTCACGGCGATGCACAGATTATCCAGCGAATTGCCGCCAGCCGCCACGCGCCGGCCGGTGATGATATACATGCCCCACATCGACCCGCCGATCAAAATCGCAATCAGACCATACAAAAACGTGCCATTGCCGGACGGATTGGCCAATGATATGCCAGCTAACAGCACCACACCGACCGCCGCGATACCGATACCGACCCGCTCGCGCCAGCTTTTGCCGGTAATCACCGCCACCGAAAGCGGTCCCAAAAATTCGATAGACACGGCAATGCCCATATCCATATTGCTGATGGCCACATAAAACAGGGTATTCATCAGCACCAGCGAGCAGCCGAGCAGTACGACCAGCCCCCAGCTGCGGGCGTCGCGGTGAAACAGTTGCGCTCGCTTCGCCTTGTTCCAGGGCCTGCGCCACAGCAGCAACAGCACCGCCATGAATCCCACGCGATACCACACCGAGTACAGCGGATCGAGCTGGGTGAACGCAAGTTTGGCGACGGCCGTAGCCAAATAAATCACCAGTGCCTCACCAATCACGATAAGAACCACGGGAACACGGTTGAGGATACCGACCACTGCCTTCTTCATGAGGTTTACGCTACTCGGAGAGCCGGGACAGCGCGCATTGACTTGGAAGGCGTTACGGACAGTGACGCAATGTGGACGATTCCGTGGAATCGCACCCACCATGCGAAACAGCCGCACAGTGCGTAAACCCTTGGAATTCCGGCGATATTCGGCATTATGACAATGAGCGCCGCGTCATGCGCGCCACATAGTGAGCATGACCTCGTTCGGCATTCCTACAATGGTGGCATGAGCACCGCACCGAGACTTGAGGCCGCCAAACGCGATTGGGGCCACGACGAGACCGGATGCACCGTGCTGCATATCGACATGGATGCCTTCTATGCCTCATTGGAGGTGGCGCGCAACCCCGGGCTCAAAGGCAAGCCGGTAATCATCGGCACCGGGCCGCGCGCGGTGGTGTCCGCCGCGAGCTACGAAGCCCGGAAATACGGCATCAATTCGGCGATGCCGGCCGCGCGCGCCCATCGGTTGTGCCCGAACGGCATTTTTCTGCCAGTGGATATGGCGTATTACCGCATGATGTCGCACCGAATCATGCATGAGGTGTTTTTGACCGTCACCGACCGGTTCGAGCAGGTTTCGGTGGACGAGGGCTATATGGATGTGTCCGCCGCACTGCTGGAGTGGGGGCGGCCGAGCGCGATCGGCGCGTGGATTCGCGCTCAGGTGGCCGAGCGCTTCCACGTGACGTGTTCAGTGGGTATCGCCTGTAACAAACTGGTGTCCAAAATGGCCTCGACCAATGCCAAGCCGGACGGCATGCTGCTGATTCCCGCGGCCCGCTCGGCCGAATTCGTGCAGATGATGCCATTGCGTGGTATTCCGGGAATCGGGCCGTCTTTGGAGAAGCGGCTTAATGCTTGGGGCGTGCATTCGGTGGCTGAATTGGCTCAGCTGGATGAGGCTGCATTGACTCGTGCCACTGGCTCCCCGGCTGCGGCACGTGGATTATGGGCGGCCTCGCACGGGTTGGATTCCCGCGAAATTACCACGGTACGCGAGGAGAAATCCATTGGGTCCGAGGAAACCTTGGCCGAGGATACACGCGATATGCGCGTGGTGTGTGGGCTACTGCGTTCGGCCTGCGACGAAGTAGCCAGCACGCTGCGGCGCAAGGGGCTGGTGGCGCGCACGCTGACGGTGAAGTTGCGGTTCGCCGACCTGAGCTATCAGACCCGGTCTTTTACGATGGAGCGGCCGACCGATACGGCCGGCGTGCTGTACCCGGAATGCGTGCGGCAGCTGAAAGTCATGCTGGGGCTACCGGCCTCGGCGGAGTCTGCCACTCCCCTGCCCAAAACTATTCGCTTGGCCGGTATGAGCACGTCTTCGCTCAGTAAGGCGGCGGCTACGGCCGTGCAGCCTTCACTGGATGACATGCTCGAAGAGGCCGACAATGCCCGCGGCCAGACCTCACAGGCGCGTTTGCATGATGCCGAGGCCGCACTGGACGCTGTGCGCCGCAAATTCGGCAACAAGGCCGCCCAGTTTGGGGCGTGAACGGCTCAACGCCACTTACGATCTCATTACGCCGTGAGACGTTCGCAGGCGGAACGGATGGCCTCGTCGGTGGCGGTGGCGGAGAAACGCAGGTAGGCGGGAGCGCCGTAGAATTCGCCGGGGCTGGGGATGATGCCGATCTTGGCGAGCTCGGCCATATCGGCCCAGCAGTCGCCGGACTTGGCCTTGACCCATACGTACAGCGCGCCGGAGGGCATTTGTGCCGAATAGCCATATGCCTTCAGTGCGTCAACCAGCGCGGATAGGCGGCGACGGTAACGCCTCCATTGCTCGTGCACAGCGGCTGTGTCCTTCAGGCCTGCGGCCATGGCGGCCTGCACTGGGCCAGGGATAATCTGGCCGATCTGCTTGCGGTATTCGGCCATTTCCTTGACCAGCCGGTAATCGCCGGCAATTAGAGCCGTACGGTAGCCGGCCATGTTGGACTGCTTGGACAGCGAGTAGAGCACCAGGATGCCAGCTGCCGAACCTTCACACACATGTGGATTCAGGGCACATGGCGTGGCGGAGAGACTGAATGCGGTATCGGAGGCGGGCTCGTTGGATTCGGCCACCGGTGCGGCAGGCACAGACGCAGCAGATGCAGACGCGGCAGGCGCAGAGGACGCGGCTGTATTGCGGCGCACCGAACGCCAGTCCATTAACGCATAGCATTCGTCGGAGAGCACCACGGCACCGATGCGACGGGCAGCAGCCACGATGTCGGTCAGCCAGTCAGCGGAGATGACCTCGCCGGAGGGATTACACGGCGAGTTGATCCAGATGGCCTTGACGTTCGGAATATTCACCCAGGAATCGACGTCGGTCACATCATCGACTTTGACCACGGTGGCGCCGGAAAGTTGGGTACCGATTTCGTAAGTCGGGTAGGAGACAGCCGGTTGGACGACCACATCGCCTTCGCCAAGGTGCAGCAGGCTGGCCATCAGCGCCACGGCCTCCTTGGAACCCACGGTGGGTACGGCGGCAGCGTTGATGGATTTCAGATCCACCCCGCGCAGTTCGCGGAACCATGTATCGATAGCGGCCTTAAGGTCGGCGGTGCCGGCGGTGACCGGGTATCCATGGGCGTTGGGGGCGTCTGCGCCGGCAACCAGCGCCTGCTGGACACTGCTCGGCACCGGGTCCACAGGCGAGCCTACGGACAGGTCGATCATGCCACCCGGCACGGTTTTGGCGGTGGCTTTGAAGCCGGCGATACGAGACCAGTCGTATGGCGACGAATATGCGTGGAAGCCCATGAGAACCCCTTTCTTGGACGGTATGTTCCTAAGATACGACGAACCCTCGGCCGTGATAGACCGAGGGTTCAATCCGAACTATGCGCTGTGTGCAGCGCTTATCCGCAAATCAGCTTACTGGTTCTGCGGCGGCAGCGCGGCGACCTGTTCCGGGTCTTTGCCGATTGGACCATTGGCGGAAGCGCCGCCCAAATCGCCGACTTCAGCGAAGAAGTTGACAGCGGCATCCTTGTACCAAGCCCACTCGTCCGGCAGATCATCCTCATAGAAGATGGCCTCGGTGGGACACACCGGTTCGCATGCACCGCAGTCGACGCACTCGTTGGGGTTGATGTACAGCGAGCGGGAACCCTCGTAAATGCAGTCGACGGGGCACTCGTCCACGCAAGCCTTGTCCTTGACATCCACGCAAGGCTGAGCGATTACATATGGCATGGAATCCTCCTTAACAAATACTGATACAAGGGTACGCGCCTGTTGGGACGCTCCTCGCTCTCAGCCGTTAACGGCCTTATCGGTTTCGGCGGACAGCGTTTCGGTCAGGTCGCCCTTGCCGAGGCGCGCATGCCAGTAGCCGTAGCCGAAGTAGATGGCGGAGCCGACCACGAGCCACACCACGAAACGAATCCAGGTGAGCACGGACAGGTTGAGCATCAACCAGAAGTTGGCCACGGCGATGAGGATCGGAATCCACGGGCTGCCGGGCATCTTGAAGGCGCGCGGCAGGTCGGGGCGCTTCTTGCGCATAATCGGGATGGAGATGGCCACCAGCGTGAAGGCGGACAGGGTGCCGATGTTGACCATGTCGGAGAGCACGCCGATGTCGAAGAAGGCGGCCACGAGCGCCACCACCGCGCCGACGACGATCTGCAGAGCGGCCGGGGTGCCATGCTTGCCGGTCTTGGACAGGCCGCGCGGCAGCAGACCATCGCGGCTCATGGCGAAGACGATACGGGTCAGGCCGAGCAACAGCACCATAACCACGGTGGCCAGGCCCAGCACGATGCCGAAGCTGATGATCTTGGCGGCCCAGTCGGCGCCCACCAGTTCGAAGGCGGTGGCCAGCGAGGGGCTGTCTTGCTTGGCGAGATCGGCATAGGAGACCATGCCGGTGGTCACCACGGCCACGAGCATGTACATGACAATGATGAGCAGCATGCCCACGCCGATGCCGAGCGGCACGTTCTTGTGCGGGTTCTTGGTCTCCTCAGAGGCGGTGGCCACCACGTCGAATCCGATGAACGCGAAGAACACGAGCGCCGCGCCCGAGAGGATGCCAGGAACGCCGTACACGGATGGGGTCATGCCGGTGGCGAACTGCCACAACGGCTGGGTCATCACGCCGGTGACGGCGGAGGAGCCTTCCACGGTGGAGGCCGGCTGGCTCGGCGGAATGAACGGGGTGAAGTTGGAGGCCTTGACGTAGAAGAAGCCGACGATCACCACAAAGAACACGATGGCGATCTTGAGCACGGTCATAGCACCGTCCACGCGGGCGCCGATCTTGGTGCCGAATACGAGCAGCGTGGTAAAGAACGCCACGATGATAATCGGGGCGATATCGATGTGGAAGGAGCCGAACGTCAGGTTGGTGTTGGCGTTCCAGCCCATCAGGCGCATGAAATCGTTGAGGTATACGCCCCAATATTTGGAAATCACGGAGCCGGCCATCAGCATTTCCAGGATCAGATCCCAGCCGATGATCCAGGCCATGATCTCGCCGACCGTGGTGTAGGTGAAGGTGTAGGCGGAGCCGGCCACCGGAATCATCGAAGCGAATTCGGCGTAGCACATCACGGCTGCGCCGCACACGATGCCGGCGATCAGGAAGCTGATGATCACGGCCGGGCCGGCGTGGAAGGCGGCGGCCTGCGCGCCCACCGAGAAGATGCCGGCGCCCACGGCTACGGCCACACCCATGATTGACAGATCCCACCAAGTCAGGTTGCGCTTGAGCTTGCGGCCCTCTTCACCGGTTTCGGCAATGGTCTGTTCGACGGATTTTGTACGGAACAGTTGCATAGTGCTCTTCTTTTTTCTCTGTTGTTTGCGCACCGAATGCGCACAATACCGACAATCGAGTATAGAAGAGCCCGCGTGTCTTGTCTATTAATAAGACTCAGAGTCCGCAATATATGGGATTAATAACCCACTCCATCAATCAATAGCGCGATTACAGCACACCGACGCAGACCGGTTCGGGCACCAAGTCCACTCCGAACGCGCTCTTGACTGCCTGCTGAACCGCACGCGCCAAAGCTGCGATATCGGCCGCGCTCGCTCCCCCACGATTGGTCAAGGCCAGCGTGTGCTGCGTGGATAGACTGGCCGGCGCGTCCGCATCGACCTTATATCCCTTATGGCAGCCGGCATGGTCGATGAGCCAGGCGGCGGACGTCTTGGTGCCGGGAGTGCCGTCAGGCAGAGTCGCGTCGAACTTCGGCGCATCTTCGGGCAGGGCCGCCGCTTGGTCGGCGGTCAGAATCGGATTCATAAAGAACGAGCCGCAGCTGTGGCGATTGTAGTCGGGAGCAGGCAGACCGTCATCGCCAACGGGAATGCCGGCGGCCTCATTGAGGGAGGCCAGACGCTCCAGATCGGTCAGGATATTGGCCTCGCGCTTGGCGGTGGCCATGTCAGGCAAGGCGTAGCGAGTAGGGTCCTCGAGCATGCCCTTGGCGGCACGTACTGCGAGCACGGCTTTGCGGATGTCGGCGGTGGCCATACGGTCGCCCACTTCGACGCCAAGCGCTTTGGCAAGCTGTCCGTAACCTACCGTGCCTTCGGCCGAGTGGGTCAGGGCAAAGGTGACGGAAAGCACCACGTAACGTGGCGTCGGGAAGAATCGGCCGGCCGGCCGGCCGGGGCCGGCGTACATGCTGGTCTTCAGTGCGGAGTATCGATAGCCGAATCGAAGATCGGCGGGTGTGAGGTCGCGCGTTGTTTTGGTGTCTCGATCCCAGACTTCCACCGATTCGACCGAAGTGGCGACTTCCTGCCCGTAGGCACCGATGTTCTGCACCACGGAAGCGCCGACTGTGCCGGGAATGCCGGACAGTCCCTCGACGCCCTCGAGCCCGAGCTCTACGGTGAAGGCCACGAAATCATCCCAATTGGCACCGGCCTCGGCATTGACATGCACGGTGCGATCCTCGCCCTCTACCGGTGCAGCCTCGTCCGGCACAGTGATGAGGCGTCGGGCGTCTCGAACCACCACGCCGTCAAAAGGCTTATCGGAAACAAGCAGGTTGGAGCCGCCACCGACGACGACCAAGGGCAGGCCTTTGGAATCGGCTTCCTCCACGGCTTCGATGAGTCCCACGCGCGTGGTCGGCTCGATGAAATGGGCGATGGGGCCGCCCACGCCCATGGTGGTGATGTCTGCAAAGCTTGTCATGGCTTACTATCTTAGTGGCGCAGGTGCGATATCGAGGCAATCATCGGCTGAAACGGCAGAACGCCCGCGTCTGAACGAAGGTGGCGCGGGATTTCTGCCGTTTTGGCGGCCCGAAACGACAGAACGCCCGCGAGGGGTTCGTTCAGACGCGGGATTTCTGCCGTTTCTCACGCGATGCGGATACTGATTCCGCACCCTGCCACTCGCCTCCGGAGGCAATACGCAAAAACCCGGCCGAATGGGCCGGGTTTTGTAAAGCTGTGATACTTGCGATCAACGAGTCTCGCGGTGCACGGTCTGCTTGCCGCAGCGCGGGCAGAACTTCTTGAGCTCAAGACGGTCGGGCGTGTTACGACGGTTCTTAGTCGTAATGTAG
>ERZ827043.2899-NODE-2899-length-13574-cov-2.728530_pt1 | contig 13574 bp, 18 predicted proteins | sample MGYA00519923_ERZ827043 | MGnify/ENA primary metagenome ERZ827043 (study PRJEB31778, sample SAMEA3449251) | human gut metagenome | biome: human gut; feature: human-associated habitat; material: faeces | place: United Kingdom | collected 2010/2012 ...
TCGGCTCAAGTCCCCCAGCAGTAAAAGCAGCACGTTGCCAAAGGCCGGCACCAGCGCCAGCAGTTCTCTGCTGCCCGTACCGCCGTCTACGAGCGCCACAAAAGGCAGCGCGCACCCGGCGATCCCTAAGAGCCATTCCGGCACTGCACCGTAAAGAACTACCAACCACAACACTTGCACTGCGGCAGCCAGGATCATCACAAGCCCTGCCGTCTTGGCGCTCTGCCTGCTGCCGATCCATCGACCGTAGCCAAAATACAACACCGCCGTTATGGCACCGGCGCAGCCAAATAACGCCCGATCATTGGGAAACGGCAAAAGCATCAGTACCGCCGTCGCTCCAATTGACGCCACCGTTACCGCCAAAAGGCCCAAAACAGCCGACCCGACCGACGATTTCTTCATAAACATACCTCCGCGCCGCATCATGTGTTTTCATTATACACAACACCGTACCGGTTGGCAAGCCCCAGCCGATCGTGGATACCGGCAAGTGCAAAACGAACATACAAATGCGTGCCGGTTTATCCGGCAAGTGCCCCTTTTACCCTTCATAAAGCGCAATCAACCCATGATCGAAAAACACTCAAACGTCATTTGAATCATTCAAAAAGAAAGCCGAGCAGTTTCACACTGCTCGGCTTCTTTGCTAGATCAGAACGGTTGAAATGGGGACAATACGAATAATGTCGCCGTTTTCGTCTTTGATGCCGACGGAAAGCTGTCTGTAACGCAATCCGTCATCCACTAAAATGGCTTCGATCACTACACAATCCGCAGTTTCGGCTAAATCCCGCGTCTCTTCTATTACCATTTTCACTCCTCCTCTCAGCTATTATGCTACAAAAGAGTAATATTTGTCAATACCGACCACTAACTTTTTTTGAAAATAATGCAATTTTCAGCCAAAATCCGTCATCATACAACGGAGCGACAATATTTTATACTCTGACAAACAGAAAAGCCCGGTTTTCAAGCAATCATCCGGGCAACGGAAATGAACGCTTTACAAGAACCAAAATGCAGCGGCTGCTCTTTTCACCATAGCGGCAATCACAGAGACCGGCATCGGTGTCGCCCGCTGCCCCCTCTGCGTTGGTGTCTGCTCCATTTTCGCCGGTATCTTCGGCAAACAGCTGGAGGTTCAGCGGCAGGCGTGCGCACACCCGGCTCTGTTCTCTGCTGTTTTCCATCTCGGCATACTGTTTTGTCATTGCTGACTCCTTTCCCAAACCGTACGCTGCCGGTTCGTTAAATGATATATTCCCACAGGCATAGCCTGAAAATGGGTATAAAAAGAGCAGGGCTGCATTGCAGCTCTGCTTTCTTCATGTTATTGGTATTTTTTTATCGCATCCAGCCAATCCTCTGGACACTTTCCATCGTAAAATTTGTCAATAACATCTTGTATCGCTCTTTTTCTTTCCTCTGCGCTGATTTCTCTGTGCCCTGTTACTCTTGCTACAGGTGGATCATTCCATCTGGGAGCGGTAAATAGCTTTTCTTTTTTCATAATTCAGTCCCTATTTCTCATACAGAATAATTTTTGTAACAGAGTTGTTTTGAAGCAACTCACCAACAACAAAGCTACTACCACGCACATACAATATCTCTTGCTCACCTGCATTAAAAGATCGAATATCTCGTCCGTTCTTACACTGCGGAATATAGATTTGCACCTCTGCGTCCGGGTTATAGGTCTTTCCGCAGGTTGCAGCTATGTACTCGTTGTAAGTAACCGTGTTGCCGACCGTATGCGTGTTTACAAACCTTTGCAGTTCCGTTGGATCGGATATAACCAAAGAGCGTTTTACCGATCCGGCATACCTGGGGAATTTCTCAAGTGCACGGTCTAAGTTAGTTATAGCCCTTTTCTCCTCGTTTGTCAACTCTATACCTTGCCGCAGTTTCTCGTTAATCGGGTAAAAGTCACTGGACACCCAGCTGTTGATTGCGTATTCTTCCTCTTCTGTCAAACCCGGGTCTCTCTTCTCCACATACTTCTCATACCACTGGGCGTAGGTCATATCTGCCGGTACGGTCATGGACTTGCCGGTTACCGGATCCCTGGCCCAGCGGGTGCCTGTGCGGTTATTGGTCACCGGCACGGTAATACTGCGGCAGAAAGGGTGCATAGGCGGCAGGTTCTCGCCTGCTTTTGCCTCTTCCACCAAAAAGGTCTTGCCGTCCAGCTGGCGGCAGACGGCGGAGGTGCGCAAATCCAGAGTAGCCATAAACCGATACCGGATAATGCCCGCTGCCTTATAGCCCTCTAAAAAGCCTTGATTGGAGAAGTGATTGACCTCTGTACGGATCAGGCGGCTGGCACAATAGCGTTGCCCGCTGTCGCTGTCTGCTCCTACGCAGTCCTCCAGCAACCGCTCCTCCATATCGTGTAGGGTCATACCCGTCATACAACCCACCTCAATCGTGCGCTGCAAGCGCTTGCAAAAGGCGGCGTTGTTCTTCCACACACGATCGGAATAGTTCTTGCCGCTCCACTTATGGGTAAGTGCGGCCTGTACACGGCGGTCACTGATCAAGCGAAAGTCATATAGACCATTACGCTTTTGGTCGTTAAAAATAGTGCGGTAGTATGCTTGTTTGAGTGTATCTGTCAGTCGCGCTTTCGCCAGCCGTTCCTCCCGCACGCCCATGGCTACGGCTTCCGCACGAATAGCGTTCTGTAAAGCCTGCAATCGGCTGATACGGTCCGCATACGCAGGAGCGTCCAGCATAGCGATCAATTCACGCCGTGCCTGTGGTTCCTTAGTCTGTTGTAGCTGTTCCAGCAGACGCTGGCGCTCCTCTGCGGTTTGGCCTGCGCTCAGCAGCTGCAAGGCATAAGCCTGGCTGATCTGACCGTTTTTAACATACCGGCGGAGAATACGCTCAATTTGCTCGTTGAGCTGCTCTACACCCTGGGCGTACATACGGTTGACCTCCACCATTGTAGCGGTGGTGCGCGCTTGCAGCAGGTGCTCCAGGTCAACCGTTCGCCTTTTCCAATACTCTGCTGCTTTCATAGGTTAAGCGTCCTTTTCTTTGTCTTGCTGTTCCTGATCCGCCGACTGTTCCTTTTCGTCAGCCTTATCCTCTGTGTTGGCTGTGAAGCTGTCCATATATTGTTGCTGGTTCTCCTGCTTTTGCTGCTTCATATTCTCCACAGCCTCCGCCGGGTCCTTAACGAACCATAACAGTGACAGCAGCGTCTGATCATCAACCAGTCCGGCGTTCTTCAAGGTGCACACCATCTGCACGATCTGCGCCTCATCAATGGGCAGGGCCACAGTGAACACAATATCCACATCGTCCACAGATACCGGGTCAATTCCGTTATGGGCCAGCCAGTTGTTATATAACCTCCAGCGTTTCTTTAAGCCCGCCTCCATAGCACTCATTTTGCTTTTTACAAGCAGGTGCAAGGCCAGCAGCTTTAATTTCAGCGCCACGCCGCTGGCGTTGCCCGCAAAGGCCTGGTCTGTCATATCCGGGGTTAAAGTCATTTTATGAATATCCGATACCAGCGTATCGTCCAGCACCTTCAATGCATTCTCATCAAAGGTCTTTTGCACATATTCCAACCGGGCGTCCTGTGGAATACCATCTACAAAGTGATCCTGCTTTGCGGCTGCCATCGTCTCCGGCGGCAATACCGCACCATAAGCAGCTAAAATAGAATTGACGAACTTGCGTTTGTCCGTCAGGCGATCGGACAGCAGCGCATTGCGGGCGTCTATCAGGTTGGCCACCTGTTCAAAGTCGCCTTGTCTCTCCTCGTTGTTCTCATAACACACCACCGGCACCTCATCAAAGAAGTGTGGCACCGGTGCACCCACCGGGTTGTACACATAGTTTTCTTTATCCAGCGATGTGCTTTCGTACTGCTGATACTGGGTAGCCGTATAGACTGTTACCGCATAGTACCGGCTGCGGTCTGTGCGCTCCCGCTGCTCAAACCACAGCGCAAACAAGTCTTTGTGCTCCACGGTATCATCTTGCACCAGCACGATCTGATCCGGCGCATACACTGCGGATCGCGGGCGTGGTTGCTCCTCTGTGCTGGCATATAGCAGCTCACAGCTTTCGCCATATATACCCATGGCCTTTCCGTTTCGTTGATCTACGGTAGCGATATTCTGACTATGGTAGGCCGCCATAACGGCGGAAATGTCAATCTTCTTTCCGCACAAATCGCAAAGGCCGTCTTTGTCCTCATCCACAGCGTTGTGGCGGACCAGGGTGCCGTTTTGCCGATTCAGCTTGGCCTCAACCGTAGACACCAGGGAAAGCTGCGCCTGACTGTCTTTCTTGTCCCGGTCGTTGCAATCGTACTTTACCGGCTCACTTAGGAAGTAGCCGCGAATAATATCTACGATATACTTGGCATAGTTGGCCTCCGCCCGCACATCATCCTCTTCATCTCCACGGTGAAGCTGTGGAACACCGATATACCGACCATATAGGGCGCGACACCGTCTTTCATATTTATTTGCTTTACCGATCACATAATCGATCACCGCAGAAGGCAACTCGCCCCGGTCAAGGTTCGGCACATCGCGCCGGTTCATGTAAAGTATCATTCTATGTCCTCCTTGTTACGATCCGCCCCAGCGCCGTGCTTACAAAGTAACGCATAGCGTCCATAGCGTGGTCGTCCTGTTTGACCGGCTCATCCCGGCCTGCCTGAGCCGCTTTGTCATACCAACGGTAGGCGTAAAATTCCGCAATGGTACGGGTGCAGTCCTTGCTGAACAGCAGATCCGCCCGCTGCAATAGCGTACATACGGTACGGATTCCATCCAGCACCGCGTTATCCGCCTTTAATACCTTGAGCCCCCGCCTTTGCAGTTCAGTTATAAATGAAGCCGCCGATGGGTCTACGACTACGCAGGTGTATGGCGTGTTCCCCAAGAACTGTACCAGATCATCTGCGTACTCGGCGTCCGTCTTTTGCCGGTGGTTCTCCCGCCCGGAATAGTAATATTCCTTGGTGCATAGCCATTTGCCATGGTATTTGCGCCACATCAGGAACACCGTAGGGTTTAGCGTACCGTAGTCCACACTGATATAGGCAGAACCTTGCAGTTCGTTATCCGGCGGCAGCGGAATACAGTGCCGGCTTTCGTCAAACATATCGTAGATCAGGCCCTCTGCCACTTTCCATTCGCCCAGAATATACCGAGCATAAAAAACGCCCGCGTACATCGTTCTGTACCGGGCTTTGACCTCCTCTGTTAAGGACAAATTGTCGTCCATCGTAAAGTGGAGGTAGAGTATTCGCTTTTCTTGCCGCTTCTCCGGCAGGATCCATTCTTCATAAAACCAGTGGTGTGGGTTATCCGGGTTGCAGTTGAACCAGAATTTTGCACCACTGACAGAGCACCGGGCGGTGGCCTGCTGCACAAAGGACTGGGGCATTAAAGCCACCTCATCGAAAAACACACCTGCCAAAGTCATACCCTGGATCAGATCCTGGCTGCTTTCGTCCTTGCCGCCGAAGATATAAAACGCGTTTTCCGTACCACCCCGCGTCACCACAAGCACATTGTCGCTACGGCTGTATTTTACCTGATACCCGCGACTTTGCAGCATTGCAGGCAGAAAAGAAAGCACATTCCGGCGAAAGGAGCTGATTGTCTTACCGCACATGGCAAAGTTCATGCCGCTGTAGGTACTCATAGCCCACAGAATATAGCTAAGCGCCATACTCACCGTCTTACCGGATCGTATAGCGCCGTCTGCAATTATTCCGTTTTTGTCGCTCACAGGTGATGTTTTGCACCACCAGGTGAGCACCTGGAGCTGCTTGGCGGAGAATGGCTGAAAATGAAAGGTGCTTATTCTTCCCATGCCTGTTCACCCGCTTTCTGCTCCAAGGCTTCCAAGAAGCCATCGTCTGTCTGCTCATCTTCATGCCCTCGGGCCAATTCAAAGTGACGCAGAAGCTCTGCCAGGGCTTTCACCCGATCAGATGTATTCGGCGGCTTTGCCGTCTCTGCAAACCCAATGGAGCACAGCGCGTTCAGCACATCCGTTGCGGTGAAATCCAACTTGTCCAGCTTTCGCTTTTCCAGGTCAGCGATAAATTTTTTTACCTTATCATTTCTTAGCAATCGACTCGCTTGGCTTTCTGCGCTCCCGGGCGCCTTACAATTTGGGTAAGCAGCCTGGTAAGACCGTTTCCCGTTATGGTCGAGCACATATTCATAACAGAACAGCCTTTGTTTAGGTGTTAAGGTCTCTTTGCCCATGCTGCTCACCTCCTTTGTAATAATCACGGATTATATGCTGTTATTTTTTCTGTTTGCTATTTGGAAAAAATTCATCCAGTATCTCAAGCGTTAGTACCGCTTTTTCAAGATGGATATTTTTCTTTATCCAAGTAAACAACAAAGCAACTGATGCAACGATAGCGGCCACGATCACTACGACAAGGACGATATAGCTTATCACTCCTTTACAGTCATTGTGAAGTGCAACGATCCAAGAAGTCATAGTCGCAATTAAAGAAAACTCTGCTGCCATAGACGCATTAAAGAATTTGGATGCGGATTTCACATCCGTCTCAGCCATAATGCGTTTGCGCCGGCGTTCTGCCGGAGAAATGTTGGTCAGTTCTGTCTTGACCTCTTCGTACTCCAGGACTTCACGATTTTTCTTCTGCTGCTTGCCTAAAGGTTTTTCAGAGCGTTTACGCATGTATTTGTTTTCCCCCCTTTCGCTCACCATAATTATAGCACATCTGAAAATGAGCCTCATAGTAACCGCATTTTAGAAAGGGAAAGCACAAAGACAAAAACCAAAGAGCGCACCGTTTGGAGCGCTCTTTCAATCTGTTTGGCAGTTTATACTATAACACAGACGGCAACCTGCATACTATAACATCAACATGCATTGCATAGTGGTTTTTTATTTTTCGCATTCCAGCATATCCAGGGACTGCGGGTGAATGCGAGAGACCAGGTGATTGTATGTAATATCTTCGTCTACGGCAATCTTCTCAAAAGTGTCACCGTTCAAATACCGCCGACGCAACACACGCCGGTGCAACGGACTGCGCACCTGCTCAATAGCAGTCTCAATTTCTGCCCGCTGCAACAGAGCAAGCCGGACTTGTTGGTCCAGCTTCTCTTTCAGTTCTATAATGCGATCTACCGTCAAGGTAAAATCTGCCCGCTGCCCGCCTCCCGGCGTGGGAGAGAGGGAAGCCGTGATCTTTTGCGCCCGGCTGTTCAGTTCTTCGATCTCCTGTTGTGTAATCTCAACCTCCGCCCAGCACTCCCGATAGCGTTGCAGCCATTCCTTCTTTTCGTTGTTCGTCATTTTTCATCCTGCTTTTTATTCCGCTCATTTATTAAAGTTCGGACCAAAGCCGATCACGCCGAAAAATGCAACAATGACCGCCCCAGCCACAAGAATAATTTGTGCTGCTGTACACATCCTGCTCACCTCCCTGTACTTCCGAACCCGCCGTTGCCGCGTTCGGTGTCTGCCCTTTTCTTATTCCACAAGCTCTTTTTAATTTCTTCCATGTTTTTCTCCTCTCCGGATCTATAGTTCGTCTACCACTCTTTCTGCGCAGTACTTCGTCAACTCATCATGAAGCGACTGGGAAACTTGCATTGATAGTTCTATGATCTGTGTCTTTGGCTTACAGTTGGCGCACCACGCTTTCATGTTGCCAGTGTTTATTCCCATTAGTGCGTATGGACCGTAAATGGTCATGCGGTGCCAACACACATCACGGTGGTAACATTGCTCGCAGGTCATTGTGCCACCTCCAAATTCCGTGCAGTCGACTGCAAAACTTGAATAACGGCGGCGGAGAGCTTGGCTCCGGTGGCCGGGTCCTTGGCATTGATCTTGCCGATCAGCTCCTGTACCTTTGCGGCGGTTTGTTGCAGTTCGGTGAAATACACCCGGCAGGCGGCTACATCCGTGTCTGCGCCCGCTGCCTTTGCTTGCCGAACAGCGGCGTCCAGTTTGGTGGCACTGCTGTCCAACTGCCGTTTCAGGTCTGCCTTTTCCTGCTCCAGTTTTTCCACAGCGGCTTTGGTCTTTTCCTCGGCGTCTGCCTTTGCCGTTGCCAGCTTAGCTTTGTATTCCTTGGCGGCTTCCTTTTTCGCTTCCTTTCGGATTGCCTCCGGGTCCGGCGCTGCGTCGGCCCGCTGCTGCAATTCTTCCAGCTGGGCGCTGTACTTGGCTTTAACTCCCTGCTCAATGGAAGAACGGAGTGTGTCCATGTCCACCGGCTCCGGCGCTTCGCTTAATTCGCTCTGTGCCTGGCCAAGATCAAAGGTCAGCTGTTCCGTCTGCTTCTTGTAGCGTTCCACCTCAGCCTTTAACTCCCTGACTGTGGCACTCTCCAAATCCACATCGGCCGCGAACTCTTCCCGCTCATAACTGTTGATTTGGGATATCAGCTCCAGCTTGGTGATCCCCAGGTCGGCGTGGTCGGCCATATACTTCTGACCCAGCTTTTCATAGGCTGATATGTAGGAATAGGCTTGCCGCTGCTTAATGCCGCAGGCTTGCTCGGCGTACTCCTCGAATGTGTCATAGCCCAGCTCCGTGTATAGACCCTCATCCCGCATAGTCTTAAGATCGTGGCACACATCTACCAGTGCTCTGGCCATTACCTGCCCATTGGCCAGGATCCGGGCGTGGGTGTCGTAGGCTTTCTGGGTTGCGGGCGTTACTTCTTGCATTGTAGTGATTTGGTTATCCATAAGTCCTCCTCCTTAACTGACTGCTTTTGCTTTTCTGTTTGACTTTAGATATGCAAGCCATGCTTGCATAAACTCCTGCACATCCGGTGGTGCGGGGCGGTTGTGATCGGCTCTGCACTGAACAACAGTGCCGTCCTTGAATTCTACGGTCACATAGGACTGATCCGGGTCCGACTGCTTTCGGACGAAAAGTATATCCGTCTTTCTGTCCAGGTACGGATTTGTATAGCAGGAGTACACGCAGTTGTGCTGGGCGCAGCCCTCTTTTAGCAGATCTTCCGGTCCCTCGGCCGGCCGAATGAACAGCCCGCTGCTGGCGTATGCATATTTGCGTTTCAACTTTGGCAGATCCTTAGCTAACTTCTTTGCCCGCTCGGCTTGCTCTTTTGCTTTCTTTTCATTAGCTCGGCGTGTCAATTCTTCGGAATACTGCCGGTGCAGATCTCGCAGATTCTGCGGTACGGCTACCTCTTTACGGTTAACATCCAGGCCCAGTCTACTGCACTGGTCCAGATAGTCACTGTAGTCTGACAGCACATTGGCTGGCGTTCCATATCCTCCAGCTGCCTGCCGGTTTACCCAGTTCACCGCCTTTTGCGGAGGTAGGTGTCTCCGCAAAACATCAAGCGCCTTATAGCATTTCTGCTGGCTCCAGCTGTGCTGAAAAACAAGAAAAAAGCGGAAATTTTCGTCTGTCATTTTGCAGCCGTATTTTTTCAATGCCTTTGTTGCTTTGAGTGTTGAACAGCAAATGTTGTCTTGCGTCTTTAACATACGGTACTCCTGCTTGGTCAGTCGCATAGCCTTGTAAGGCACCACTTGCTTATAGTCCAGACCAGCTGTACAATTCCACTCCACCTGTTCGGCTACCAGGTCACCGTTGCCCTCTTTTATTAGACGCTCTGTAAGCACCGGGTACCGGCTATATTGATACAGTAACCCAAGCAGGTTGACCGGGTAGTTGGCTATAGCGCTACGGTACAGTTGCTGCGCACATTCGTGGTATCCCATGGCAGATAGCGTAGGTTACTTTTTTCCAACGCCTCTTCAAAGCCCAGCAGCTTTGCTCCCTCTCCCTCTGTGCACTTCCAACTGTTGTGATCCAGTTTGGCTGGCTCCACCGTGCACGGCAGTTTGCGTGTTGGCTTTTGTTTTACGCTGATGAACATATCGTCACAATAGTAACTGCGTTCAGCCACGAAGTGCTGCCCAAGATTGAAGTATGCGGCGTACAGCAGTCCGCCCATTTCTGGCGCGGCCTTAAAGCCGTATCTATAGTCTTCGTACACCCGAACGAAAGAAAGTAATATCCCACCGTTCCTTGTCCGCTGCGTTACCGCTACCACTGCCGCGTTGACCAGCTGACTACGGCCACGCCCGGCGTCTTTGGCTTGGACTTCGTGCCCGCAGGCGGGGCAGCATACGGTGTCGTTATGCCGTGCAGAGCGGCAAGCTGCGTGTTTGTCCGTCCATAGTCGCATGTTCTCAATGTCGATCTGCACATCCTTGCCGCAAGCGGTACAATAGCCATACCTATGGCCGCATTCTTTGTGCTTAAAAAAATACTGCTCGTTGACGAACACCTGCTTATGTGCGAATGTCAGTATCTTTTTCTCCGGCAGTTTCGGGCGGCCGTCCCAGATTTTCTCTGCCTGTTCCTGCGTAAGCGTGTTCAGCTTTTTCCCCATATCTACACCTCACAGCAGATCCAGCAGGTCGATGATCTCCGCCTTGGTCTCTTCGGCGGTAAAGCCGTAATAGCCCGCTGCCCATTCGTACACGGTGTCATCCGGCACGGCTGCGCAGTTGCCCGCTGCTTGTTTCCGGGCGTTGCTGGTGATGTGATCCCAGCAGCCTTTCAGGCTCTTGCCCTCATCCAGCACCTTGTCCGCGTTTTCATCATTGACCAGGCAGTGGTCTATAATGTGTGAGCATAGCAGACGCACGGTGGCGCTACCCATCTTCTCCGCCTCCTGGTCGATCTTATCAATGGCTTTTTGGATTTTCTCGGTCATTTCAGCGTTACCTCCTTGATCTGCGCCAGCGCGCAACGCTGGCAGTGCTCGTCCAGTTCCGGCTTGTCCAGGCCGCACCGGTTATTGATTGAGCCGTAGATACACACATCTCTGCATATCGTCGCCAAGATCGCAACTGTAGTTTTTTCGTTCTCATTCTTCATTATTGCGCTCCTCAAAGGCCATACCGGCCACGGTGCCCAGGTTGATCAGATCCCGACATACAGCTTCTGATTTGGACAGATCCATTGTTCTGATCACGCCCTGCACGATCAGGCCGGACTTAACTACCACCAGGTCCCCGCGCCGGTACAGATCGTACCCCTCTTCTTCCTTTTCGATAGGTTGCAACGCTCTTTTGTTGATGAATGTCATGCCCGCACCTACAATCAGCGGTTGCCATACAGCGCCTGCGGCTACAATGCAGGTGTCCAGCGGGGCGGCATATTCTTCATCGGGGCATTGGTCTGCCAGCGGCAGATCCGCTTTCGGCATTCTTGTCATGATCACGCTGTCGTCCTCTGCCAAGTCAGCGACCATACGCAGCGTCTCCGGCGTGTATTCCGGGTGGCCGTACAGGATGTACCCGCAGCTGCCATTACTGAGCATTTGCTCGCCGTCTGGCAGGTCATATAGAAAATAGGCCTTGCTTCGCTTGCAAATTGATAACATTTTTTTAAAGTTCATCTGTCTGTCTCCTTTACGCTTATGCCGTGAATGTACAGCATAAGTTTTCGCTTGATGATGTATTCCTTTGTTTTTGTACCCTTGGTGTCCTCCACCACCCACTTCCAGGTGCCGTCCGGCTGGCAGACCTCATATACAAAGTCCGCTTTATAAATCACCGGGCGCTCTTTTCGGTATTCGCCGACCCCTGCCGGGATCAACTCATAAGGGACCTGCTCCCGCAGGTTGCGCACCAGGCCGTGCCGTTCCAACAGTTGCAGCTCCTTTGCCCGCTTGCACTCGCTCCGGCTGTCGTAGGTGCGACCATCTGTTTGTGCTTTTACCGCGTGATATTTGTTTTCGCCTTTTGCCCGCTGCCGGAGATACTCCTGGTACTGGGCAGCAGTCCAGTGTTCTTGGGTACCCATCAGCCCGCTGCCTGCTCCGCAGGAGCGTAAGCCATACGGATGAACTGGTGCTCCACTGCACCAATGCGCTGCTGCTCCTGCTCCAGGCACTTTTGCATATACTTGCTTGAAAGCACTGTCTCCTCAAACTCCCGACGCAGATCATCGGTCATACCGTATTGGCCCAGGCCTTTGGCGCTCTTAAAGGCGTCCCACTTTGGCCGGATCAGCGGATGGTTGATGTTCAGCTTGAAGCCGTATGCGTTGTGCGGTGCCAAAATCAGCTGTGTTTGGCGTTCCCGCTCTAAGTTGCGCACCTTGTCCCGCATTTGTTCCCATTGCTGTATGTATGTCACTTTGTCCTCCTAACACAGGTACCTATGGTTCTTTGCCCGAATAGGGCAGAGCACATAGGATTGATACTTAAAACCGGTGACTTCGTCCTCCCAGTTGTTCAGCGTGTCCTTGACCACATAGTATCCCTTGGGTGCTCTTGGCTCATCTGCCCAGTGGTCGCTATAGATGACCTGGTATTCCGGTTCCGGTACCACCAGGTTACGGCTGCGGCTAAAGCACACTCTGGACTTGGCCGTTGTGTACTTGCCCTCGTGCCCTTGTTTGATGTGGGTCTCCTCGCGTAGGTACCCACCGTAGGTGTGGTGGTCTCGATCATCCACCGGTACATATTCCACCCGGCCATAAGGCCACCTGGGCAGCTTGGTCAAGTCAATACCGGACAGCGCCATGTGGATATGTGGGTTCTTGTCCGGGGTCTCAATGGCTCTCATCCACTTGAATTCAACACCGGCCTTTTTGTAGGCATATCGCAGTTTGGCCATATAGGCGGCCCACAGTTTTTTAATCTCTTGCAGGTCCTTGGGCCTGTCCGCCTTTCGGAATGTAAAAGTAGCTGTCAGGTCACCGGGTCCGAAGTTTGCATTAAAGATCATCTCCTGCTGTAGGCACGCCTGGCGATTGTTGACTGCCGCCTGGGCCTCGCTGGTTTTTCCGTAGTTGCTGCCCCTGGTGCATTTATTCTTGCTGCCATAGCGGGAGGAGTAATGCCGCTGAATGTAGATACATTTACCTGCGTGGGTGGTCTTTTGCACCCATGGCATTTTGGTTTGCTCCTTTCTGGACGGACCGGCACACTATGGAAATGCTGGAAAACGCGGATCGGCTCCCGGGTGGAAAATCAAGTTTCCCACCGGTTCACCGGCGTGTTCCACATTCCCACAGTGCACAGCTCCTCATTATGCGGCGCGGGTGCACACCCTGTTGCCGCCGGTCTCCTGCCTGCGCCTAACCAGCTGAAGAATGCCGAAAGATATATCCTTTTGCCGTTGGCGCTTTGCGTCTAAAAATAATACTTTGAACAAGGAGCAAAAAAGGAGCACAGACCCCTTTTTTCGCCCTTGCCGCACGGCTTGTCCTTGACTTCTTTGCGGTCCTTATATATAATGTAATTAGCGCAGGCGTTTTACTTTCTTTTCGCCGCCTGTGGTTTAAGTCGACTGGTCGCTCAGTCGGCTTTTTCTTTTTGCCCGCTGCTTGGTTCGTCGTTATACTCCAGTGGCAGCATAATGGCGGTCACTTTTGGCAATTCCATCAGGGCCTTGGTTTTCCGCTCTGCAATTACTTCCAGCGCCTTGTAATTGCCATCGCCACGCACATACACGGTGTCACCGGCTCTAACGGTGTTCCACGGCGCCCGCAGGACAATGTGGTCCTCGTCCAGCTTAGCAATTACCAAA
>ERZ827043.2911-NODE-2911-length-13504-cov-3.476913_pt1 | contig 13504 bp, 15 predicted proteins | sample MGYA00519923_ERZ827043 | MGnify/ENA primary metagenome ERZ827043 (study PRJEB31778, sample SAMEA3449251) | human gut metagenome | biome: human gut; feature: human-associated habitat; material: faeces | place: United Kingdom | collected 2010/2012 ...
GGATGACGTAGATCATCTTCACGCGCTCGGTGGTGGCCAGGATCTTCTCCAGCTCGGACATGATCATGCCGCCGTCATCGGTGGGGACTTCGATGAACTTGGGCTCACAGGCCTTGAAGGCGTTGACGGCGCCCAGATAAGAGGGGCTCTCCAGCAGCACCACGTCGCCGGGGTTCAGGAACACACGACCGGAGAAATCCAGACCCTGCTGGGAACCGGAGGTCACCAGAATGTGGTCCTTATCGGTGTGGATGTTGTTCTTGGCCAGCATACGCTCGGCGATCTGCTCGCGCAGACGGGGATAGCCTTCCGTAGAAGAATACTGCAGAGCGACACGGCCGTTTTCCTTCAGAACAGCGATGGATGCCTCCATCATCTGCTCCACGGGGAACAACTCGGGAGCGGGCATACCGCCGGCAAAGGAGATGATGTCGGGCTGCGCGGTCAGCTTCAGCAGCTCACGGATCTCAGAGCCTTTCAGAAGGTCCATTCTGCTCGAAAATTGTACCATGAATCTTTCCTCCTCAAATGATGAAAATTCGCTGCATGTACATACGTTCCACTGTGTACATAAGCAAATTAAAGCACAAATCGGAGCCAATGTAAATAAAGGCAGACGGAGAAAAATTCGAGAGCCGCATTTTTGTCATTCCCAACAAAAATCACCCCATCAGACCGTCAATTTCACAATATTAATTCAACGAACGATTCGCTGAAATGGGCGAAAAGAGGCCATATGCGGGGAAAAGCGGCGCTGTATACTACCAGAAGCAGGATTGACTTTTAATGGTATAGTGTGTTATGTTGTTAAAGTATTCAGGGCGTCCGGCCCTGAGAAAAACAGAAATAAAATGGTCAACAGACGGGGGAGGAGGCACTTCATCATGAAGAAGAAAGAAGTCGCGGCAGCCATCGCGCTGCTGACTGCCAGCTCGGCGCTGTGCCTGCGGCTGATGAAGAAGGTGGACGAGAAGCTGCGCCGCGAAAAGGAGAAGCGGACACGGAAATAAAGCGCGGCCCGACTGCGGTCCCCGACCCACACGGAGGCTGCGATCCGGCGGGCATAAGAACAAAAAAGGAAGGACGGCTCAGCCGTCCTTCCTTTTTTATGGGGTGATTCAGGCAGCAGCCTTGACCACGGAGGTGATGTGGGGGTTCACACCCTCATACCAGTACAGGAAGCCCTCCATGTCCACGACATCGCCCACGTTCAGAGCCTTGACGGCCTCATACACGTCGGTGCCGGGGCCGCAGAGGTAGCTCTCTACCACGAAGGTGTAGATCTTGTCGTTCAGGGACACATTGAAGTACAGGTCGTCACCCTCGGAGCCGGAGCCGTCCCAGTTGTACAGGAAGGGAGCGCCGGCATCGTTGGAGGCGGTCACGGTCATGCCCTTGAAGGACACCTTCTCGTTCTGGTGGGCGATCAGCTCGTCGGTACCCAGCAGGGAGGTGACATCCAGCGCGTCATAGACCTTGGTGCCCTCCAGCAGTTCGCAGGTAGCGTCGATGATCTCCACCTCGCCGGACCACTCGGCCTTATAGCCGCTGACGCGGATCTTGGCGCCCTCTACCAGCATGGAGTCGTAATCCTCCTTGCTGCAGGGCATATTGTACAGGAAGTACGCACCGTCATCGGCCTGAGTGTAGAAGGTGGCCACGCCGACGCCGTCCTTTTCCCACCAGCCCTGACGGGCCTGGATGTAGGTCTCCACGGTAACGGCGGAATCCACAGCGGCCGCGTCGAACTCCGCGTGGGTCATGACGGTGACAGCGGCGTCAGCGCCGTCATCGGGGGTGTCCGGCGTCTGAGGCTCGTCGGTGTTGGTCTTGCCGCAGCCCACGATGGACAGCGCCATCACCAGAGCCAGCAGCAGGGTCAGAAACTTTTTCATGTTTGCTTTCTCCTCTAAATTGCACCATATAAAAATGGCAGATAGGGCGGGTGTGTTCCACACGCCCGCCCTATTATAACGCATTCTGCCGATAAATCAATGGGTCTTTCGTTTTTTCATCAGCTGTGCCCCGGCGTAGGATGCGATCAGCACCCACGCACCGCCCAGCGTGATGAGAAGAGCTTTGGACGCGGCGGGCAGGGGCCCCAGGTCCTCCCCGCCGGCGGCAGACAGGCTGCCCCGCTGGTCCAGCCGGTACAGGCTGGTCACATCGGCGTACAGCCGGGTCATGTAGGCATCGTCCACCGTCTCCTTACGGCGCACGGACTTCACCACGTTCTCAATGAGCTGGCCCGCGGCGTTGCGCAGGGAGGTGGAGCCGTTGTAGACTGGCGTGGTGAACGTGTTGTCCACGTTGTTCAGCAGCAGCTGGGATGCCTGGATCTTTACGTCGTAGTAGAGAGAATCGTCCTCGCCTGCGCGGGAGAGATAGTCCCGATATTCCGCAGACTGCTGGGCCTTGGCGGTGACGGGGACATAGCCCTCCGTCCGGGCGTAGGCGATCTGGACGTCGTTGGTCAGCAGATACTGGGCGAACAGCCACGAGGCCAGCACCTCCTGGGGATCGTCCTTGTTGAACACGCACACCGACGGGCCCTGGGAGATCATCTGGGGATGATCGGGGTCGCACTGGGGCACGGCCATCACCGCCGTCTCAAAGTCCACGTACTTGTCGGCGCTGATGTCGCTCAGCGGCGCGTGAGAACCCATCCATGTGGCACCGGCGGTGGAGTCCACCGCGAACAGGCACTGCCCCGCGTTCAGAAAGTTGGCGGGGTAGCCGGAGATCTTGAAGGTGGAGAAGGCGCCGCTGGCGGTGTGGCGGGCCACATCGTACAGGATGTCCTCCGTGGTGTCGTTGAAGATCTGCACGTCGCCGCTGTCGGTGGAGTAACCGGCGTTTTTCTGGCGCAGCAGCTGGATCATCATGTTGTCCGTGGACTTATAGATGAAGGGCAGCAGCACCTGCTGGCCGTTGACGGCGTAGGTGCCGTCGGCATTTTTCGCCGCGGCGGCCGCCTCCGACACCTCCCACACGAAGTCCCAGGTCAGCGTTTCCGGCAGCTCATAGCCCAGGGCCTCCACATAGGTCCTGTTGACGTAGCACGCCTCGGTGGAGCGCATGAAGGGCACGGCGTAGTGGCTGCCGGAGAAGCTGCACTCCTCCAGAAACCGGGAGATCATCTCCTCCGACGCGGGGCCGTCGTACCGCAGGGCGCTGCCGCCCAGACCGTACTGCTCGTCGGCGAACAGAGCGTCCAGCGGGGCCACCACGTTGTCGCCGGTGAGGTACGTGGCGATGTGGTCGGGGTAGGTGATGCACACATTGGGGGTGGTGTTGGTGGCGATGTTGGTGATGACATCGTTGTAGATCTTGCCGTAGTCAGTGTAGAGCCGCAGCTTCACGGTGATGTTGGGGTACAGCGCCTGGAAGTCGGCGATGGCCTTGCTGTAGATGTCCACCTGGGTCTTGTTGGTGTCGTTCTTGGCCCAGAACGTGATCTCGTACTGCCGCGACTCGTCAAAGCTGTCCGGCACGGTGAAGGCGTTCTGGCTGCGTGAGCCGTGACACCCGCAGAGGGTGGTCAGCAGGGTCACAAGTGACAGCGTCAGCGCGGCCATGCGGGTGTGTCTCATCCCTTGGTGCCTCCTCTCGAAACGCCCTCCATCACTTTGTTGCGGAACAGGAGGAACAGCACGATCAGCGGCACGGAGATGACCACTACCGCCGCCATCATGGCGGGGATGTTCTCCCGTCCGAAGCCGTTTTCGCGGATGGCCTGGATCCCATTGGACACCAGAAAGTAGTTCTCATCGTCGGTGATGAGGCGGGGCCACACATAGGAGTTCCAGCACTCGATGACCTTCAGGATGACGATAGTTACTACCGTGGGGCGGCAGATGGGCAGCATCACCTTCCAAAGGTACTTGAAGTCGGAGGTGCCATCCACCTTGGCGGCGTAGTACAGCTCGTTGGGGATCTGGGCGAAGTTCTCCTTCAGAAGATAGATGTAGAATACCGATGTCACCGACGGCAAAATCAGGCCCCAGAATGTGTTGCGCAGGCCGGCGTCCGTAATGGTGACGAAGTTGGTGATGATGACCAGTTCATTGGGTATCATCATCAGTGCCAGAAAGCATGTAAAGGCCAACTGCTTGCCGCGGAAATTCAGCCGCGCGAAGGCGAATGCCGCCAGTGTGATGACCACCAGCATGATGGCCGTGGTGGCCACGGTGAAGATCACCGTGTTCAGGAAGTAGCGGCCCAGCGGCACGGCGGTGAAGGCATCACGGTAGTTCTGGAGGGTGGGGGACAGGGAGAAAAAGGCGGGGATGCGCTCGGAGCTGTACGCGCTGTAACTCTTCACGGAGGTCAGCACCATCCAGTAAAAGGGAAACAGCACGATGACGGCCCACAGGGCCAGCAGCACGTAGGTGACGGCGCGGCGCACCGCTCTGCGGCGGCGGGCGGCAAGCTCCACCTGCTTGTAATCGGTATGGGGATCCACAGTGCCGCCTCCTCTCAATAGTGGACGTGCTTCCGGCTCACCAGCAGGTTGATGCAGGTGATGGTCAGCACGATGGCGAACAGGATGATGGCTGCCGCCGATGCGAAGGATGGGTAGCCGCCGGAGTCACCGTACAGCATGTCGTAGATGTAGCCTACCATGGTGTTCATCTGGGCGGCGTTCAGGTCGGTGCCGAACAGGGCCACCGCGTCACTGTACGCCTTGAATGCGCCGATGAAGCCGGTGATGACCAGATAGAAGATCATGGGGGAGATCATGGGCAGGGTGATGCGGGTGAAGATGCGCCAGCGGGGCGTGCCGTCCACGCGGGCGGCGTTGTAGTAGTCCTGCTTCACCGAGGCCAGCGCACTGGTGAGGATCAGGATCTTGAAGGGCAGCACTATCCACACGGTGTAGAAGCACAGGACGAACATCTTGGCCCAGTACGGCCCGTCGATAAAATCCACGCCGGGGCTGCCGAACCAGTGGAGCATCACATTTACCAGCCCATCGGTGTAGGCGGTCTTTTTGAACAAAATCATGAAAACCAGACCCACCGCCAGCGTATTGGTGACGTAGGGCAGGAAATACACCGTCTGGAACAGGCTCCGCAGCTTTTCGATGGAGCTGAGCCCCAGCGAGACGAGGAGGGCAAGGCCGGTGGACACCGGCACGGTGATGATGACCAGGATGAAGGTGTTTTTCAGTGCCTGCAGGAAGTAGGGGTCCCGCAGCACATAGCGGTAGTTGAACAGGCCCACACCGGAAAATGTCTGGGACGCGGAATTGTACCCCTCCTCAAAGGAGTACACGAACACGTCCACCAGCGGGTAGACCATGAACACGCCCAGAAAGGCGATGGCGGGCAGCAGATAGAGCCAGCCCTTGACGTTGCACTTGTCCATGGCGTCACCTCAGAGTGCAGTCCAGCCGGACCTGCGTGTCGCGGTGGAACAGGAACACCTTGTGGGGCTTCAGGGCGAAGCGTATCGACTCCCGGGTGGTATCTACGCGGCTGTCGGCGGTGATGATGGCGCGGATCACCGCGTTTTCACAGTCTGGATGGGTGCATACCACGCTGATGTCGCGGCCCATGACCTCCACGCGATCCAGCTTGCAGCACAGGGGGCCATCCTCCGCAGGGACGAAGCCCTCCGGACGGACGGCGGCGTACACCGGCTGCTCCTCGGCGCCTGCCGCGTCCAGCACCGCCGCGCCGCCTATGTACAGCTTGCCGTCCCTGATGCATCCGCCAAAGACGTGGATGGGCGGAGTGCCCAGAAATTTGGCCACGAACAGGTTCACGGGATTGTCGTATACCTCCTGGGGCTTGCCGATCTGCTGCACCACACCATCGCGCATCACCACGATCATGTCGGAGATGCTCATGGCCTCCTCCTGATCGTGAGTGACAAACACGGTAGTGACGCTGGTCTGCCGCTGGATGCGGCGGATCTCCTCCCGGGTCTGGAGGCGCAGCCGCGCGTCCAGATTGGACAGCGGCTCGTCCAGAAGCAGCACGCGGGGGCGCTTTACCAGTGCCCGGGCAATGGCTACCCGCTGCTGCTGTCCGCCGGACAGCTCACTGGGCTTGCGGTCCATCAGCCCCTCCAGCTGCACCAGCTTTGCCGCGTCCAGTGTTCGCTCCGCCATCTCTGCTTTGGTGAGCTTGTCCGCACCCCGCAGGTTTTCCAGCGGGAACATGATGTTCTGCCGTACCGTCAGGTGGGGGTACAGCGCGTAGTTCTGGAACACCAGCCCCACGCCGCGATTCTCCGGCGGCAGATGGGTCACATCGTCTTCACCAAAGAAGATCTGGCCTGCGGTAGGCTCCAGCAGGCCGCTGATAAGGTTCAGTGCTGTGCTCTTGCCGCAGCCGGAGGGGCCCAGCAGGCCGATGAGCTTTCCGTCGGGGATCTCAAAGGTAAAATCGTTGACGGCGACGACATCGCCGCCCGCTTTCTTGTTGCGGTTGGGGAACTTCTTGGTCAGATGTTGCAGCGTGACCTTCATGGCAGCTTCTCCTGTATTCTGGCGGCTCCGTCTCACGGGACGGGAGGCGACTGTAATGACCGCACTATTGTACCACAGTTCACGGCGTAAATCTCCTGTTTTTACAAAACTTTCCGGAAAATTTTCCGCCTGCCTGTCAGGCGCCACCTGTGCCGGAGGCACATAGAATGAGGTGAGCCGTTTTCGGTTCGCTCGATCTGACCACTTCAAAGGAGGAATATCTCTTGTATACAGAGAGGACTACTGCCGCTGCGGCGGCAGCGCGGGACGGCACTGCCCGCGATATGACGGCCCGCAGTGATGCAGCCTGCCGCGAGATGGACGGCTCGCTGCCCGGCGGCTGCGGCAATATGGTATTTCCCTATATCGCTATGCAGCGGGAGAACGCACAGCGCTACGATAACAGGGAGGCTCTTTTGCAGGGCACACTGTTCCCGGGTTTGGATCTGCCGTTCCGCAAGGAGCTGCGCTCCCGCTTTCCCCAGGTGAACGAGGCGCTGCTGGAGCTGATGGCCTTGGACTTTGCCATCGACGAGCTGGGGCTGTATCTCACCACCCATCCCAATGACCAGCAGGCGCTGGAGCTGTACTGGAGCTACATCCGTCTGGGCAGGGCGGGCCGCGCCAAATACGAGGAGACCAACGGCCCGCTGCTGCAGACGGACATCACCGAGGGAGGCTTCCGCTGGTTGGATGATCCATGGCCCTGGGATAAAGGAGGGAACGACTGATGTTTGTCTATGAAAAGAAGCTGCAATATCCGGTGAAGATCAAGAACACCAATCCGCGTCTGGCTGCGCTGATCATTTCACAATACGGCGGGCCGGATGGGGAACTGGGCGCGTCCCTGCGTTACCTGAGCCAGCGCTACTCCATGCCGTATCCGGAGCTGAAGGGCTTGCTCACCGACATCGGCACAGAGGAACTGGGGCATCTGGAGATGATCGGTGCTATCGTTCACCAGCTGACCTGCAACCTGTCAGAGCAGGACATCAAGACCGCCGGTTTTGACGCCTACTTCGTGGACCATACCGCCGGTATCTATCCTACCGCAGCCTCCGGTTCACCGTGGAATGCGGCCAGCATAGGCGTGAAGGGAGACCTCATCGCTGACTTGACGGAAGACCTGGCGGCGGAGCAGAAAGCCCGCGTCACCTACGATAACATTCTGCGGCTCAGCGACGACCCCGATGTCAACGACGTCATCAAGTTCCTGCGGGCCCGCGAGATCGTGCATTTTCAACGGTTCGGAGAAGGTCTGCGCCTGGCCAAGGATCGCATGAATGAGAAGAACATCTACTTCCTTAACCCGTCCTTCGACAGCTGACGGCGGGAGAGGAGCGGAGGAAAGCATAAAACATAGGGGAGAAGGCATATGTCCTCTCCCCTATGTTTTCGCCCCGTGCGAGTGCAGTGGCTTCCGGCGTTTTTCAAAAAGTACGTTATTTTGCATTTCAACCCTCACGCCCCGTGAGAGGCGCGACGAGAGCCACAACTACAAGAACCTGTTCCTGTACACATTTCAATCCACGCGCCGACCGCGAAAGGCGCGACTCTTTGGCGGGTGCATCGCCGCGGTACCGGTGAGGTGATCCGTCGCGGTCTGGTACTCCCGACTGTGTTCGCCCTCCTTCCGATGGGCGTCATACGTCATGCCCATCCTCTTACGCGAAAATATGTATATATTATACAATATTTGGTGAATATTGCCAAATTAATTGCAGATTTTAACTATATCTGCCATACACCCCGTTTTCTTTTTGTGCCCGCTGTGGTATGATACATAAAACCCGCCGCGCCGCCATAGGCTTTCCGCAGGAGGGGAGTCACATGGTGCTGTTCATCCCGAAAAAAGCGATATGCGCCTGCGCACTGGCCGCAGCGCTGGTGACGCTGGCGGCGGTGGCCCTGCGTCCGTCGCCGGATACCGTACCGGCCTCGACTGCTGCGGAACCCCGCACCATGCTGGTACTGGATGCCGGCCACGGCGGGGAGGACGGCGGTGCCGTGTCGGACAGCGGCGTGGCCGAGAGCGGCATCAATCTTCAGATCACGCGGCGGCTCTATGAGATTTTGCGGTTCCTGGGCCACCCGGCGGTGATGACCCGCACCGGCGACGAGGCCATCTACGACGACGCCGCCGCGACCCTGCGGGAGAAGAAAGTGTCCGACCTGAAGAACCGCACGAAGCTGGCCAACGAGACAGCCGGCGGTCTGCTCATCAGCATCCACCAGAACTGCCTGCCCGGCTACCCCAACGTCCGCGGCGCTCAGGTGTTTTACAACGCCGTCCTACCTTCCCGGCAGTTGGCTGAGGCGATGCAGCAGACGCTGAACACCGCGGTGAATACGGACCGTGCCAAGACCGCCATGCCCATCGGCGACGGAGTGTACCTCATGACCCACACCACCTGCCCTGCCATTCTGGTGGAGTGCGGTTTTCTGTCCAGTCCGCAGGAGACGGCGCTTCTGCAGCAGCCGTCCTACCAAATGAAAATAGCCGCCGTCATCGCGGCGGGCTACTGCCAATATTGTACGAGTGAGGGAACAACATGAAAGCAAAAACCGTCTTTTTCTGCACAGAGTGCGGCAGCGAGAGCCCCAAGTGGTCGGGTCGCTGCGCCGTCTGCGGCGCGTGGAACTCCATGGTGGAGCAGCCGGCGGAGCGGCCTGTCAAAAGCGGAAAGACCCAGCGCATCGCAAATGCTGTAAACGCGTCTCCCATTACATCCTTGCAGGAGGATGAGGAGATCCGTTTCCCCACCGGCATGGGGGAGCTGGACCGCGTGCTGGGCGGCGGCGCTGTAAAAGGCTCGCTGGTGCTGGTGGGCGGCGCACCAGGTATCGGCAAATCCACACTGATGCTCCAGATCTGTCAGCAGCTGGGCCGAACCTGCAAGGTGCTGTACGTCTCCGGCGAGGAGTCTGCCCGCCAGCTGAAGCTGCGGGCCAAGCGTCTGTCCGTGGACAGCGGGAACCTGTTCGTCCTGTCGGAGACGCGGCTGGGCGACGTGCTGGAGTGTATCCGCAGGGAGGAGCCGGACGTGCTGATCGTGGACTCCATTCAGACTCTGTATAACGAGGAGCTGGACGCCCCTGCCGGCGGCGTGGGGCAGGTGAAGGACTGCACCATGGCTCTGATGCAGGTGGCCAAGGGACAGGGCGTCACAGTGTTCGTCATCGGCCACGTCAACAAGGAGGGCAGCATCGCTGGTCCCAAGGTACTGGAGCACATGGTGGACTGCGTGCTGTACTTCGAGGGCGACAGCCGCATGACCTACCGTATCCTCCGCGCTGCCAAGAACCGCTTCGGCGCCACGAATGAGATCGGCGTCTTTGAGATGCTGGACAGCGGTCTGCGGGAGGTGGAGAACCCCTCGGAGATGCTGCTGTCCGGACGGCCCCAGGATGCCTCCGGCACCTGCGTTACCTGCGTCATGGAGGGCGCGCGCCCCGTGCTGGCGGAGATACAGGCCCTCATCGCCCCCTGTGCCGGAGCTCGCCCGCTTCGCAGCAGCAACGGCTTCGACTACAACCGCGCCGCCATGCTGCTGGCAGTGCTGGAGAAGCGGGGCGGTCTGAAGGTCAGCCAGTGCGACGCCTATCTGAATATCATCGGCGGCCTGACACTGGACGAGCCTGCCGCCGATCTGGCCGCCGTGGTGGCTATCGCTTCCAGTTATCTGGACAAGCCCGTGCCCAACGGCATGGCCGCCGTAGGCGAGGTGGGTCTTTCCGGCGAGATACGCAGCGTCAGTCACATGGAGCAGCGCCTTTCGGAGGTAAAGCGTTTGGGCTTTACAGAGTGCATCATTCCCGCACATCACGCTGTTGATCTGCGGGAGTGCTCCTCTCTGGAGCTGCTGCCGGTCCGGAACATCTCGGAGGCGCTGCGTCTGCTGGCGCAGGGAAAATAGGCAGGTAGTGGACGCAGGGATGACCGGCACTGGGCTGTCCGGCCGTGCTGCAGGTATCCAGCGTACACAGCCCGTCCCGCTGCCACTGGTAGCTGTCGGTGCAGGGGATCATACCATCACTCCTTTGCTGGTAGTGTGCCACCGCCGCCGGATAATATGAAAAAATGCCCTCCGGCAGCTGCCGGAGGGCATTTTTTCATGTCTCTTTATTCGGGGGAGTTGAACCAGTCTTCGCAGAATTTGGCGATGGAGGGTACCAGGTCCTTGACGTAGCGGCGGCTGGTGTTGACGCACAGGTCGTAGGACTCCTTGGCACCCCACTTGCTGTCGCTGTACATCTGGTGGTGCTGGGCACGGTTGCGGTCGATCTGCTTCATGCGCTTCTCGATCTCGGTGGCGGTCAGATTCTCACCTGCCGGCGCACGGCGCTGGCAGCGCTCGACCTTGGAATCCTTATCGGCGTACACGAAGATGTTCAGGGGCTTGTAGTCCTTCAGGATGACATCAGCGCCGCGGCCCACGATGACGCAATCGCCGCTCTTGGCGAAGTTCTCCAAGATCTTCCGCTGGGTCACGGCCACGCGGATGGGCTGGTCCATGATCTGGAAGGGGGGTACGCCGAACCGGTGGCCGATGGTCAGGGGGTACGCGGCCTCTATACTCTTTTCGGACACGTGCGCTACGTAGTCCTCATTAAAGCCGTTTTCCTTGGCGATCATTTCGATGATCTCATGGTCGTAGCAGGGGATATGCAGCGCCTCTGCCAGACGCTTGCCCAGCTCACGACCGCCGGAGCCAAATTCACGGCTGATGGTGATGATACGGTTCATGGATACGACCTCCTTTTATTAGACATACGATCAATATTCGTAGCAGCTGCCGCCCACAAATTCGCGGACGATGGAGTTGCGGGGTACGTAAGGGGTGTGCAGCGGGGGCACGGTGGACACCACATCGATGAGATCGGTAAGATCGTGCTCCTCCATGTATTCCGGCGTCAGCTCCTCACGGAAGTTGGGAATCTCGCTGAGGCACTTGGCCAAGATGCAGGGCTCGTAGTCGTGGAATGAGTCAATGTGGATGGCGGCGTTGCCCTTGAAGGGCTTAATATAGTTGACCTCGCCGCGGTTGACGCTCTCCGCCCGTTCCACCGTCTCCCGCAGGGAATGGCCGCGGGTGTTGTAGTCGCGGATGAGCCGCCGTGCCACCCGCAGCTGCTCCGGCCGCACCACGCGGTCGTTGTGAGTGAGGATGCGGGTGCGGGGCGCCACATAGATGCCGGTGGCCGCGCCGCGGATCTTGTCAAAAATCAGGGGGTTCAGCATATGGATGCCTTCGGCGATGACGATGCAGTCCTTTTCACCCTGCATCTTCTTATAGCCGCCTGTGTTGCCGGACTTGAAATCATACCAGGGGATGTCGGCCTCCTTGCCGTCCAGCAGCTTGCTGATGCAGGATACCAGCAGATCCACATTCACGCAGTAGGGGGACTCCCAATCGGCAGCCTCCTTCGGCCGCTGATCCAGCGGCAGGAAAAAGTTGTCCATGCTCAGCAGGCATACGGTGACGCCTAAATTTTCAAGATAGTCCTTCAGCCGCATGGCGGAGGTGGTCTTGCCGCTGCCGGAGGGGCCGGTCAGCGCCACGATAGGCCGGTTGCTGGAGAGAATGGTAGCCGCGGCTGCGGAGATCTTGTCGTGGAATACCTCCTCGCACCGCAGGACAAACTGGGTCTCATTGTTCATGGATTCCTGAATATTTTCCAAATCGATAACGCGCATAGTGCAGCTCCTTCATGATGGAAATTCAAAATCGTGGATAGTATACCACACTTTAGCCTTACCGTCAAACGGGCAAAATGCCGGAATTCCCCAGTATTTTGCGGAACTTTTCCCGCAGCAGCAAAAACGCCCCCATTATGGGGGCGTTTTTTTGGCGTGAAATTTATTTGGTGCCGAAGATGCGGTCGCCTGCATCACCCAGACCGGGGACGATGTAGCCGTTCTCGTTGAGGCACTTGTCCACAGCGCCGGCGTAGATGTCCACATCGGGGTAAAGCTTCTGCAGATACTCGATACCCTCGGGAGCCGCCACCAGCACCATCAGCTTGATGTGCTTGCAGCCGAACTTCTTCATCTCGGCGATGGCCTCTGCGGCGGAGCCGCCGGTGGCCAGCATGGGGTCCACGATCAGCACGTCACGCTCGGCTACGTCCTTGGGCATCTTGCAGAAGTAGGGATGGGGCTCCAGCGTCTCCTCATCGCGGTACATACCGATGTGTCCCACGCGGGCGGAGGGGACCAGACGCAGCACGCCGTCTACCAGACCAAGACCGGCACGGAGGATGGGAACCACCACGAATTTGCGGCCCGCCAGCGTGGGCGCTTCCATTTCACAGATAGGTGTTTCGATGTGCTTGGTGGTCAGGGGAAGGTCCCGGGTAGCCTCATAGGTGATGAGCATGCCGATCTCGGATACCAGCTCACGGAAATCCTTGACGCTGGTGTTCTTGTCGCGCATGATCGTCAGCTTGTGGGACACCAGGGGATGGTTCACGATGTGCACTTTCTCGCTAAACATGGTTGTCTCCTCCGTGTATGTAAAATTTTGCATGGAATACGATAAAAGTCTCAGTCCAGCGTGATCTTCAGCCCGCGGGACAGCCGCTCCCGCTCCGCCTGACTGAGCCGCAGGTACACCGGCTCCAGATGCTGGGCCGTCACGGTCTCGCCCCGCGCCGCCATCTCCTCCGCGCACAGCGCCGCGCCTACGGCGGACTGCATCCGGTGGGATTCCTCCGCCATGCGGCAGGGGATGCCCGCATCGTTGAGATAGCCGGCGCACAGCGCCGCGCCGTCGCCCACCACCAGCTTGTCGGCCATGCGGCAGGAGATGCCCGCCGTGCTGAGATAGTCGGCACACAGCGCCGCACCATCGCCAACCACCAACTTTTCCTCCGGCATGTCCCGCAGCAGGGAAGCCAGCTCCTCCAGAGAGATGGCGCAGTCCTGCGTCACGCGGAGAACGCGGCCGTTCTCACCGCGGAACAGAGCGTGGTAGATCTGCTGACGGCGGGCGTCCATGGCGGCGCACACAACGCCCTCCATAC
>ERZ827043.2920-NODE-2920-length-13446-cov-10.243372_pt1 | contig 13446 bp, 10 predicted proteins | sample MGYA00519923_ERZ827043 | MGnify/ENA primary metagenome ERZ827043 (study PRJEB31778, sample SAMEA3449251) | human gut metagenome | biome: human gut; feature: human-associated habitat; material: faeces | place: United Kingdom | collected 2010/2012 ...
AGTCTGCGTTCGCATAGCCTTGCAAAAGCTGCGGCTGCGGAAAAAGCGCCATGCCTTCATCTGCCCCCGGCAGCGGCATGGTGCTTTTTCCCCCGGCGCTCCATTCACTACCGCTCCCGTTCGAATCCCACCCAAGCAAAAAATACAGACACCCGGATGGGTGCCTGTATTTTTTGGCGGACAGGGTGGGATTCGAACCCACGAGCCCATTGCTGGACTACCTGATTTCGAGTGTTGTAAAACTTTGGCAGATTCACGTCTGGAGCAGGTCGTTTCAGGCCACTTTGTTAAGAGGCAGAAACGCAGACGCCGCAAGGGGTTGCGGACATTCCGACCCGTATCGGCCAGAGGCGATTCGAACCGCCCCAAAGTTCAAATAAAACCGCGTTCTTGCGTAAAAAGCCTCCGTTCTTGCGCGTTTGCAAGAAGTCAGGCAAGAAAACAGAGACCCCGACAGCACCGATGAAGCACCCTTTCGGACCGCAAAAAAGGAAAGGAGCTTCGTCATGACATACGATGCAAAGGAACTCGCCCAATACCCAGAGATCATGAACAAGGAGCAGATGCGCAAGGTCTGCCACATCAGCAAGCGGACGGCGCACTATCTGCTGCAGTTCAATCTGATCCCCCACGTCTGCACCGGGAAGAAAACCCGCTGCTACGCCATCAGGAAAAAAGACGTCATCGATTTTATGATCAACCGGGAGGTCAACCCCAGCCGGTACATCGTACCCACCAGCTGGTATAAATACGGAAACGAGGACGTGCAGCCCTACAAGATCCGCATTCAGCCGCCCCTCCCCAACGATCCGCAAAAGACGCGACGCTACTATGAGAGCAAGCTCGCCTCCTACCCGGACGTGATCGACGTGTCCGCCATCGTGGAATTCACCGGCTATAACTGCCACACGGTCTGCAAGTGGATTCGGTTCGGAAAGCTCCGTGCCCTGGCGCTGCAACACAAGTACATGATCCCGAAGTGCTATCTGATCGACTGGCTCTCCTCGGACGAGCACAACTCGACCCTCCGCAAGTCCCGTCGCCATATCGACCGGCTCTGGGAGCTGCAGAAATGGAGTGACGGGCAATGAGGGGAAATATCATCGAGGAGCTGTACTACGGCAATGTCGATCCGCAGGATCACGGCTATCACCCGAAAAGCCCTGTAAAGAAGGCCTCCGACTCGCTGAACGATCTGGAGGAAAAGCTCACCGAGCAGCTCGCCGACGAAAACAAGACGCTGTTCCTTCGCTTCTGCAACGCCTACGCCGAATTCATGGGCGAATCCGAGCTGGACACCTTCATCACCGGCTTCCGCCTCGGCGCACGGTTTATGATGGATACATTCCTGAGCGACGACGCCCCGTTTGAGAGCTTCTTGTCGGGATAAACTCAGCGGCGAGAAAACGAAAAGTGTGTTTTTCAACCTGTTTTTCTATTGAAAAGTGTAATTCACTGCTTCTGCGACTGAAAATTCGCCGAATATTCACCGAAAATTCGCTTTATTCGCTCGACGAGGGAGAATAAAGCGAATTTTTAGGGAATCTGCCCGCCCGATAGGTATTAAGATGCCTGATCTTAGGTGAAGTAGCGAAAAATCAAAGCTGTATTTCTCGCTTCAACTCGTCAAATGTCACTATCGGGAACTGTACATGTTTGTAATACGACGAAAACACTTTGTTGACAACCATGTATGGATTGATTGTAAAGCCTTCTGTGTCGTATCCATGATTGGCAAAAAAGGACATTGCAACTTTAGAAAAGTAATCTATCCGCTTCTGAAATTTCTCGTCAAACTTCTCTTTAGTAAAAAACCTCTTCTGCTGATTACTATGTTCGAAAACAGATCCTATGGGTTGTAAGACTTTGCACTCGATAATGAAAATCCTTTTTTGAGTTGTATTGAGCCCGATCACATCATAATCGCCTAATACATCTATAGTTGGGTGATTGCCGCGCCTATCTTCTCTTCTCAAATCAACGTCATGTTTGGCATACTCACAACCGGATTCCTTCAATAGCACTTCAACCTCTGAAGAGAATAGATGCTCATAATTATTCTTCCACGCATATAGAGCAGTACATGTTCGCTCTAGGCCTATTTCAAAAGGTGGGTAAAACTGAAGAAAACCTTCTATCCACCGCTTTCTTACCTCTTCCATAATAATGGGTGAATATATGTAGTCGTTGTTGCTCATATATATTGGTCTGACTGCAAAGCAATGATTCCTTTTCTCCCTCTCCCAAATTGGAAGAATGGGGTGTGTAGTATCACAAATTGTTTTCAGCTGGCCAGGAACAATCGTCAAAAAATCGTATGCGCTTTTTACATCTTCTACTGGAACATTTTCAACTACGAAAGATAAATAGTCGTTAAGCACATCTGTTGCTTTTGCCTTTATCACGTTTGGAGCAATCTCGTCAAACTCCACGTTGTCATGAGAAAAACTACTGTCTGACAAGTGATGGAGGACAGACTCTAGGACCTTAAAATGCACCCCTAAATCTTCATAAAAAGCATTTGCAACTTTTTCAAAGAAATCTCTATCCGTATTATCGCCTCGCAAATTAAAGGGCTCGGCAATAATTCTCCTTTGACTTTCTTTTTCGAAGGTTTGAGAGTAGTTTTCACCTAATTCCACATCTATCCTGTAGTCGTCTTCCACTATCAACTTAGTATCTGAATCAGTATGGAAACACAAATCAGAGCTGTTCTGTAAATAAATAATCCATTTTGCAAACGATAATAGCTCTGATAGCTTGCTACTATCTATCGCCTCTTCCTTTCGCTCATTCACTAAGTAGAGATTGGTTTCGATGAGATAAAGCAAAGCTGATTTCCGCATTTTTGCCTTTTCGCTTAGCTGTGTAGACTTTTCTAATGATTTAATCCTTTCGCCTTCTTCTATATCCTCGGTTAGGGTTGCTCCTGTTCTGTTTAGATTAACTGATAACTGTTCCGTAGCCAGCGCGGAAAGAAGAAGTATGTGTAACCTGTCTCGCTCTAGCGTTCTTATTGCCTGTTCTAAGTGGGAAACAACACTTTCTTGTATCTTCCTTACTATCTCCGTAGCATCTCTACGCTCATATGTTCCAGGAAGCACTCCCGCCGCTGCACATATCTTTGCAATTTGCTTTCGTATAGACAACTCCGAAACATCTGTTTCCTTAATTTCATAAGTATCGGGGTTAAAGTAATAATCAATTCTGACGGCTGTAGTTCCCAAAGTCTTCTTTTGACCGGAGGTCAATTCCATCTTTTCGAACAACTCCGAATAGGAATCTTTCGAAAGACAAACCAACGGTTGTAGCAATTCACCAATGACGCTGTATTCGACAGAACGATCTATTGCTTCAGCAATATCACTTGCAATCTTACTGCTGTTTACTTCAAAATCTACAACTAGTTTATTTGACGAGACCTTTGCTTTTTGACAGCAGACATAATGCTCGGGATTTTGGTTGGACAAAGAGTGACAGCAAAACTGTACCAAGGTATTTGCAAGGGGTGGTATCGCCGATAAATCTTGATGATACTCTATAAAGAACTTTTCAGTTACTGCTCTAAACATATCAAGGCTTAATCTCGATTGGGTGATATTTGATTCCTTAAGAATACTAAAGAAGTTATATGATAAAAACACAGAACAGCTATTGTCATATTTGAACAATGCTCCTCCAGGCAAAGCTTTTACCTTTCGGGTAAACTGATATACTGAATTATCATCACATATGACATTCCAGCATTCTGGATCAGCAAATATTGTACTGGACAAGTGAAATGGAAACACCCCTCCCAGCTCAAGATAATGAGAAAAAATATGGGCAGCGGATGTGTCTACCTCAGAATAAACATTACTATACTCTATAGCGCCCTTAGATATGAATCCTTTTTCACTTAAAAACACAGTAAAATAATCCGAGGCTCCTCCCCAAGAAAGAACTTGGGATTCACTATTCTTCTCATCTGAATCAAACTCAGCAATCTGAGATACTTCAGAAGAAAACATGAGCATGTACATCAAATCAATAGCTGTGTAGATTCGCTTTTCCTCTCTCCCTCGCAAAACAATTCTAGGTTGATCGACATTAATATGCTCATCGAAGCAAATGATGCTTAACTTACATTCTTTATCGACATGATATGCTTTATAGCCTTTTCCTGGTATTCTGGCTTCTAAATCTACAATGCTTAAGCCATCCTCAGTATGCGCCTTGTAGATAGCCGAGATCTCTTCCTCAATTCTGTGCTCATTGCCACAATCAAGGAAAACTATCAAGTCGCTGTCTTCCAAATATGCAAAACTTTTTTTGTTATCTAAAAGTGGTTGCTTATTGTCAAGCAACAAGGGCTTCCTAATAGTATAGTCCGTCTTTATATCATGAGAATCATAAATAGAGGCCAGCTTATCCGCCAAAGATGAAATGACAATACTGTGGAGCTCCCTATCTGGACGAGTCAGAAGAATTTTTGTTTGGTAATCGATCATAAGCGAGGGATTAAACAACGGATAGTAGTGATCATTAAAACTGAAGAAATGACTTCGTACAATCTCATTGCTTTCTGCAGCAAGCATTGAAAGCAATGGCGTACCCAGTCCAGTCCACTTTTCTTCAGTCATAAAGTCCTTTACATTTTCATAATAATCGAAAGTTGGTGATTCAAATTGAGGATGTAATGAAAAATCTTCATTTATTGGAGTGTTTTTGGCTTTCAAAAAGTCTATGCAGTAATCGCTATAACAGAGTAGGCTATCGGTATATGCATCCATGCATGCTGACTCGCTAATTTTCTCCAAAAACTGAAGTGCTGAAAAGATAGGGGCTGTATGTCCGGTTCCAGTGATTACTGAATAATACTTTGACCGATAGTTTAACTTAATCTCTCCAAAATCAGGGAGAACTGGATCATCATATGGTGTTGTCTTAAGAATAGGATATAGTAACTGAAAAAACTCTTCCAAATCATTAGGTGTAAATATGGTTTTGCGGCCCCATTCTGTATTCTCTACCATTGCGGAGTTCAACGCCAAGCAACTTTCCTGAGCGCCTCGATTTTTCCGCCATGATGTTATTGAGAATGCTGCTGTCAAGGCGGAGAGAAAATCATATTGACACAGAATCGGTATGAGAGACTTTTTCTTTTCTTCCATGAATACAAATCCATCAAACATGTCCATAGCGGTGTCTCCTTATAATTGACAATGAGAATTCAATGCCTTGACACTATCCTTCCAGCCGGTGCCGGATATCGTTCAGCCATTCGCCCTTGTATTTGAAATAGCGGGGGCCGGCGACGGAGTATTTGCTGCCAGTGAGAAGCTGGGCTAAAGAAGAAAGCGAATAGCTCTGCCCCTGATAGCTAACTGTCTTATCATCTACGACGGTGCACTTGATTTCTGGGTTATTGCAGTATTCGATCTCTTCGCCGGGCTGGATATTACACATAGAAAAGCGGAAGGGCGACTGGCGCTCTTTGTGCTCGGCGTCGATCTCCTGGGCGGTTTCCTCTGCCTGCTTCTGGGCCTCGTCCATATCGATCCGTTTCAGCTTGTCCGCACAGCCGTGAATCTCTGCGATGGCCTCCAGGATGGAATAGGCGTCCTCCGGCGACATGGCGTAGAACTCACGCACGCGCTGCTTTCCGTTGAAGTTCTCGATGGAGCGCAGGTTTGGATTCAGCTTATCGATAATGCTATGGATTTTCAGATCAGAGAGCCGGGAATTGACCTCATATGTCGCATAGACGCGGAAGGCGAAGGGAATACACTCGCTCCGGTTCAGCTGCTGCAGCCGCTTGTCAATATCATCCGCATACCCGATCTTCACATATTCAGGGAAGGACGGGTTGGTCAGTATGTAAATCACGCCTGTTTTATCCATCTTGGACACCTCGCTCTCACATAGTTAGTCGATTATTATATGAGAATACTCACAACTTATAATAATCAATTAGGCGGCGCTTTATCTCATTCTGAAGCGTTTGGTAATCTCCATTAAAGCGGATTTGCTCAAACATTCTGATATTGGACGGGATGTGTTTTTCAGCCTCTTCTGATGTTCCGTTATGTACAAGAATTAAATCTTTTTTTAACCCCATTGCGTAACCAATCTCGTGCGGGACATTCAACTTGCCACTACTAAGATCGGCTATGACTAACCCTGCGCTCTCAATGTCTCGAAAAATCCGATCTGAAATCTGCCCAGTCGTACCTTCATGATGCTCATCTACCCTTATGAGCATAATACCTGTCTTTTTTTCGTTGTTTATTTCATTAATTGCACGACGAATTGCATTTTCGGTCTCATTGTATTCTGCCGAAAAACACCTTGACATGAAAATTGTCTGTTCTGTCGAGCGAACATACCGATTGAAGATGGCTTCAATACATTCTGCGTTGCTTGCAGCATTTTGTTCAGTGTCTATCTGCGCATCAGTAATCTGGTATTTTTCTGACCATGTTAAGAGCCTATCCTTGTATTGAACAGCGTCAGCAGAAGGAGAGGATATTTCGATATTGTAATACAAAGCCACCAGCAGGAACAACAATCCAGACGATATTAGAAGTGTTCCGTTCTCTCCTGGCTTTGCATCATTGAGAGCATTGCTCAATGCAATTCCAAAAGCCTCTTCATGCTCTGCTGTCTGGATATTGCCGAATCGCTTTTGGATGCTTTCTATTATGTCTATAAGCGCAGTTATTAGATCTGATCGAATCCAAGGAATAGCTTTTAGCTTTCGTATTGCCAGAGGCTTGTTTTTCAACACCTTCCTAGCGAGCAAGTATTCATGCCCAAAGCTATCATCTAGTTCTTTATCAGAAAAAGAGAGCTCATCTTTGCTGTCTACAATAATACCTTCCAGCAATCGTTCCGAACGGATGGGTACAGCTTTTGAATTAATATTGTGAAAGATGATCTTTTCATCTTTCATACTTACATTATCTGGGAAGACGATAATGCAGAAGGGAATTAGATAATTGCTGCGCATCTGCCCTTCGGCGATGAGTTTTTCGATGGCTAAAAGTCTATGATTACCATCAACTCTACGGAAAGGCTTATCCTCAATGCGATCGTATTTTTTGTCAGGGATGGAAAGGGTGTACAAGAAGCCATTACCTGCCGCCTTTTCCTTTTTGAATGCTATACCATCAACATTCGATGTAAAACCTTTTCCGGATCGAATATCAGCTAAAGCATCCACCTCAGAAGATGCTCCTTGTGCGTAATAGTTGTACTTTGCCGTGTATGCGAGGACAACTTCTGGACTAAAACTATTAGATCCGGATGTAATAAACGAGCTAATCTCGGCAACGTGTTCATCCTCTGCTGGACGCTGGTATCCCGGGTGTGGATACGACAGTTCAACGATTTCATTGTACTTGGCGTATCCTCGAATTGTACAAGTCCCGCCCAAAGACTCACTGAAGATTCCGGAAAGTTGAATCATTCTCTATCCCTCGCAATTCTCTTTCTTACAAACCCGCTTCATCAAGCTTGTACATCAGCATACTGGCAAACATCAGCCTTCTCAGGGCTTCTTCTGCTGTCAATACTTCATCATTTGAATGCGCTTTCGGATTGCGCAAAGCAGACATGGCACCAGCTGTCATAAAATGAAATCCTTGCTGATAGTTATTCCCGCTTTCTGTGCCGGTATCGCAAACAGGGCAGAGAAGCGGATTGCTGCCAAACAGCTTATGCATTAGATCTGTTCCGTCTGGAACCGTTGCAGCACTGGGGACGAGCTTTTTGTAAATTGCCTTGGCTCTGCTGTTTAATTCAATGAAGGCATCCTCTGCCGCGTTTGCGAAATGACCGTCCTCAAACAGTTTCTTTGAAGATTTCTGTATTAGTGGATGTATGTAGGACCAAATCTCAGCAGTTGTTTGCTTCTCTGCAGATGGTGCCTGGCCTTTGGCCGCAAGATAATCCAGTCCGAAGAGGATTTCCCCGATAGCGTATGGATTAATAAACGCTTGTCCGAATTGGTTAACAGCGAACAGGATATCCTTTGCTGCGAGCAGCTGTCGGGCAATCTGAGGATCATCTGCCTTGCACTCATTCGCGATTGTGATGATGCTCTCACGAATACCGGCAACATCAACAGCCGAAAACTGCATACTCAGTACGTTGGGAGTACCTGCAATCTGTCGGAGTCGTCCCGAGAGCTGGTTTATCTGCATGTTTTTGAATAACGAATTCATTATCTATTCTCCCAACAACTCTTTCTCAAACTGCGCTTTGGCATCTGCCCATTCCTTGATAGCCTGTCTGCGAAGAACATTAGCCTGACTACGACGCTGCATCAATTCAGCTGCGATCTGATCCTGTATTTCTTTCGGGGGGAGCGGGATCTTTACCCTTTTCAGCGTATCCGTATTGACACCAGCTTGATTGTTGAAATTCGTGCAAAGCAGCTTCCAGTAGCCAATGCTGAGCAGCACATTAAAGAATGCTGCAACGTAATACGGATTTACACCCTCTTTTACGGTTATTCTTGTCATGTGATTAGATGCTGCGCAAAGAACATCTGAATCAAATACGGTCGTTTTGCCAACAAGATCCGGAGAATTAGTATTGTTGAAGATAACCTCGTTTTTTTTGCAATAATCTTCGGATTTTAGTCGGCTCTTAGGCACATACTTCTTTGTTTCAAACGACAGCTCGCCTTCAGGTGTTATGCTGAATGGGCGAAGATGAGGAACTCGCTGATCCTCCGGCAAATTGTCGGCCTGATCCTGTTTGCCTGCTGCAAAGCCGGATACGATTTTCTCACTGATGTCATTTACACTGACAGTCCGATACGGTAATGCTTCAATCTGCTTTCTAAAATGAGAAAATTTCGGTGAGTAGTAGTCAGCATCAATACGCCCTTCTATGTTCGCTACGGTTGTTGCATAGGTGATTTTCTGCGTTGCAGAAAAGTCAAACGTCAGCCCCAACCTATCAATGAGATATATCGGGTTTTGGTGGAGTAATTCATTTGCGTGATAGAGTTTTTGCTTCCGCTCGATTTCAGCATTATCCATTTCAGCACATAATTTCCCCTGTGTTTCGTAATCAGGTAAAATAATCTCAAATGATTTGTATTCTTCTTTGTTAATATTTGGCTGACCCGAAGGGCGCTGAATACCCTTTACCCAATTTGTAAATGCGGTAGTTTTCGTATACCAATATATGAATTTGGGAAGGACTTTTTTATCATCAAAACGGAAACGAATACAATATCCGGCAAAAACAGATTTTCCTATGCTTCCGTCATAATAATATGTTTTTCCTACTGTTCCGCCAGTTCTTGCAAATAGTATGTCTCCAATTTCAAGAATGTGCTTTTGCACATAGTTTTCCGTAGTTACAAATTTATGATTATCTTCGATACCAAAATCGTCAAAATCTGTGATACGGATGTATTTCGGCTGGCTTTCATCTGTCCTCTCAATTGCAGAAGCAGATGTTCCATAGCAAGGTTCCTCGCTTGTTAAGCTACCAAGAGAGACTTTTTCTTGCTTTTTCCCAGACTGACTTTGACTATACTTAAGGTTTCGGACATCAAATCTTCCCGTTATATCCCCCCGTTTGACAGCGAAGACGCAAAGGTCTTTCGCATCGGGGGTCATGCGAAAAAAGATGTTGCGTCCTTTTGAAATTCTTCGTACTTCTGAATGATCTCATCGAGCTGAGAATTGGTTTTGCGTCCGGTGGCGTCATAGCCGATCAGCGCCGGCGCTGCCATGAAGATGGCTTCGTTTTCGTCCGGTTTTTCATCGGCTTTACGCTTGCGGACAAAGATAATGGACGCCTTTACACCGGCACCAAAATGGGCAAAGGCACACTGAGGCAAGCTCACAACTGCAAGCAGTTGGAACTTCTCCAAGATGAAATCGCGTACATACTGCGCGGAGCTGTTTGTCAGAACGCCGTCGGGAAGTACGATTGCCGCCTTGCCGGTTCCGGGCTTCAGGAACTCCCAAATGCGTTCAATAAACAGTATTTCGGAGCTCTGTCGGGGACGATCTTTATATTTTCCTTTAGCGTCCTTTGTTTTACCTAATTCATAATTAGCCAAATAGGGTTTTTCCGCCTTCGTGATTGTGGAGCCAAACGGCGGATTGGTCAGAATCAGATCGAACTTTCCAGCTTCAAATCCGCGGTTATGGTCGTGCATCTTGTCAATGCTGTCCAGCGCGTCAAAGCTGATGACGTTGGTGTGCCCGTCATCGTGAACAATCATGTTCATCTTAGCGACACGGGCAATTTCGTCATTGATCTCGATGCCGTACAGGTGCTTGGAAGCAAAGTCGTGCCAGTAGTTAAAATAATCAACTGTGTCCTTATCATAATACTCACTGGCCCGCGAACGCATATAGTCCAGAGCGTGCAGCAGAAATCCGCCGGAGCCACAGGCAGGGTCAAGCACATCCCAATCATGTTCCGGCTTCATCATTTTTACCGCAAATTCGATAATGGGGCGAGGGGTAAAATACTGACCAAAGTCGCCCTTGAAAAAGCCGTCCATAAACTGCTCGAAGGCGACACCCTTCACATCGAGGTCGGTTTTATTCAGGTTTATAGACTCAAGGTGAGATACGACTGTACGGAGGACGCGGTCATCGACCTTGATTGAATCCGTGAATACTTCCGGGTCTTTGACTTTCTGCTCATTGTAAAGCGCGTTGATACGTTCCGCCAGCTTGGAAGAAGGCTCGTGCGTTTTGATCTGGAACTGATACGGTTCTCCTTTTTTCCGGGGCTTTTGCTCATCACTAATTTTGACAAATATCAGTTTGCAAAGCTCACCGAAGGCCGTCGGTGGTGACAGCCTGCCGCCGCCCCAAAGCGTATTGTGGCATTTCTTGATAGCAGTAATCAAATCTTCTCTGGCAACCGGCTGGATATCAGGGGCCTTCTTTTTCTTGCCGTCTACATCTGTATATTCTCCACCTCTGTAAAAGCGGAATGCTTGCGGTTTTCCATAGGCTTTTGGAAGATCGGCAATGATATTATTCTCTCGTTCGAGAATGCCGGTACTATCGTCCGAGAAATCCAACACCCGACGAGTAGCGCCAGCAATAATAACCACATAGCTTGCACGAAGCTTTACCCACGTTGCGTTGCCTACACCCTGCTCAATTGCCTGCAAGAACTCCGCATCTGTAACGCCATCTCGTTTGCACTCTACAACCGCATACGGTTTTTTGCATTCATCATCAGAGAAAATGACAATATCCGCACGGTCCGTCGGTACACGATCCGGGATCGTCACCTCAACCTTAATGCGATGTGCTGGGTAGTCGTATTCGTAGATCAGTTCCGCCCAGAATTCAGCCCGAACTTTTTCCTCGGGATCGTTATAGTTTTCTGTGTGATTATCAGACGTGACATAGATGATCTTCTGCTTATTTTCCGGGCCGGTAATAATGGCATATCCATCTTTAATTGCCCTATCAAGGTAAGTCATATTTGCTTCCTCCAAAATTCTCTGTATGTTGGTAGCGTATTAATTCATTTCTTGTTGCGTTGGCACATTTTCCAAAAACATCACATCATAAATCGGCAGATACGTGATCTTGCCGTTCGTCGTGATCTCGCGGGCGTTGGACAGAACATAGGCCTTTTTCACATGATAATCGTCGTTCTTTACGAAGGTATTCAGGGCGCTGTGGACGGTGTAGTCCTTACCGGACTTGACCTCGATGGGAACGGCGGATAGGCTGTCGTAATCGTCGATCAGATAATCCACCTCGCCCTTGCTGCGGTTATCGTAATAGAACAGCTTGAAGCCGTGCGCGACCAGCTCCTGGGCCACCACGCTTTCATACACGGAGCCGAGATTGATCCCCGTCTCATCGTCCAGGATCGCACGGATATTGCTGCCATACAAAACGTCCGTCAAAAGCCCTACGTCGTTCAAATAGAGCTTGAGCAGGTTTTTGCCGATGGACTGCGTAAGGGGAAAGACGGGGGTGGTAATCGCGTTGACGTCCAAGGCGATCCCAGCGGAGATCAGATATTCAAACTCATCCTGATAGTCGGAAAAACGCTTGCCGCGCTTGTCCTCGATGTCCTGAAAGACCACTCGTTTCTTCTTGCTCTCCAGATTGGAGGGGATCATATCGTAGATCCTGCGGATCTTCAGCTTCCTGCTGTTGTCCGCCTCGTACTTTGACGCGTCATCAGCATAGAACGCGCGGATATCCCGATGGATCGTCCGCACCTTGACGATATTGGTGTCTGCAATAAAGGAGTTTACAGCATCGGGCAGCCCGCCGATCAGCAGATACTTCTTGAAAAGATCCATTACCTTCTCATGCATGGCGGCATCCAGACTCTCACCGGTAAGGAACTTCTCATGCATCATATCGATGGCAAACCGATTAAACCCGTTTGCCAGCAGAAACTCCTCAAAATCCAGCGGGAACATGCGCTTGATCTCAATACTCCCGATGGGGATCGAGGTGGTCTTCTTCAAGGTCACGCCCAGCAGCGACCCGCTGGCAATATAGGTGTACCTGTCGTCCTGCTTCAAAAACTTGAGCATGGTCAGCAGGTGCGGATACGCCTGGATCTCATCAAGGAAAATCAGCGTGTTTTTCTTCTCTCCCATTTTCTCGCCGGCGATGGTGCTGACCTGGAAATAGAAGTCCTTGACCGTGCGGACCTGCTCAAACAGCCGGGGGCCGTTATAATCCTCCGCAAAGTTCAGCTCGATATAGTTCTCAAAGAGCTGCTGTCCGACGTGACGGATAATAAAGGTCTTTCCGATCTGCCGCGCCCCGTCGATAATCAGCACTTTGTTGGAGTCTGACTTCAAGTAGCTTTCGATATACGGCTGAATTTTCCGATATAACATAGCGCACCTCCGCACTTTTCAGCATAATCAACGCGCCGGGAAACACATAATTCAACTGGTTGCACATCTCGTGACAAACACATTTCAATATCTATTATACTCACAAAAACGCACAAATCAATAGCCGGTGCAAAATAAATATATCCCGTTGTCAAGACTGCAAATCCGATTATTGCACATTGGACTCTAGTGTAGCGCCGGGCTATCATATACGCGAAGGGAAACCAAAACAATGCGTATATGAAGGAGGCGCGGCATGGAAAACAGATTTGCAGCAGCGCGGAGGCTGTATCTGCGCACGCACATGGACGGTATCTACACAGGGATGCTGCTGACGGGGACTCTAGAGCCGCATCTTGCCGAGATCGGCGAGTCGGCGCAGGCCATGTTTGACCGGCTCGTGGAGCAAATGAAGAAGGCCGAAGGCGTCACCGAGCAGCTGAAGGCTGAGAATCAAATGGAATGGGTAGGACGGATGAACAGCATCCGCAGCCGCGCGGAGGAGGTTGTCTTTTCTGAGCTGGTTTATTGCTGAGGCGTGGTGATGTTCAAGTATAGAAGAAATCGAGTGTTAGCACTCTGCGCCGGCGAGC
>ERZ827043.2926-NODE-2926-length-13425-cov-4.350935_pt1 | contig 13425 bp, 11 predicted proteins | sample MGYA00519923_ERZ827043 | MGnify/ENA primary metagenome ERZ827043 (study PRJEB31778, sample SAMEA3449251) | human gut metagenome | biome: human gut; feature: human-associated habitat; material: faeces | place: United Kingdom | collected 2010/2012 ...
CACCGTCTTGATGCTGGCGGTCAGGTAGCCGACCTCGCCGGCCTGCAGCTGGCTGCAGGGGGTCAGGCTGGTGGCACCCATGTGGCCCACCTCCACCAGCGTGAACTGGGCCCCGGTGGCCATCATCTTGATGGTGTCGCCGGGCTTGCTATCGGAAAGCACCTGCGTCATCACATCGGTGGAGGTCATGGTCTTGCCATTGACGGCTACGATCATATCGTACTGTTTTACCTGTTTGCCGGCCAGGTCAGAGTCGCTGCTCACTTGGTTGATTACCATGGTGCCCTTGGCGTTCTTAAAGCCCTTTTCTGTCAAGGCGGAGAGGATGGCGTCAGCGTTGTTGTAGCTGGTAATGGTGTTGTAGGTGACGCCGATCTTGGCGCGACCGGCTACATAGCCGTTTTTAATCAGGCTGTTGGCGGTATCCACAGCGGTGGAGCTGGGCACTGCAAAGCCCATACCCTCGTATTCAGTGGAGGCGATCTTAGAGGAGTTGATGCCGATCACCTGACCCTGCATGTTAAACAGCGCGCCGCCGGAGTTGCCCGGATTGATGGCTGCGTCCGTTTGAATACACTCGTTGTCGTAGCCGATGGAGCTTTCCACCGGGCGATCCAAAGCGGAAATATAGCCGCTGGTGACGCTGTTTTTGAATTCCAGACCGCCGGGACAGCCGATTGCCACCACTTGCTCGCCGACGGTCAGGCTTTTGCTGTCGGCAAAGGTGGCTGCTTGCAGCCCGGTGGCTTCAATGGAAAGCACGCCGATGTCCGTTTGGCTGTCGGCACCCACCATTGTGGCGGTGTATTCTTTACCGTTATTCAGGGTCACCTTAAAGCTGCTGCCGTCGGCGATCACATGGGCACAGGTCATAATATAGGTCTTGCCGTTCGCTTCCTTCATAATCACGCCGGAGCCCTCGCCGCTGGCTTGCTGGTTGTCACTGCTGTCGGAGCTGCTATTGGAGCCGTAGCCGTAGAAGTTGCTGTAGGAATTCTGCTTGGAATAGACGGTAATACCCACGCAGGAGTCCATGGCTTTTTTGGCTACGCCGGCAACAGTCAGGTTGCCGCTGTCGTCCTTGGTTGCCACGCTGCCGCCGCTGACGGTCTGGGTGTCAGATCCGCTGTCCTGAGAGGTGGAGGTGCCGTCTGTTTTTTCTTCCTTATCCCCGGAGAGTACGCCAGTGGCTGCCAGTACAATGCCGGTAACGGCGATCACCACACACACCACCAGCACGCTCACCACGATGGTAATGGTCTTTTTGTTCTTCTTTTTTTCCGGCTTGCCCGGCTCCGGCGGCTCTGTGGGAGTGCCGTAAGTCTGGCCGGTGGGCTGTGCCTGGGCGGTATGGTCAGCGGCACCGGCCTGCTGGCCGTTATAGGCAGCGCCGGGCTGGTTGCCGCTGTGGTAGGCGTAGTGATAGGTGGTGCCGTTGTCGCCGGTGGGCGGCGTTTGGGGCTGCTCCGGTTGGGGTGGTGTGTAATAGGTGCCCGGTTGTTGATATGGCGTATAGCCGGTGTTCGATTGGCTGTCCCCCTGCGGGGGCTGGCTGCCGTTTATCGGGTTCTGTTCATAGTCGCTCATGCTTCTTTTGCTCCTTTTTTATTGACGGGGGTGAATGCCTTGGGTAGGGTGAATACAAATTCCGCGGTGTTTTCGTCTTCACTCTTGGCATAAATTCTGCCGGAGTGCATTTCCACCATCATTTTTACGATATATAATCCCAGTCCGGCGCCCTTGGCGTCCAGGCTGCGGGATTTGTCCACTTTATAGAAGCGCTCAAACACGCGGGACAGCTCCTCGGCCTTAATGCCGGCGCCGCTGTTCTTAATGCTTACACGAATTTGGCTGCCCAAATCCTCCAGCGTGACCTTGATAAAGCCGTCCTCGTTGGTAAACTTCACTGCGTTGTCAAACAGGTTGTAGATCACCTGGTAGATCATATCCGGGTCCGCCACAATGTACTGGGGCTGCAGGTCCTCCAGCCCGATGATCTCAATATTCTTCTTCTCGATCTTTTGTTCAAAGGTCAAAAGAATACGAATGATTTGGTCAGAGATGTCATAGTTATTGGGCTTCATTTGGAATTCGCCGGACTCGATCTTGCTCATGTTCAGCATGGCCACCACTAAGCGGCTCAGTCGGCGCACCTCGGTGCTTACCAGTCCCAGGTAATAGTTTTGTTTCTCTTTGGGGATGGTGCCGTCCAAAATACCGTCGATAAACCCGGCAATGGAGGTCATAGGCGTTTTTAATTCGTGGGACACATTGGCCACAAAGCTGGCGCGGGAACTTTCTGTTTTATCCAGTGCGTCTGCCATATCGTTAAAGGCAATGCCCAGATCCGCCAGCTCATCGCAGCCTCGCACCTTGACTCGGTAAGAGAAGTCGCCGATGGCAAATTGCTTGGCGGCAGCGCTCATTTGCTGCAAAGGGGTCACCATCTTTTTGGTCAGGTGCCAAATGCAGATGAAGGCCAGCATCAAACAGGCCAGCGCGCTGAGCAGGAAAATGCGGATTACCGCCAGTGCCAGGGACTGCACGCCGGTTTGGGTCTGCGCAAAGGTGTAGCCGATCACATCGCCGTCGCTAACGATGGTGGTGCCTACAATATAATTGGTTTGACCGCGTACGGTAATGCGCCCGGTTACGGTGCCGGTCTCGTACACCCGTTGCAGCAGTGCGGAACTGATGGAATAGCTGTCATGCAGGGCGCAGGTGGTAAACTCCCCAAAATACGGGGTGGAATAGGCCCGCTCCTTACACAGAATAATATTACCCTCCACATCACAGACGAATACATCTGCGTCGATAGAGTTGGAAATAATATATAGTGATTCGCACATCAGCTCTTTTTCCACGCTATAGCGACTGTTAATGTCCTGCATGATCAACGAGGAACTGATGGTACCGGATACGCTTTGCACATTCTCTTTCAGCAGATTGGTGCGTTCATTTTGAGAATAGGCGTTGACCATCAGGGTCAGGGCGGTGCCCAGCACGGTCAAAGTGACCAAAAAGATAGCGGCAAACAGCAGGAAGTATTTGGCAAAAATATTGCTTTTGACCGGCTTTTTACCGACGAGTACATCCTTAAATGCCATTACTTATTCCTTGGTCTCAAACTTGTAGCCGACGCCCCAAACGGTTTTCAGCTCCCATTTGTCACTGACGCCCTCTAGCTTTTCACGCAGGCGCTTCACATGCACATCTACTGTGCGGGAGTCACCGTAAAACTCAAAGCCCCATACCTCGTCCAGCAACTGGTCGCGGGTAAAGACGCGGTTGGGGTTGGAAGCAAAGTGGTAGATCAGCTCCAGCTCTTTAGGCGGCGTGTCAATCTGCACGCCGTTGACTTTCAATTCATAGTTGGCAATGTTGATCTCCAGCTTGTCATAGGTGACCACTTTCTTGCTTTCCTCGGCGTTGTCATTTTTGCCTTGGGTGCGGCGCAACACAGCTTTCACCCGGGCCACCACCTCTTTGGCGTCAAAGGGCTTGACTACATAGTCGTCGGCGCCCAGCTCCAGGCCCAGCACCTTGTCAAAGGTCTCGCCCTTGGCGGTGAGCATCATCACCGGGGTGTTGCCCGCCTTGCGGATGCGGCGGCACACTTCCAGACCGTCCATCTTGGGCATCATCACGTCCAGCAGCACCATATCGGGCTTGACCTGATTGAACTTTTCCAGACCTTCTTCGCCATCGTTTGCCACCGTGACCTGATAGCCCTCCTTGGTCAGGTACAGCCGCAGCAGCTCGCAGATATTGGTATCGTCGTCCACAACGAGGATCTTTTCGTTGGCCATAATGATCTCCTCCCATTTTATCGGATGCCCGCCGGGCGGGCAGAGCAGCAAAGTATTCCACTTCTTATTATACGGAAGAGTTATGACAAAATAAAGAAGGATTTGTATGATTTTTTCACAATTCCGGCCCGGCCTTACTCGATCATCAGCCGGATGATCTCCTCATTGGTCTCCTTCATGCCGTCCTTGCCCAGACGGCCGATGCCCTTGATGGTGGTCTCGATGTCCTTCATCACGATGCCGTCGCCGCCCTTGAACTCCTGATGGCACTTGTACATGTTGTAGCCAAGCAAGGCCGCATCCACCGAGGATGCGATCTTTGCCGCGCAGGAGGCCTTTGCGCCGTCGCACACGATGCCGGACACGATGGCCAGCGCATTGACCACCGTGTGGATGGCGGCCTGATAGCCGTCGCCGCACAGATATACGATGCCCGCGCCAGCGCCCGCACCAGCACTGACTGCGCCGCAGTAGGCGGACAGGGTGCCGATGCCGGTCTTTTCGTGGATGGCCACCAGATTGGAAATGATGAGGGCACGGTAAAGCTTTTCCTTGCCGCTGTGCAGCTCCTTGGCGTATTCAATGAGCGGCACTGAGCAGGTGATGCCCTGATTGCCGCTGCCGGAGTTGATGATGACCGGCAGCTCACAGCCGTTCATGCGGGCATCCGAACCGGCGGCCGCCTTGGCCTTGGCCCGGATAGACACATCGTTGCCGTAGGTAGAAAGCAACACCCGGCCGATGTTCGCGCCATAGTCGCCCAGAAGGCCCTCCTCTGCAATGGCGTTGTTATAGCGGATCTGGCGTTCCAGCAGGTCCGCCACATCCTGCAGGTCGGCCGTCTCGGCAAAGTCCCAGATGTCCTTCATGTTCAGCAGGCTGCGGTCGGCCCGGCTGTCCCGCCGGGCCTCCTCGTTCAGCAGCGGCTTTTCGTAGAGCACCCGGCCATTCTTTTCGATCAGGCAGATGTTGGTGTGAAAATCTGCAATGCGCACCTTTGCGTAGGAATCCCCGCTGCGCTCGGTAACGATGATATCGAACACATGCCCCTGCTCGATGTGCTGGATGGAAATGGGCACCGTCTGCAGATAGTCCCGGATGGCAGCCTTCTTGTCCTCGCTGACCTCGGAGATGACTTCCAGCTCTCTGTCTGCCGAACCGGCAATGATGCCCGCTGCCACAGCGGCTTCCATGCCTTTCAGGTGGCCGGTGTTGGGCACGATGACGCTCTTCACATTCTTAATAATGCTGCCGCTCACCTGCAGCTGCACGCTCTCGGGCAGTGCGCCCAGCACCTCGCGTGCCCGGGCCGCAGCATAAGCCAGTGCAATGGGCTCTGTGCAGCCCATTGCCGGGATGAGCTCCTCTTTTAATATTTCCACATATGCCTGATAGCGCGGATCACTGCATTCCATAGACGGGTCCCTGCCTTTCCTGTCGATTCGATATTTACCAACAGGAATAGTATACTATAGAACCCGCGCAATGTAAAACAAATTCTTCCCCGCCCGCAGGACCGGCTATTGCAAAGCGCAAACCGCAGAAGTAGAATAGGAGCATCCAAACCGATAAATCCATGGAGGGTCTTCCAATGATCGAAAAAGAAGTACAGGAGCTGCTGTCCTTCATTGACGGCAATCCTACCGCATACCACACCACTGCATCCGTCCGGAACATCCTGCTGAAGGAGGGCTTTTCCGAGCTGCTGGAGAGCCGCCGGTGGCAGCTGGAACCCGGCAGGAGCTATTTCGTCTGCCGCAACGGCTCCAGCATCCTTGCGTTCCGCATGGGAGAGCAGCTGGAAAACTACAGCTTCAACGTGGCCGCTGCCCACACGGATTCCCCCTGCTTCCGCATCAAGGAAAACGCCGAGATCCACATGGGCCGGAAGTACACCAAGCTGAACACCGAGGGCTACGGCGGCATGATCTGCTCCACATGGATGGACAGGCCGCTGTCGGTGGCAGGCCGTGTGCTGATAAAGGAGAACAATGCCATCACTTCCCGCCTGCTCACGCTGGACCGCGACCTGCTGATGATCCCCAGCGTGGCCATCCATATGAACCGCGAGGTCAACGACAAGGCTTCCTACAACAAGCAGGTGGATATGCTGCCTTTGCTGGGCGGTGCCGCCGAGGAAGGCGTGCTGAAAAAGCTGATCGCCGCTGAGCTGCAGGTCGCAGAAGACCAGATCCTTGGCAGCGACCTGTTCCTCTGCATCCGCGAAAAGGCCGCCGTCTGGGGCTGCAATGAGGAGTTCATCTCCTCCGGCCGTCTGGATGACCAGCAGTGCGTGTTCGGCATCCTGAAGGGTTTTCTGAACGCGCACTGCGCCCGCTCCATCAACGTTGCCGCCTTCTTCGACAACGAAGAAGTGGGTTCCGGCACCAAGCAGGGCGCGGCTTCCACCTTCCTGTACGATGTACTGCACCGCATCGCGCAGAACGTCTGCCCCGGCGATGAGGACTTCCACCGTGCGGTGGCCTCCAGCTTCATGTTCAGCGCCGACAACGCCCACGCCGTGCACCCCAACCACCCGGAATACACCGATGTGAACAACTGCACCTACATGAACGAGGGCGTTGTGGTCAAGGTCCACGCCGGCCAGAAGTATACCAGCGACGGCATGAGCATGGCCGTGGCAAAGGAGCTTGCCGCCCGCGCCGGTGTCCCGCTGCAGTATTTTGCCAACCGTTCCGATAAGGTCGGCGGCAGCACTCTGGGCAACCTTGCCATGGCACAGGTATCCATGAACTGCGTGGACATCGGCCTGCCCCAGCTGGCCATGCACTCCTGCTACGAGACCGCCGGTGCCCGGGACATCGTTTCTCTCATCCGGCTGATGGAGGAATTCTACGCCAGCCATTTTGAGGAGACCGCGTCCGGCACCCTTACCATCAGCAAGTAAGGCCCGTACAACCTGAATCATAAGGACCGCCCGTGGAAAAGCAGCACTGCTCTTCCAAGAGCGGCTTTTCGTTTCCACTTAAGTGAGTATTGAGAAAAAACGTCCATTGTGCTACAATTATCCTGTTATAATATCGCTTTTTACCGCAGCGTAAAATCTTTTTCGCAAGGAGTATAATAAAATGAAATTAGGTATCGTCGGCCTGCCGAACGTCGGCAAGTCCACTCTGTTCAATGCCATCACCTCCACCAAGAACGCAGAAGCCGCAAACTATCCCTTCTGCACCATCGAGCCGAACAGCGGCATCGTAGCCGTGCCGGACAAGCGTCTGGACAAGCTGGCCGAGATCTGGCAGACCAATAAAAAGACCCCTGCCATCGTGGAGTTCGTGGATATCGCGGGCCTTGTGAAGGGTGCCAGTCAGGGTGCAGGCCTTGGCAACAAGTTCCTGGGCCACATCCGCGAGTGCGACGCCATTGTGCATGTGGTGCGCTGCTTTGACGATGACAACATCATCCATGTGGTGGAGGATGTTTCCAAGGCTGAGGCCGTGGACCCCATTGCCGACATCGATGCCATCGACTACGAGCTGATCCTGTCCGACCTTGAGGTGGTGCAGAACCGCGCAGGCCGCATGGCAAAGGCTGCCAAGAGCGGCAACAACAAGGGTGCTGCCGCCGAAGCCGCATGGCTGCAGCAGCTGGCCGACCATCTGAGCGCCGGCAAGCCTGCCCGCAGCTTCGATTTTGACGAGGACGATGCCGAGCAGCAAGCTGTGCTGCATGAAATGGGCCTGCTGAGCGCAAAGCCGGTGCTGTACGCCTGCAACGTGGGCGAGGACGACCTGATGGAGGGCATCGAAAACAACAAGTATGTCCCGCTGGTGGCCGCACGCGCCAAGGAAGAGGGCGCACGCTACATTCCCATCTGCGCCAAGACCGAGGAGGATATCGCCGACTACTCTCCCGAGGAAAAGAAGGCTTTTCTGGCTGAAATGGGCATTGAAGCCAGTGGTCTGGACAACCTCATCACTGCCAGCTATGATCTGCTGGGCCTGATCTCCTTCCTGACCGACGGCAAGAAGGAGTGCCGCGCATGGACCATCCGCAAGGGCACCAAAGCACCGCAGGCTGCCGGCAAGATCCACAGCGATTTCGAGCGCGGCTTCATCCGTGCCAGCGTCATTGGCTACAGCGATCTGGAAGCCAACAACTTCGATTACGCCGCCGTCAAGGCCAAGGGTCTGCAGCGCACCGAGGGCAAGGAGTACGTTGTCAACGATGGCGATGTGATCGAGTTCCTGTTCAACGTCTGATTTTCGGCAAAGATGTCACTTCCGGTTTCGCCCCTTCCCGTGAAAAAGTAAGTTCCAAAAGTCCGCAGGCTTTTGGAACTTACAAAATTAAAAATAACTTTCCGCTATATATGGCCAGAGCGCACGCGTCGGCCATTTAAAATCGTAAAAGAGGTTTCCTATGATTTTCGGTATTATGGGCGCAATGCCCGATGAAGTCGATCAGCTGTGTGCAAAGCTGGAAAACGTCACCGTGGAGCCCTACGGCGGCGTGGATTACCACAAGGGCACGCTGGCCGGCAAACAGGTGGTGGTGTGCTGTGCCGGCATGGGCAAGGCCAATGCCGCCGCCACCACGCAGGTGCTCATCACAAAATTCGGCGCGGAGAAGATCATCTTTTCCGGCATCGCAGGCAATATGACCTCGAAGATCGGCATTGGCGATGTGGTCATCGGCAAGACCGTGCTGTACCACGACGCCCAGCTGGACATGATCTGCCAGAACCCGCCGTATCGGAAGGAATATACCGGTGACCCGGAGCTGATCGCCGCCGCCGAAAAGGCCTGTGCCGAGGCCGGTGTCAAGGCACTGGTGGGCAAGATCGCCACCGGCGACCTGTTTGTGGGCGACAGCGCCACCAAGGCCGCCATCGAGGCCAAGTGCGCCCCGGACTGCGTGGAGATGGAAGGTGCAGCCGTGAGCCAGATCGCCGCCAAGAACGGCGTGCCCTGCGTCATCCTGCGCGCCATGAGCGACAATGCCGACGAGGACGGCCACGAGGTGCTGGTGGTCAAGAAGTTCAGCATCGCAGAGTACGTTGCCACCGCCACGAAGATCGTGGCCGCCATGGTGGAAGCACTGTAAAATACAAAACCCTCTCAGTCAATGCTTCGCATTGCCAGCTCCCCCGAAAGGGGGGAGCTTTTGACATTCCGGAAAAGTTTTCCGTTTTGCCAAGGGCTCGCCCTTCGGGAGAGCTGGCGAACAACGTGAGCCTGAGAGGGTTTCTTTTTTTATAAAAACTGTTCCAGCCGGACGCGGTTGTCCTCTTCAAATTCCATCAGCCGCTGGGCAAGGCGCTTGGTGCCGGGTGCGGCATTGGGGTAGTCCTTCTGTGCCTTCACGCAGTCCACCACTCCCATGCCGCTGCCCTGGGTCAGCATCTCGGCCAGGTTGCGGGTGGACTTGTCGGTCAGGGTCTTCATGCTGATGCCCATCTTCGTGTTGAATTTTGCCATGGCGCTCTGGCCCTGGGCGGTGCCGCCGCAGGCTTCTATGGCGGTGTGGGCCTCCTGATTGAGTTGGTGGTAGAGGTTGCGCTGGCGCAGCAGCTCCGCCTTGAACTGGGTGTCGTCGGTCATAGGCACGATCTGTTCCAGCGTGTTCTTGCCCATTTCGGTGTTCTGCACCACGGCTTCCAGGAGATTGAGGTTGTCGTTTTTCTGGTTTTCCATACAAAAAGCCCCCTTTGGCAGCCAGTGTGCGCCAAAAGGGGCTTTTCTATACATGATCGTTATTCGGCACAGCCGATCCGGTCGCCGCCGGAAGCCTGCACCTTGCGCAGGCGGGCATCGCACAGCTCGTAGAGGGCGGGCCAGTTCTTGGCCTCCACCTCGTCCAGCCCGGCAGCCGCGCCGCTCATGGTGAACTGCACCCGGTGCATCATGCCGGTGGTGGTGATGCACTCGTGCGGCATCTGCTCGTACAGCTCCTGCATCCGGGCCGCCAGCTGCGGGCCGGTGGTGTCCACGCTGCCCACCACAAAAATGCTGCCGGTCAGACGGCACACCACCTGGTGCAGGGGGGTGTCGTAGTGCTTTTTCCACTGGTTGCCCACAAAGCAATGGAGCTGGTCCATCACCGGCTGGCCGTAAGTATCGCAGAGCTGAGGGCCCTTGTCCAGAGCCACCAGGGCCACAGCGGCGCTGCGGCCCTGCCGGGCCCACTGTTCCAGCTTTGCGCCGAACACCCGCTCCAGATACTGGCGGTTGTACACACCGGTCAGAAAATCGTGGCTCATATCGTCGCGGCACAGCTCCCGTTCCCGGGGCGTCATGCGCTCTTCGGGCAGGACATTGCCTGCCAGCCGGGTTCCGGCTGTTCTTCGGTCAGGCTGACGCCGTCAAACACCACCTGTGCAGTCTGCACAAAACTGTGCAGATCCTGCTCGGTCCATTGTTTTTCCATTGCATTTTCCCCATCATCATGCATCGTGCTGCCGTGCACCGGCAGCTGACTGATTCCCGGCACTCTCCGGGAACTCATAGCCATTATAACATTCAGGCGGGGCCATTGCCAGCAGAACGCACAATTTTTTACTGGAATTTTTGCATTTTCGTCAGATTGCCAAACAATTTACAAAGTGCCCGCCGGAATTAGACGCGGCAGTACACACTACACTCGTCGGCAATGGTCTTTGCCAGCGTTTTGCTCTCAAAACCGGCCGCTGCACGCCATGCCCAGTTGCCGCCCAGCTTGCCCGGGGTGTTCAGGTGCGCTTCCTCACCCAGACCCAGCCAGTCGTACATGGGGATGATGGCACGGTCGGCCACCGAACCCAGGGCTGCCCGCAGCAGAGCGGTGCGGGCGTCCGCCGTTTTGACGGCGGCGACTTCCTTTGCGGTAGGGTGTGCGCCGGTCAGGTGCAGATAGGCCGCCGCCGTAGCCTTTTCCTTGGGGGTGGCAGCGCTCTCCCACCAGGCCGTGATGGTGGTGTTGTCGTGGGTGCCGGGGTAGACCACACCGTTCTTGACATGGTTGTGGGGCAGGTACTCGTTATCCCCGCCGCTGAAGGCGAACTGCAGCACCTTCATGCCGGGGAAGGTGCTGTCGGCCAGCAGCTTCCGCACGCTGGGGAACAGCTCGCCCAGGTCCTCGGCAATGATGGGCAGCTGGCCCAGCGCCTGCTCCAGCGCGTCGAACAGCTCCATGCCGGGGCCGTTTTCCCACTTGCCGGTCTTGGCGGTGGCACTGTCGGCAGGGATGGCCCAGTAGGTATCGAAGCCCCGGAAGTGGTCGATGCGCAGCAGGTCGTAGATGCCCAGGGCATGGCGCACCCGCTGGACCCACCATGCATATCCAGTCTGTTTATGATACGTCCAGTTATACAGTGGGTTGCCCCACAGCTGACCATCGGCGGAGAAATAATCCGGCGGGCAGCCTGCCACACGGGCAAAACGGCCCTCGGCATCCAGCTCGAACAGCTTGCCGCCCACCCAGGCATCCACCGAGTCGGCAGAGACATAGATGGGGATATCGCCCAGGATCTGCACACCCTTGTCGTTGGCATACTGCTTCACGGCCTGCCACTGGGTGCTGAACTTGTACTGTACAAACTTCCAGAAGCCGATCTCTTCCTCGTTTTCGGCAGCAAAGGCGGCCAGCGCAGCCTTGTCCCGCAGGCGGTAGGGGCGCTCCCACTCCACCCAGTTCTTCATGCCGTTGGCCACTTTCAGAGCCATGTACAGGGCATAATCCTCCAGCCATGCCTCGTTGCTCAGGGTGAAGGCATAGTAGTCATCCGGGAAGTAATCGCTGCAGCCGTGCAGGCCCTTGCAGGCCTTGCGCCAGGCCGCATAGGCGGTGCGCAGCACCTTGTAGCGGCTGGTGTACAGGGTGCCGTAGTCCACCTGCTTCGGGTCATCGCCCCAGGGCTCTGCCTTGAGCTGGGCTGCCGTGAGCAGGCCTTCTTCCTTCAGGGCATCAAGGTCGATGAAGTAGGGGTTGCCCGCAAAGGCGGAGCAGCTCTGATAGGGGCTGTCGCCGTAGCCGGTGGGGCTCAGGGGCAGCAGCTGCCAGATCTTCTGCCCGGCATCGGCCAGAAAATCCACAAATTTGAATGCTTCCTTGCCAAAGCAGCCAATTCCATAAGGGCCGGGCAGGCTGGACACCGGCATCAGGATTCCACTTTCACGCATGGTTTTACCTTCCTCACATTCCACATTTTGACCGGAAACTTGTTGATTCTTATCATAACATAATCGCAGACTATTTTCCACAGGCAAAAATCGTGGTATACTGTGGTATACTTGGTATTTGTCTGCCGCTTGCACGCGGTATGGGCCGGTGCGCCGGCAAACAGCATCAGGAGGTCTTACGCACCATGCAGTGCACTGAAAAATATTTTGAAGCGGATGCCTTCCGCACCCGGGCCGAAAGCGTCCTGCTGGCCGCCGTGCCGGACAGCCGTACCGGCGGCGGACTCCTCGCGCTGGAAGGTACGGTGTTCTACCCGGAAGGCGGCGGTCAGCCTGCCGACCGTGGCACCCTGACCCTGCCGGACGGCACCGAGCTGGCCGTGACCGATGTCCACGAGCAGGACGGCATCCTCTGGCACAGCGTTCCTTCCCTGCCCGACACCGCCGTGCCGGGCATCACGGTAGAGGAAGCCATCGACTGGGACTGGCGCTTTGACAAAATGCAGCAGCACACCGGCGAGCACATCCTTTCCGGCATCCTGCACCGGATGTTCGGGGCCGAGAATGTGGGCTTCCACATCGGGGCCGAGGCCGTGCGCATGGACACCAGCGTGCCCATCTCTGCCGAGGGCCTGCGCGCCGCCGAGCTGGAGGCCAACCGCATCGTCTGGCAGGATGTGCCGGTGGTCATCACCTACCCCACCCCGCAGGAGCTGGCCGCCCTGACCTACCGCAGCAAAAAGGAGATCGAAGGGCAGGTGCGCATCGTGACCATTCCCGGTGCCGATGTGTGCGCCTGCTGCGGCACCCACACCCGCACCACCGGGCAGGTGGGTCAGATCAAGATCCTGACCAGCGAGAACTACAAGGGCGGCGTGCGGCTGAGCATCGTGTGCGGTGCCCGTGCGCTGGAAGCTGCCCAGGCCATGCGGGCACGGCAGGCGGACATCGGGGCCCTGCTCAGCGCCAAAGCCGACCAGACCGCTGTGGCCGTACACCGGGTGTACGACGAGTACACGGCCCTCAAGTTCAACCACTTCGGCCTGTGCAGCCAGCTGTTCGACGCACTGGCCGCTGCCGTGGAGCCGGGGCAGAATGCCATCCGCATCGTGCCGGGGCTGGATCCGGACGGCCTGCACCGGCTGGCCGTGCGCCTGAGCGAGGCCACCACCGGTCTGTGCGCCGCCCTGACCCCCAACGACAAGGGCACCGGTTACTGCCTGGCCCAGGCCGACGGGGATGTGCGTGCCCTGACCAAGGCCCTGAACACCGCCCTGAACGGCCGCGGCGGCGGCAAGCCCGGCATCTGCCAGGGCAGCTGCGCCGCCACGCCGGAGCAGGTTGAAGATTTTTTTGAAGGAGAATATTGATCATGAGAATGCGCTTTAAACCCTATGCACACGACGAGCTGATGGCCGCCGATTTCCACGTCCACGAACCCCTGATCTGGGGCGGCAAGTGGCACGCCCAGTATGCCCGCCCGGAGCAGCCCTTTG
>ERZ827043.2933-NODE-2933-length-13400-cov-2.768902_pt1 | contig 13400 bp, 15 predicted proteins | sample MGYA00519923_ERZ827043 | MGnify/ENA primary metagenome ERZ827043 (study PRJEB31778, sample SAMEA3449251) | human gut metagenome | biome: human gut; feature: human-associated habitat; material: faeces | place: United Kingdom | collected 2010/2012 ...
TGTCTAAAACCTGTAGCTTGTATATTTGAATCAGCTTCATAATTTAGTGGATTAACATCTATTTGTCCTAATATATGCCATAATGCAAACTGTGTAATTAAATAGTTAGCATCTTCATTATTAGTGTAATTATAATTAGGATAGCCGAAATTCAACACCCTAAATACAGGGTCTGATACAAGACCACCAACAGGCATATCCATACCGTTAGGTGAATTTAATTGTTCATCTAAACAATACGCATAACCATTATCTGCAGTTCGTTTAATATAAGTAACATACTTTCTGTTACTATCTGTTACTTTTACCGATATGCATTTATTACCTAGATTTACAACTACAGCTATTGTAGGAACCGCTATCAAAGCTGTAATAGAAATTACTAGGAATAATATTAACTTTCTATACCTTCTCATAAGTCCTCCTACACAAAATAATTATCTTCTTATGCACTACTCAATAAATAATCTTTTGTATAAGAACTAACTCAAACTATTAACCCGTTAAACCTCTCATATAATCTCCCCTTTCAACATTCTAATTACTATTATTGCTAATAATAATTATATTTATACTTTCACTAATGAAGGCATAAATCTAATTATTATAAAATAAGGTGAGTATAATTACTCACCTTATTTGTCTACTATTTTCTTTTCTTATAAACTATAAAACCACCACTACAAGCAACTAAAGCTATAGCACCTATAATAGGGAAAGCTGTAGGAACTGCACCAGTTTTAGGTAATTTTGTATTAGTCATCTCACACTTAATAATATCACCATGTTCTTTGATTTCAAATGGGAATAGTGAATTATCTATTTGATAACCTGAAGGTGCTTCATATTCTTGATAGAAATATTTACCTGTTTCAAGTTTAAATTTAGCAATACCATTACTATCTGTTACACCCTTAGCTACAACAGTCTTACCGTCTTCAGCATAAATCATAAATTTTGCATTAGGTAAAAGTTCACCAGTAGAAACATCTTTCTTTGTTAACTCTAACTCACCCTCACCTATTTCATTTTCAACTGTTACTTCATAATACAAATTGTTTAAATCATCACCTAGTTCTGTGTCTGGTGTTATAGTAAATTTTATAGTGTCTTCCAATGGTTTGTAACCACTAGGAGGTGCTATCTCTACTAATTCAAAATCAGCAAATCTTAATTTAGCAGGGAATTTTATAAGACCTAAATCATCAGTTGTAAAAACACTTGTCATACCTTCAGGTGCATTTTCATCTTCTAAATCAGACTTAAATTGGTCTGGTGTAAGTTCATCTGAAAATGCTATTTCAGGTACATCAACTGCTTCTGAATTATTATCAGAATTGTCTTTATCTTCAGATTGAGTACTATCTTCTGTAGGAGTTTCTTTCTTTTCTACTGCATTATCTTCACTTTGTTCTTGACCAATATCTGTAACTTTATCATTACTAGAATCTTGTTCTAATGAAGAATCTATTTCTGCTTCAGCAGGTTTAGGGAAATAAACTATTCTACCATTTGATATTAATCTGAATTTAGCACCTGATAGAGGAACATCTTCTAAAGACTTTCTCTTATATACTCCTATAGTAAATTTTATAGGTTGGTCTTCAAAGTCATAAACAAATTCTTGTGGAGCAGTTTGGTCTCCAATAGAAACGTTTATAACTTCATCACTTGGCATAAATCCTACAGGTGGTACTATCTCTTTAATAGTATAGTCACCTTTAGTAAGATTTGTAAATCTTATTTGTCCATTCTCATCTGTCTCTTGTTGGTCAACTAATTTGTCACCTTGGAATATTGCAAATTGTGCACCTGCAATTACTTCTTTAGTTTCGGCGTCTTTCTTAGTTAATACCACAGAGTGCTTAATTGGGACATTCTCTATAGTAAAATCTAAAGTTAAATCAGCTGTACCATCAACTATCTCTACAGGAACTTCTTCAGTACTTAGAACATAGTTTGTTGGTGGTGTTATTTCTTTTAAGATATAATTACCCACAGGTACTTTACTAAAGATTGCGATACCGTCTGAACCACTTGTTGCTTCTGCTATCTTATTTCCATCTTTAAATAATCCAAATACTGCTCCAGCTAACATAGCTTTTGTTTCTTTGTCTTGCTTCTTAACTCTTAATGTACCGTTAACTTCAGCTTTTGTCCACTGAAAATTAAAAGCATCCATATAAGAAGCATCTACATTACGTTCTCTAAAAATAGCTATATCTTGTATATCGTCTCTTGGTGAATCATAGAAAACTGATATTTTCTTTACAGCTGTACCTGTAAGTTTTACACTTACACTATCAGAAGGTGTATACTTTGGAACTGCTAATTGTAATGTGTCACCAACTGCTACAGTAATTTCATTAGGATTATACCAATTTCCGTCCTTGATTATCTTTAATCCAGGAACATCTTTGTTTAATTCTAACTTTAATGAACCGCCATTAACAAAAGAACCTTGTGCTTGAATTGTATGTGATTCGCTTAATAGAAAATCACCATCAAGCTTACTTACTGAAGTTCTTGGATTTACTGCAATATCACCAGTTTGCGTATCTGAATAAGTGTTTGCAACTGTTAATAGGTCTTTAACACAGGCTTTTACATAATCATTAGTTAAACCACCTTGATAATCACTACCTGCGTTAGTCCATTTTCTTCCTGTACATTGTACGTCATTGTTTACTCTCATAGTGGCTTGGTCAACATCATAATAACCTAAATACTGCCAAACAGCTAGTTGAGATATATAATAATTGGTGTCTGGGTCAGTTGTATATTCAATATAAGGCCAACCATACTTTAATAGTTTGTATAAACCATCATCTGTGACACCATTTTCCGGATAATCTAAATCTACTGGATTACCTTTATTTGGCTCAAGACAATACGCTTGTAAACCTTCTAAATCCTGCTTAACGTAAGTATTCATATCTTTACCGTTATACGATGTGTCAATACTAAGAGTTTGGTGAGCTGTCGTAATAACTACTGCCAATGTTGGAACTGCACATAAAGCACATAATGTAAACGCACTAAATATAACTCTTGATTTACTTTTCTTGAAAAAATCTTTTAATCTTGACATAATTCCTCCTATATTATTTAGTTTATTATTTTATTTCTTATGCACTAAATTAATATATTTGTCATTAGTTAAGTTGTTTTTACCAATCCATATCAATACCAGCAACTATATAATAGTAATCATTACTATCCTTATATATTGCAACACCACCACGTGTTAATAAGCTATTAAGCATATAGTTATTATGGTCTGGAGAATTTATCCAACATTGTAAGAATTGCTGTGGAGTAGAATCTAAACCAGTTGTAATAGATATCTGACAATCATCATGTCCACTTGTTGCATTCTTTGCATTGTATTCAGCTCTTGCTCTAGCTTTTTCTTGTATTGAAGAATCATAAGTTAAAGCAGATAGACCATTACTTACTCTGTAATTGCTTATTAAACCAAATAACTCATCACTCATACTAGACATGTACTCCCAAGTTCTTTGTGGTACAGGTTCAGGGTCTGGTGTTGTAGGTGGATTTGGTTCTGGGTCTGGTGTTGGTGTTGGTGTAGGAGTTGGAGTAGGTGTAGGATTGCTACTATTATTATTACTACTTCCATTAGAACCACTACTGTTTCCACCACCTGTTGGTTTGCTTGGTTTGGATTGATTATTTTGTGTACTACTTGAACCACTATTTGAATTATTTGTGTTAGTAGTTGTAGTTGTAGAATTGTTTTGATTATCGTTGTTAGAAGTTGAAGTTTCTTCTTTTTGTTCTTGTTCAGTAGTATCTTCTTCTGATTTTGCTACTTCATCTGAAGGCTTGTCCACATAACTTTCTGCAAACTCTATAATAGAGTTAGAAGTCTTTTCTGTGGAATTTTTGTTAGACTCCTTAAACTTCTCTTTTTGCTCTTCTAACTTAGCTATAACTGAACTATATTCTTCAGCACTATCTTGTTCAACAATAGCTTCATCAGCTTTAACTAACAATTCTTTATTGTTTACTAACTTAATAGTAATCATATCAGTACTATATAGAACTGCACAATCCATTAAGTAAGAACCATTATTGTACTGAAACATATAATCAATACTATTATCCTCTTTTAGGATATCGTAAAGGTTATTATAAAACTCTTTTACATCTGTTCCAGTAAATAATTCATCACTATCTTTCTTTAAAGAAAGAGTATCATCAATATTAGAAATTGTAATAATTGTAGATTCTTCTTTATCTTCTGCGTTAATCTTATCAGTATAAGAATCATCAATTAATTGATTATTACTGTAATGTAAATACATAGGCACTATTGCTCCTATACTACAAATTAGAACAAAACCACTTATTCCAATTATAGTTTTTGATTTATTATTTTTAACCCATTCTACAAGTTCTTCTATTCTTTTATGCATTTATCTTTCACCTTTCTTTTTAATTTATAACAGTATGATTATATATGTTTACAAGTTGTGATATCTTATTAATAGTTTTATTATAAGACACAGAATCAGCTTTATCAATATTTAGGTTATATAAATTATCTTCAATACAAACTTTAATATGCTCCTTATAACCTGTAACACCTTTAGCTAAAACTATCTTGTTTGCAGACCTTAAAATTTCTTCATTTCTCATTTATACCATCTCCTTTTCTATTAGGTAGATATAAATATAAATAATATCTAAAGTCTGTAACACTATTCTAAAATTTTACATACTGTTACAACTAATTTAATTAACTGAACTGATTTGCGATATAATAATTTTACTGAAATAAAATAAAGATGATTATAATTTAATTAAATAATACTTAGTTTTTAAATTTGCTATCTTAAATTGTTATTTAAATAATCCTTTAATTTTATCAAGGATAGAAAGTTTACTTTCGATATCTTGAGTTTTTCTTTCGAACCTATCTCGAAGACTATCTGTTTCTTTCTTATTTAATTCTGTTTCTTTTGCAACCTTTCTGACATTATCCTTAACTTCGCTTACATTGTTTGCTAAATCATTTGTTTTATTTTTAGCATCTTGTACATTAAGTTTCAATTTCGCTGTAGCATTTGCTATTGAAGCTTGAACACCTTCCAGCTTAGAAACCTTTATCATAGAGTCATTCACTGTCTCTAAAATTTCTATGCACCTTCTATCTTGTACAGTAAGTTGACCTAAAACTTTTTCAACATAATCGTTATTTGTTTTGTAGTAACATGACATATCATCTATACTACATTTAAGTTCGGTCATACAAGTTGTTACATTTTCTAGAAGTGCAGTTTGCTTCTTTACAGTATCACATAATACTGCCATATCTGCCATGATAGTTGTGATGTCTTTTGCAGAAACATTAATATTCTTTTTCTCATTTAACCCTTTAACTAGTTCTGCAACTTCTTCATCATAGTTGTCTGATGTAGTACCCGAACTAAAATTTTCTAAAGTCTTATCTTTATTTGCTTTTTGTTTATTGTCGTCTGGCACTACTTTGTTCATTATTAAAGTATCTTCCATTAATAACCCTCCCATAAATAATTTTTTAAGAGAAAATAAAATCTCTAAAGATTGTCCAAGATATTAGACAATCTGTACAAACTTTATTTTGTTGATGTAAGTTTTAATGTTAAAGGATTTAACTGAAATATCTTTCCTTCTCTTGTTCTAGCTTCTTTATAAAAGTCAGCTACAATTCCAGTCATACCATTATATTGACATACTAAACCACAGTAAGTGTTATCTAATATAAATTTATTTCTTTCATGTAAAGTATCAGAGATTGCATTAATCTTACTTGTGTTGTTTTCGTCTAGATAAATTACTTTATCAGCAAACTTTATATCCTTTGCTAGATTTGCTTTATCAACTTTATTCCAATGAGTTGTATAATCTTTATATGGTAAAACTATTACAACTCCAATTCCTTTAAACATTCAATTGCTATGTGTTCAAAACCTCTATTTGCTCCTGTAACAAAACACCTCATACCCTGTTTGATAAAGTTATCAAAAGTTTTAATTAACTTATATTTTAATTTTAACAAATGTTCTTCTTTATCCATATCTTCTGTTAATAATTTTTGAGTTAAAGGTCCTACTATATAGAATGAATGGCGTTTTAAATCTAAAGGTTCAGGTGCTTGTTGTTCAACTACTTCTTGTGTAACTGAACTTGCAATATTTTCATTTACTGGACTTTCTTTTACTGGATTAATATCATAGATGTTACGATACTTTTCGAAGAATTCAGTGCATGACTTTTTATTTTTATAAGAACCATCTATTACACTATCAAATACATCACGTATTTCATATTCAAGAGCTCTAGCTTCTACTATGTTATTATTGTAATATAACTTATTTAATTCTTCACTACGAAGTATATCAAATAATTTCATTATTCTACCTAATTCAGTTTCTTCATTTATAGCTATCATCTTGATATACTCAGATAATGTTTCGGTAAGTGTATTAAATCTATTTTGTGTTTCCTTTAATAAGTCTGCAGACTCCTGTCCGAACACACCTATCGCTGGTACAGGGTTCTGTACAACATTACCTAATGTTTCAATCATTTTACTTACTCTTTTAATCTCAACTGCAATCTCTTCTCTATTCATTTTTATCCTCCTACTAATCAACCTCTAAAATTTCTAATGAAAAGCTATCTATAATAAATCTTTTCTTTTTTCTTCCTTTTAACATTCTTGTGTACTTATTAAATTCTTCTATATCACCTTCCCAAAGATGAATTATTATATCACAACTATCCACAAAGTATTGCTCTTTATTAAGTTCTCTTTCTTTTACTGTACGTAATGAACCTTGATATAAACTTGTTTTAGAGTCTGTGTAAATTATACTATCACATTTACCTAACGCTTTTGCTGAGCAACCAATATACTTTCTTAGTGTACTTTCATTTCTCATTAATAATGTTAGTTTAGTGTCATAATCATATATGTCACCAAATTCAGTACATGCACTATATATGGTATCAGATAAAGCTGAAGCCTCTAACGTTATTAGGTTTACTGAGTTGAAATCTCTAGTTTCAACTAAACTTTTTACTAATGACTTTATTTTGTATGCTGTAATTGTCGAATGTACTTGAGCGTCAACTATGTCATTAAATGAATTTTCACCTAAATAATCCCCTACTATACCTATGTTAATCATAATACCTCCTACTAAAAAAGTGAGGTCTAAAACCTCACTCCTACTGAATTAATTTAAATTATCTAAACCACGTAAAACAAATGTCTTATTAAACGCCCTTACTAATGCTTTTAACTCTTTAAACTCTGGCATTACTAAAAGTTTATTAGCACATGATAACTTTAATTTAAATCTCGGTGTGTTTATAAATTTACGACTAATACGTACTGTACCGTCAATATCTTCCGTAACACGACCTAAGATAAATAGTATCATGTCTAAACTAATATTTACGCAATACCTATCTAAAAATAAAACTAGGTATAGCATACTGAATACTTTATCATTATCGTTTTCAACCAATAAAGGTATGCTATATTTATTATCTCTAACTACATCTAATATAATGCTCCTACATTCTTCTATAGACCTATAAAGTCTATTTATTACAGTATCCAATACTAGGTTAGTACGTTCGCTTTTGAATATAAGTTTACCATAATCAACAAAAGGTTTTACGGAATCACTACAACACGCTATATCCGTTATATTCATAGAATATATTGCATCAACCCTATCTTTGTTAATACCCAACATAGAACCTATTACTAGATAAGTATTGTACTTATCTGCTTTATCTGTTATGTTTAGGTCTGTTATAACTCTCTCACATATAGAGATTAGATAAACTCTACTTAACGACTCATTCAATGTATTTAATCTTCTACCAGTTAAATTTATAAATATATCATTAACTCTATTATCTACACACATGTTTCCCATTTTATTATCCCCTTCTAATTACATTATAATATTAACTAAAAATGTTATTGAACTTACTACAGCCACTATAGTACAAGCTAATAATACTAGAGTTTCAGAATCAGAACCTGTTACTATTTTAGCTATTGAAATGTATAATCTACCTGGATAAAAGTAATTAACACCTAATGGGTTTAAAGTATCTAAAAGTAAATGACTAAGATACCCTACAGATAATCCAATAATATAAAAAGGTATAAAGTAAGTTATTGTGCTTGTAGCTTTTAAACTTAACACAACACATAATATTGCAACAACTAAGTTTATTTGTTTTAACTTCTTATTGCTTAAACGTCTATGTGCAAGTCTGAATGAAAGTTTTAAACCAAAATCAATAGCAGATACACATATTAATGTGCTTATTAAAGCTATTAATAGTTTTAGTTCAGAATCATAACTGCTTAGTAAATAACCTAAACTTGAAGTCATTAAGCTAAAAACAAATAAACCAAGTAAAGAGTGTACAACTCCTCTATGGTTTACTTGTGAGCTAACCAAAGCAGATATATGTGGAAGTTTCTTTCCAATCATACTTCCTTTATGGTCTATGTCTGGAACAAGACTTCCTACTGCTGAACCTGCTACTAATACTGCACACCCTACTATATTTATATCTTTACCAGCTAATAATAAACCTGTAGCCGCTAAAGAACCTAATGCAATACCACCCATTCTATGTGTTTGACCTATCATAAATACCAACTCCCAATCTATTTCAAATATTTATTTTCTTTTTATTATTCAAGTTGATATAGGTGGAGGGAACTGTGTAGAATTGTTTGCTAATTAAAAATAACTACATTAAATAAGACCAGAACTTGCTAGTAATGAGCCTACAAATGCTAATAATAAAACCACAAAGATAACAAAAAGTATACCCTTTGTTATCAATTTAAATATTTTTAATACAATTGCTATAATTAATATAACTATAAATATAGAGATTACACTCATAAATCCCACTCCTTTTATTTTCATTAATTTATAAATTCATTATGTAGTATATCTTACATGTCTTTATTAAGATATATTATCTGAAATATACCTTAATAAAAACATGTGGATATTAAACCCACATGTTTTTGTTTAGCACTACTTTTTTAACAAATATTTATTTAACTATGTTTGAATTATACTAGCAAGTAATCTACGGTGACAAAATTCATCTTTACCACAATAGCAAACACATGTTACTTGCTTACCTGATTTAATACATTTTCTTAACATATCTATAGTTGCAAGAGCCATAGGAGATTTCATTTCCTTAAAGTATCTCTCAGTATATTCTTCATGCCAACTATAATTTTTAGATTTACCCATTAAAGCAAAATTAAGTAAATCTTCGGAAGGAGCAACTTGAGGTAAGTGTATAAAGGTTTTTAGTAATGATGGATTCATAACTTTTCTAGTTATGAGAAAATTAAAATCACCTCTTAGTGCTTTATCCTTATTAAACTCATCTAAACTACAAAACTTGATCATTATATATCCTTATTTTCTTTTTCTTGATACTATATAGCCTACACTAGATAAAGCTATAAGTCCAGGTATTGCTAGAGAACCCATTTCCACAGCACCTGTCTTTGGTAAGTTATTTGCATTACCATTTCCATTAGCTTGTTGTTGTTGTTGTGCATCACCAGTTTGAGCATCTGTTTTTCCAAAAGAGTTACCCTCTTTATCTAAAGCTTTTACAGTTTTCTTTAAAGTATTTACACCATCTGTAACTACAACTTCAAAAGTTGAATTTTCTTCAGATACTTCTCCAAGAGATAATTGTAATCCCTTCATATTTCCAGTTACAACAGTATTAAGGTCTACAGATTTAACATCTTCAAATTTTTCAAATGATTTTGTTTCAACAAAACCTACAATGTTTATAGTAACTGTTAATTCTGATTTCTTACCTAATGAGTTAGAAGCTTCAATCTTAAAGTTTAATATCCCAACAGAAGAAGTGTTGACTTCTGGGATTTTAACTTTATCTGTTAAATCCTTATCAGTCTTATCTGTTATTTTTAACTCTAAAGCACTTGCTAAGTCAAACTCTGTTCCTTGTTCAACTAAGAACTTATCAGATTTTACAGAAATAACTGGAGCGTCTGATTCTTCAGTTTGGTCTTTATCCCCATCAACATCTGTGTTTGGGTCTTTTTCATCTGTTTGTCCTTCAGTAGTACCTTCAGTTTGTGTTTGTTCTTGTGTTGCACCATCAGTACCTTCAGCATGTGCAGTAGTTAGTGGTGTAGCAACAACAAGCATTGTAGCAACTAGTGCTAAAATAAAAGTTTTCTTCATAAATTATTCCCTCTCTTTTTCTCATTTTATTATTTATATTTAATAGGAAAATCCTAAAAATACCATAGTTTAAAATATTATTCTCTAGTAAAAATTAACTCACCTTGATTTACAACAAACTTAATCTCTTCTAAACTTTCAATATCAAAGTCTAAAAGTCTTTTATTACATACTTCAATATTTGTGTATACAGGCATTTGCAAATCCAGTAATAGTAGTGTTGTTATATCATCATAGTCATCTAAATCTTTATCAACAATAACAACTACTGTGTTACCATTTTTATAAGCAGATACTACATAAGGTAATCTACTTAATTCATTATAATCATTCATAATAATTCCTCCAATCTACATAAATAAATAAGTATTCCGTTCTTTGGCATACTCTAAATTTTTCTTAGTAACAGCTCCTTGTCTTACTATAACACAAACAAAACCGTGGTCTTGTCTAAATTCTTCACCAGTTTCCCATAATAAGTTCATGAGTATTTGTGGTGTGTTAACTACAAAACTACTGTAGTCATAACTACCACAACACATTTTAACATTATCATAAAATGAATGCTCTGTATTATATTGTAGTATAGGCAAATCCCCATTCACAGGAATATTGTCAATTATAGCTTCTTTATTATATAGAAGTGCCTTAGGAAGGTACTTAATAAAGATATGCATACTACTATTATAAACTGCACTACCAAAATTTATCAGTTTACCATCTTTAGAATAATGTTGAGCTTTATAACCAAGTAAAATACCTAAAGCATCAAACGAGTCATAATCAGTAGCAGGACATCTTTTACGATATCCATTAACAACAGGTACTATCTCACAAATATCTTCAGCTATTGCAGACTTGTTACCTGTTCTTCCAGTACCTTTAGACTTGTCCATAACCTTAACCTTCCACTGATGTGGGAGAATACTATCCATCTTCGCATCATATAATTCTGGAATATCGAACTTCCATCCTTTTATATTTTTATGCAAGTCTCTTAATACTGGAGTAGCTTTAGAATGTTTAATGTTTAATGGTTTTTCTAAAACTGTTAGGTTAATTCTTAATCCTTTTACTAACTCACTTATAAGTTTCCTCAGTTGTGACTTATAAAGTTCTTTATCTGTATTTAACCTCTGAAAATCAATAAGTGCGTAAAAAGTGCTATCTGTATTTGAAATACAGATACCTGTACAAGTTGTACTTTGGTCAATTGATAACTCAAATCTTGCGTCTGGACTTTGAGACTTCTTAATTGCAGTATTTACAGCATTAGAAGCAGTCAAATAGTCTGAAGAGAAGTAAGCACATTTATTTTCTTTTACTAAAGCGAATACTCCTGAAGCGTTTGACATTTCCATTCCTCCTCTATCAAGTTTATATAGGATTTACACTAAATAAATAAATGTTATTTAGTGTACACTTATAAACAGCTAAGTCTGAATCTACTCACTTAAAATTGCTGAGAAATCTAAGTCCAACTTATTAACTTCACAGTAAGATTTGTTATCACCGTACAATTCATTATAAATATATTTGATATCTAAACCACTTTGCATAGAAGTTAGCATTAATATAATATCTCTTTCAGTCTTTGTTTTATCTGCTAGAACCTTATTAGCCAATTCTATGTAATTTTCAGGTTTATCATTTATAGAGTTAACATCGAATCTTCTTAACTTAAATTTTGAAACGTTAACCTTGTTTACTTCTTTAAAAATAGAATTAAATCCTAAACTTAACTGAAGCTTTCTATCTCTCTTTAATATATCTTCTACAATAGAATAATAATTCTGTCCATCATTTAATACGTGTTTGTGGTAATCTACAAGGAATTTAAAATAACCTCCACCACTTCCACAAGAGAAACATTTATAGATACCTTGCTCTAGAGATACACGCATAGAAGGAGAATAGTCTTTATGAAAAGGACATTCCATAAAGAAACTATCTCCTGTCACATCAGCATTCTTAAATAGGTTTAATTCTTTAAGTAGATTTTCAAAACTATATTCTTCAGAAGATAAGACTAAGTCTACTACTTGTTTTACCTTTTCTTTATCTGCTTCCCTACTTATAGAATTATACATAGCAAACCTCCACTATTCTGTATCAGAGATTATCTCTCTTTTTCTTATAGTTGCATTTAGAGTTACTTTTCTGTGTGCTTGTATAAATTCAATAACTGATTTTTCATCTACTTCTCCAAGCATATAAGAGTCTAATAACTCATTTAGTTTATGTGCGTATAGAGGGTCAAAACTCTTAGCTAGACTTCTCCATCTACCAACTTTCTTAGCTTTAACTTTATCTATGCTAGGCTTAGCGTCTTTAGACTCACTCTCTTTACCTGTGAATAAATTTGTTAAAACAAGCTTCTTGTAGGTATCTCCTACTAAAACTCCACACTGTAAAATACCTTCAGCATTTACTTCAAGCTTTACTTGTATCTTAACAGTATGTGCTTTACCTTTAGGAATATCTTTTATAATTAAAGAACCTAGATTAACACATTCTTCAGGTCTATTTGAATTTCCTTGATAAACATGAACAGATATTTGTTCTTGATTATCTCTTGTGTTAGTAAATATCTTTGACGCTGAATAAGGCACTACTTGATTTCTCATTATTAATTTATTAATCTTACCGTCAGCTAGTATACCTATTGATAAAGGTAATACATCAAATACACTAACATTATTATCTCCAAACTTAACCCTATGAGCTTCTACAGCCGCACCTAAAGCAACTGATTCATCAGGATTTAGAGCATCATCTATTTTTACAGAAGGGAAATCCCTTCTAAGCATTGATTTTAATAAAGGTGATTTTGTTGAACCACCAACTAATACAATAGAGTCTAATAAATCTGGATTAAATCCACTTAAAGTATTTTCCACTAATTTCTTAGTTTTCCTATAAACTACTTCAGTTGCTCTGAACAAATCTTCTGTGGTAAATAATACTTGTTCTCTTACTTCTGTACCTTTAGAATCATTTAATTTAAAGTTTAAATTCATTAAATGACCTATAGCAGAATCCTTTTTCTTTGACTCTAATTTTAATTTTAATTGCTCTTTCATTTCGTTTGGAATGTATTTA
>ERZ827043.2937-NODE-2937-length-13388-cov-2.246606_pt1 | contig 13388 bp, 9 predicted proteins | sample MGYA00519923_ERZ827043 | MGnify/ENA primary metagenome ERZ827043 (study PRJEB31778, sample SAMEA3449251) | human gut metagenome | biome: human gut; feature: human-associated habitat; material: faeces | place: United Kingdom | collected 2010/2012 ...
TTTCCAAAGAGATAGGTATGCGGTTGTATAATCAATGGATGGAACAATATCCCGAAATTGAAGTTTGTAACTTTACGGCAGGACAAGCCAGTACAGACAATACCTATGCTTCGATGACCGATAACGGTTCTCATATTTTGACCTTTAATATCAGTTTGAGTGATCCGGGAGAACGGAAGAGAACACTGTCGGAGATTTGTGATTTGATGCGTAAAGATTTGGCGGGATATCCCGAAATTAAGAAATCGCAAGTGAATTTAGGTGGTGGTATGTCGGCTATGGGTGGTGAGACCATGCTTGATTACGAAATCTATGGTTATTCGTTCGAAGAGACCGATAGTGTAGCGGCTCAGCTCTCTGCTTTACTCCGGGATATAAAGGGGGTTAGCGAGGTTCGTATTAGTCGTGCCGATTATCAACCTGAGTATCAAGTAGATTTCGACCGGGAGAAATTGGCTCTTAATGGTCTTAACTTGGCGACAGCTGCTACTTATTTAAGAAATCGTATTAATGGAGCTACGGCTTCCCAGTTCCGTGAGGAAGGGGAGGAATATGATATTAAAGTAATGTATGCTCCCGAATATCGTACATCGATAGAAGACATAGAAAATATTGTCGTTTATAATGCTCAGGGAAAAGGCGTTCGTGTGAAAGAATTAGGGACCGTTGTAGAGCGGTTTGCTCCGCCGACGATTGACCGTAAAGACCGTGAGCGTATCAATACGGTTTCGGCTATTCTTTCGGGAGCTGCGATGAGCGAAGTTGTTGCTGCGGCTCAGGAAAAAATAGACCAAATGTCGCTTCCTTCGGGTATCAGTATACAATTGTCCGGTACTTATGAGGATCAACAGGATTCTTTTGGCGACTTATTTACTTTGATGTATCTCATCGTGATTTTGGTGTTCATTGTAATGGCTGCCCAATTCGAGTCGTTGACCTATCCGTTTATCATTATGTTCTCGTTGCCCTTTGCATTCTCTGGTGTATTCTTGGCCCTGTGGTTATCGGGCAATACGTTGAATGTGATGTCGTTGATCGGTGCGATAATGCTTATTGGTATTGTGGTGAAAAATGGTATCGTGCTTATCGACTATATATCGTTGAACCGGGAAAGAGGTATGGGAATACGTGAAGCCGTTGTAACAGGTGGACATTCTCGTTTGCGTCCTGTAATCATGACGACTTTAACTACGATTTTAGGTATGGTTCCTATGGCTATCGGTACGGGGCAAGGTTCTGAAATGTGGAGGCCGATGGGTACGGCTGTGATCGGTGGTTTGACAGTATCTACGATTTTGACATTGATTCTCATACCTGTACTTTATTGTGTATTTGCCTCTGTCGGTGTGAAGCGCAAACGCAAGAAACATCACGAACGACTGCTTCAAGATGTAAAGATAAATTCTAATAACTAAATCAAAATGTTCTGTTTTCCTTTTCCGATTCTGGGAAAAGGAAAACAGAACACTAAAAATATAATTCGATATGAAATCTGTTCTTATCACTTTTGATCAAGCTCACTATGTGCGAATTATCGAACTGTTGGATAAACTCTCTTGTCGGGGGTTCTCTTATTTCGAACAGATGAGAGGACGTGGTTCCAAGACAGGGGAACCCCACTATGGCAGTCATGCATGGCCTTCCATGTGTTCTGCCATTATAACCGTTGTCGAGGATAGTAAAGTAGAGCCGCTGTTGGAAAAACTGCATCAGATGGACGAGGCTACTCCCCAGCTTGGGCTACGGGCCTTTGTCTGGAATATAGAGCAAGCAATTTGACGGGTTTGTGTCCGAACATCACACACCCACCCAGAGGCTGCATCGAATATTTCGGTGCAGCCTCTGGGTGTATTAGGCCGTGAGGATATCTCAACGATTTGTCGAAAGGGGATAATTTGTAGTCCGATTGTCTTCATATTTCGGTAAAATCATTATTTTTGTATTGCATAAAATTGTGTACTATGAAACATTCAAGCATTTGGAGCTGCCTCATGATTTTTTCAGTAGTTGGTATCTCCTTATTGACATCGTGTGGGAGAAGTGGAAAAGTGGAAATCACTCCCTATATTCTCAACTTGCATTTGAAATATACGCACATTGATAATTTCGAGCACGGTATAGCTCGGGTGAGCATGGATACTAAGACTGAGTCGGGTCGCGAGACAGCTGTCTATGGTTGTATTGACGAGAGGGGCAAGGAGGTGATACCTTGTATTTATGAGCTGGTATTTGTCGAGCCTGGTGGTATCGTGGCTCTTTCGAAAGAGGGGGTGTACAAACTTTTTGTCGCGACGGTGGGGTAGAGGAATTCTCCCTCCCGTCAGGTATTCAGCCGATAAGCGGTTTCTGTTGCGACCGTAGTGCGGTTTGTGACGAGTATTATAACTATGGTTATATCGATTCCGAGGGGAACCTTGTGGTGCCCTGCCGGTATGAACGTGTGAATGATTATAACGAAGGTTTGGCCGTAGTCGAACAGAATTGGAGAAAAGGATATGTCGATACCGACGGTTACGAGGTGTCTCCTGTCTCTTATCGGGAAGCAGAAATGTTTAGAAATGGCCGCGGCTGCGTGCAGAACGAGGCAGGACTCTATGGCTACGTCGACGAGACGGGCCGAGAGGTAATTCCCTGTCGGTTCGAAAAAGCCATCTCCTTTTATGGCGAGGTGACCCCGGCGTGTCTCAATGGTCTCTATGGTTTGATCGACAAAGACGGCGAGTTTATCTCGACCCCGCGTTATGAGGCGATGGGTATTTGTGACGTTGATGTGTTTTATTTCTATGAGAACGGTCTCTATGGCTTTGTCGATGCCGAGCAGAAAGAACTGACTTCGGCACGTTACGACCGGATAGGTGAATTATTCAGCGAGGGGCTGATTGATGTGGAACAGCAGGGTAAACATGGATTCATAAATAAGCAGGGCGAAGAGGTGATACCTTGCATATACAGTCGGGTGAGCCGGTTTGAAAATGGCTTTGCCCGGGTGGCTCGCAATGGGAGGGTAGGGTATATCGATACCACGGGACGCGAAGTCTTTTTGCTCCCCTCTAACAGCTATGCGAGCACTTATCGCTCGGGCTACGGTGTGTTCTGTTTTAAAAGCGGTGGTGAGATATTCATCTTTGATGAGGAGGGTAACAGGCTCGACAGTAACGGTCGGGAGACTCCGGGTGCCATCTCTGCTGGTAGTGAGACACCTGCCAGTGGTAACGTGGGTAGTGACGTGGTGTCTGTTCCCGCAGTTTCGGCACCCGTTTCGTCGGGTAGCAACCGGAACGATCCAGCCCGTCGGGTCGAGTGGGAAATCCGCCGCAGCCGGGCCATTGAAGAGCTGACCCGCTTACAGATGAAATTGATCGAGGACCCCAATTCGGCTGCTATCAAGCACAACATACAGTCGCAGCAGAACATCATCAATACTTGTAACGAGATGATCGCTATCTATCAGTAACAGGGTGGACATTTCCTGTTTCGTGAGGGGCTGTTGTTTCTTCGTGCGAATTGGACTATCTTTACCGAGTCTTAAATAGATCTGTTATGAAAATTCTTCTCGACGTACATACTCACACGGTTGCTAGCGGACATGCTTTCAGTACTTTACAGGAGATGGTTCGCACGGCAGCCGATAAAGGCCTGCAAATATTGGGTATTACGGAACACACGGGTGGCATTCCGGGAACTTGTTCACCCATATATTTTCGGAATTTACCGGTAGTGCCGCGGCTGATGTACGGGGTGGAACTCTTATTAGGCGCCGAGATAAATATAGTCGATTATGAAGGTTCTCTCGACTTGGAAGAAGAATATTTTAAATTTTTGGATATTCGCATAGCCGGACTTCATTCGCTGTGTTATCGGCCGGGAACGGTCGAGCAGAATACATTGGCTGTGGAAGGTGCTATACGTAATGGTCATATCGACATTATCAGTCACCCCGGTGACGGTACGGCCGATCTGTTTTTTGAACCGTTAGTGCTGGCTGCCAAAGAGAACGGGGTGTTGTTGGAAATAAACAACAGTTCTCTCAATCCATATCGCCATAAGGAGAAAGCGAGAGAAAATAATTTGGAAATCCTGCGTTTGTGCAAACACTATGAGCAACCTGTCATTTTGGGGAGTGATGCCCATATCTCTTTTTCCATCGCCGATTACAGATGGCTGTATCCTCTGTTGGTGGAGACCGAGTTTCCCGAAGAGCTTATTCTCAATGATAAGCCCGATGTGTTCAAAGCTCGATTGAGACGCAACCGGGAGGAAATGGTCGTTTAGAATTTCGTCATTCCGTATTTATCGAATGTTTTCTTACGGGAAATCCATAGGGTGAGCAAAACCGATATGAGCGAAGAGGCGAAGATGGTTATCATTAGCATGATTTGATATTTGATGGCTACGCTTGGGCTGCTGCCTCCTAAAATTTGTCCGGTCATAGTTCCCGGAAGGGCGATAAGTCCCATGACAGCCATTGATGCGATCGTGGGGTTGAACGATTTGATGAGGGCTTCACGCATGAAGGGGGTCAGGGCTTCGCTGGGAGATGCGCCGTTCCCCAACAGATAAAGGTATAATTGTCGTTCTCTGTTTAGAGAGCCGTAAAACGAATTGAGAGCGATAACGTTGGCCGAGAGCATATTGCCTAAAATCATACCGCTGATGGGAATAAAATATCGGGCGGTAAAGATTTTTTCCGGGCGAACGACTAAGCCTAAAAAATAAAAGTCTATGATGAGTAGTGAGACGAGAAATGCAACGGAAACAGTCATGAATAAAGTTCGTACGGGTAAGTGGGTTCGTTTCAGTGCGGTCGATGAAGCTATGATTATCATGAGCAATATCCATAACAGATTTATCCACAGTTTATCCCATAAAAACAGGTATTCGAGATAAAATCCGATGAGGAAGAGTTGTACGGTCATACGTAGCGCGGCAATAAGCGTGTCTTTTACCAAACCGGTACGGTAACGGTAGAGAAAATAGGTAGGGATTATCAATAACAGAAATCCCAAAGCCATGTGTCCGTATCCGATATTTATTGTTTCCATAATCAGTCTCCGATGTATATTTTTCGGTCGAACGCCTCTATGAAGCGAGTGTCGTGCGACACCATCACTACGGTTGTTTCCCGCATGGCGTGAATGTAATCGATGATAAGAGAAATAGAGTCGGGATCGAGAGCCGAGGTAGGTTCGTCCAAAAGAACGATTTTTTTGTTTAACAAAGCCGTTATCATCAGCATAATGCGCTGGCGCTGTCCTCCCGATATTTCAATAGAGCGTTTTTCATACAGTTCGGGTTCCAGTCCGAGTCTTGCGAAATGATTCAGGATAGTTTCTCTCGTGGGTCTCGACGGTTGGTTTATTTTTAGCCTGAAAGGGGCTGCGATCAGTTCTTCGACTGTTTCAAACGGAAGAGTGAACTCTTGGGGCAACCATGCGGTTATCCGTCGTACGAGAAGATCGAGTCCTTCCCCGACCTGCATGTTCTCGCTGCCGTCGAGGATTTTACCGTTTATACGGATAGAGCCTTCGTCTGGTAAAACAAAGCCGGCTACCGAAGCAAGAAGGGTGCTTTTACCGTGTCCCGAAGGTCCGTAAAGCACCACTTTCTCGCCGGAGCTGATGCAACACGAGAAGTGTTGCATCAGAGGCTTGTTGTCATAAATGAAAGTTATGTTGTCGAATTCGATCATTTTTGTTGGTCGGTAGTTGTAGCTTGCGGCTTCAACCAACGGTCGAGCCAACGGAAGAAAATTCTTTGCCACAGTACGCCGTTCTGAGGCTTCAATATCCAGTGGTTTTCATCGGGGAAGATGAGCATTTCTGCCGGAACTCCTCGCAGTTTGGCTGCGTTGAACGCCGACATACCTTGCGAGGCAAGAATGCGGAAGTCATATTCTCCGTGAGTGATGAGTATGGGGGTGTCCCATTGGTCTACGAATTTATGCGGCGATGTAGCGAACGTACGTTGTGCCGTGGCATTCTTTTTATCCCACGGAGCTCCGCCCATATCCCAGTTGGCAAACCACATTTCTTCGGTTTCTACATATTGTTGTTCGAGGTTATAGATACCTGCGTGGGCGATAAATGCTTTGAATCGTTTTTGGTGATGTCCGGCCAGCCAATAGACCGAGAATCCTCCGTAGCTGGCGCCAACTGCGCCCATGTGGTCGCCGTCGATGAACGGTTCTTTTTTCATTTCATCGGTCGCACTGAAATAGTCTTTCATGTTTTGGCCACCGTAGTCTCCGCTGATTTGTTCGAGCCATTCTTGACCGAATCCATAGAGACCCCGACGGTTGGGTGCGATAACGATATATCCGTTGGCAGCCATTAATTGCAGATTCCAACGGTAAGACCAGAATTGGCTCACCGGTTGTTGAGGTCCGCCTTGACAATAGAGGATAGCGGGGTATTTTTTAGAAGGATCGAAATGGGGAGGATAAACGATCCACGTAAGCATCTTTTTGTTATCTGTCGTCTTTATCCAGCGTTCTTCGACTTTACCCATAGTGATTTGATCCAGAATATCTTTATTCTCGAAAGAGATTTCCTTTACTTCTTTGCTTTGCGGGTCGATACTATAAATTTCATCGGGCTGAGACAGAGAGTGGCGCATGGCGATCAAACAGTTGTCGTTTACGGGAGCCAATGAGGCATAATCGTAATATCCGGTCGTGATTTGTTCGATTTTTTTATCGAGCCCTACTTTGAAAATGTGTATTTCTCCCTGATAGGCCGAACGGATATAGAGAGATTTTCCGTCGGGACTCCAAGCCAATTCATCGGTGCTGTAATCGAAGTCGGAGGTCAGGTCTTGTTTTTCTCCTGTTTCCATGTTCATGATGAAGAGTCGATTTTTGTCCGATTCGTAACCCTCGCGTTCCATGCTGCCCCATGCCAGATATTTCCCATCGGGCGAGAACGCCGGTGTAGTATCGTATCCCATCATGCCCTCGGTAAGGTTTTTGGTTTCTTGGGTGGAGAGGTCATACAGATAAATATCTGAATTTGTCGATAAAGAATATTCCATACCGGTTTTCTTTCGGCTGGTATAAGCGACGGCTTTACTGTCGGGAGTCCATGCGAAAGATTCGATACCACCGAATGGCTTCATGGGGGATTCGTATGGCTCTCCTTCCATAATGTCGGTAATATCGGTTAACTGTTTACCGTCGAATGAAGCGATATAAGGGTGGGGTATCTCTTCCACCCACTCGTCCCAATGCTTGTACATTAAATCGTCGATCACACGTCCTGTCGCCTTATCGAGGTCGGGATAGAGGTCCGAGGCTTTCTCGCTGTATTTCACGTTGCCGATGAAAAGTATATGTTTCTCGTCGGGCGAGAATAAAAAACCGTGGACACCTTTCTCATGGTGGCTTATTTGTCGGGCATTGCTACCGTCGGCATTCATAATCCATAATTGTGAATCTCCGCTCTTTCCCGACAGGTATGCTATTTGTTTGCCTCCGTCGATCCATACGGCATTACCTTCCGATTCGGGAGTACAGGTGATTTGCTTTTTGTTTTGTCCGTCGATGTCCATGACGAAGAGCTCACGGTTACTTTTGTTCTGTTCCAGATTTTCGTAAGAGACACCATACAAAATTTTACTCTTGTCAGGAGAAACTACGGGACCGCTTACTCTGCCGAATGCCATGAGCACTTCTGTGGTCATGATTCCATTCTCGACTTTTACGGGTTGTTTGCCGATTACGTCTCCGGTTTTTCCGGTCGGCTGACAGGCCGTTACTAATAAAGTTCCTGCCATCATCATACAATTTAGTTTGTTCATAAATAACGGTTTATAGTTTATTTATTGTTCGGTTTTTTCTTTTTTTGCCTACTCTTTGCCTCACTTACGATTCTTGCTGGTTTTCTCCACGGGGTGTTCCCATATAGTTTTTCCGCCAAATCGTTTCTGTGCATGCGTTTGAGCGAATTTTGTATGTCGTTTCTCTTTTCGGGGAGATACCAGAAGAAATATTTGCGTTGGTTTAACTTCTCTTCCGGTTTTCGGGCTGTGAAAACTTTCTCACCGGTGTAGGGGTGTATTCCTGTATAATAAATTTCGGTGGACAGAGTCATAGGAGTAGGCGTAAAATCCTGTACTTGTTCCAATTTGAAATTCATTTGTTTTGTCAAAGCCGCCAATTCTGCCATATCTTCCTCTGTACAGCCCGGGTGGCTCGATATGAAATAAGGGATAATTTGCTGGTTCAGACCTTTTTCCTTGTTTATTCGTTCGAAAATTCGTTTGAATTCTTCGAAGAGAGAGAACGAGGGTTTGCGCATGATGTTGAGAACTCGGTCCGAAGTGTGCTCCGGGGCTACTTTCAGTCGACCGGAGACGTGACGGGATATGAGTTCCTCTGTATAAAGCCGAGTACAATGGTTTAACTCATTATCTTTGTGGCGGTGGAGCAAAAGGTCGTACCGTACTCCGCTGCCGATAAACGATTTTTTTATGCCGGGTAGGGCATCGACGGCTTGGTATATATCCAATAAAGACGAATGGTCGGCATTGAGATTCGGGCAGATTTGAGGAGCTAAGCAGGAAGGTCGTTTACACTTTCGGCAAAGTTCTTCATTTGCCCCGTGCATTCGGTACATGTTTGCCGAGGGGCCTCCCAAATCGCTCAGATATCCTTTGAAGTCGGGCATATCGATGATTTGTTTTACCTCTTTGAGAATGGACTCTTTGGAGCGGGAGGCAATGAATTTGCCCTGATGTGCCGAAATGGTGCAGAATGCACATCCGCCGAAGCACCCTCTATGCAGATTGACCGAAAACTTTATCATTTCATATGCTGGAATTGTTTTCCCTCTGTATTTGGGGTGGGGCATACGGGTATAAGGAAGGTCGAACGAGGCATCTATTTCCGTTTCGGTCATGGGCGGGTAAGGAGGATTGACCATAATTGCCCGCTCTCCCACGCTTTGCCAAAGTCGCTTAGCGTGGTATTTATTGGATTCTTCCTCGATGTGCTTGAAATTTTCCGATTGCTTCCGTTTGTGGAGTAGGCATTCTTCATGTGATGCGAGGACGATATTCCCTTCGTCTTCCGTAATGCAAGGCATATTCGAAAGAGGTTGCATGCTTGCTGTTTGTGGAATGTCGTCGAGCTGTTTTATGTTCTCACCCTGTTGTAACCGGCGGGCTATTTCGATAATGGGACGTTCCCCCATTCCGTAAATTAACAAATCGGCTGGGCAGTCAGCCAGAATGCCGGGTAATAGTTTGTCTTGCCAGTAGTTGTAGTGAGTCAGGCGTCGCATAGAGGCTTCGATTCCCCCAACGATAATCGGAGTGTCCGGGAATAACCGTTTTAAGATACGGCTATAAACGATTGTAGGATAGTCGGGTCTCATGCCATGTCGGCCATTGGGAGTATAAGCATCGTCGCTCCTCAATCTCTTGTTTGCGGTATAATGGTTCACCATCGAGTCCATAGCTCCCGCCGAAATACCGAAGAATAACCGGGGGATACCCAATTTTTTGAAATCCCGCAAATCGTCTTGCCAATTAGGTTGGGGAACGATAGCCACTCTCAATCCTTCGGCTTCGAGCGTGTGTCCGATCACGGCAGCCCCAAAAGAGGGGTGGTCCACATAAGCATCTCCCGAAAATAGGATTACATCGACGTAATCCCAGCCTCGTAAATCCATCTCCTTGCGAGTGGTCGGTAACCAATCTTGTAATCGGTATTCTTTCATTTTCTTGTTAATAGAGCCCTTCGATTTTTCCGTTTACTACTTTTATTTGATGTGCTTGCGGGTGCTTGGGGAGACCCGGCATGCGTAGCATCTCTCCGGCTATGGCTACGATAAAGCCAGCACCTGCATTTAATTCTATGTCGTTGATGGTAAATTGAAAATCTTTAACCAACCCGTATCGTTTCGGATCAGCTGAAAATGAATATTGGGTTTTGGCGATACAAACCGGTAAATGATTTAGGTTCCAGTTCTTAATTTGTTTCAACTTCTTCTCGGCTTTTTGACTGAATACGACTTCTCCCGCACCGTAGATAGTGTGTGCGATCTTTTCTATTTTTTCGGCCGGGGAATCGTTATCGTCGTAGGTGAAACGTAACGGACGAGACGGATTGTTTTCTATCTCTTCGACAACGGCATGTGCCAAATCGGCGGCCCCGATACCGCCGTCGGTGTAAGCGTTGTTCACGACGCATCTTATACCTTTTTGTTCGCAATGGCGCATGATGAGTTCTATTTCTTCATCAGTATCGCTGGTGAAACGGTTGAGAGCCACCAATACAGTTTGTCCGAAAGATTGCAGGTTTTCGATGTGTTTGTCGAGGTTGGCGAATCCTTGAACGATACCCTCTCTGTTCGGTTTCGTTATGTCTGCTTCGGGAACGCCTCCGTGCATTTTCAGCGATAATGTGGTCGCCACGAGGACTGTCAAATCGGGACGGAGTCCGCTTTGACGGCATTTGATATTGAAGAATTTTTCGGCCCCCAAGTCGGCTCCGAAGCCCGCTTCGGTTACGACATAGTCTCCGAAAGTAAGAGCCATGCGGGTGGCTATGGCCGAATTGCAGCCGTGAGCAATGTTGGCGAACGGCCCTCCATGTACGAGTACAGGATTATGTTCGGTCGTTTGCACCAAATTAGGTTCTATCGCATCGCGTAACAAGGCGAGCACAGGGCCTGTGATACCCAAATCGTTTACCGTGAACGGCTCTCCATTATAACGATGTGCAACGACGATACGGCCGATGCGTTGTTCCATGTCTTCCATATCTTTCGAGAGACAAAGAATCGCCATGATTTCCGATGCAGGAGTAATGTCGAATCCTGCTTCCGTGGGAATCCCGTTGTTGAGTCCCCCCAATCCGGTCACAATCTGCCTTAGTGATCGGTCGTTCATGTCCATTACCCGCCTCCAAAGTATATTTTTCAGTCCACTGCCCTCGGCTCGGTTCTGGAAAATATAGTTGTCCAACTGTGCGGCTATTAAGTTGTGAGCCGACGTAATGGCATGGAAATCTCCGGTGAAGTGCAGATTGATTCTTTCGGGAGGTAGTACTTGTGCGTACCCGCCGCCGGTAGCTCCACCTTTAATCCCGAAACATGGACCCAGCGAAGGCTCTCGTAAAGCGATGATGGCTTTCTTACCGATATGGTTGAGTCCCATGCCTAATCCTATGCTCACGGTCGTTTTTCCCACACCGGCTTTGGTTGCGGTAATAGCGGTTACCAATATGAGGTGGCTCTTTTTTGCTTTATGGTCGTCGATAAGTTTGAGCGGTACTTTGGCTATATAAGGACCGTAGTGGAATAAGTTTTCGACAGGAATACTCGCTTTGCGGGCTATGGTATCTATTTCTTCCAAGACTGTGCTGTCGGCTATTTCAGTATCACTTTTCATAAATTCAGGTAGTCGTGGTTGTTTTTTGATATAAATCTTCTAGTTTTATAAGCTCGTCCCGATATTGTGCCGCTTCGATGAAATCCATTTTTTTGGCCGCTTCGACCATCTGTTTGCGAGTACGTTCGATGGCCTTTTGCAACTGTTCTTTCGACATATATTTGACGATAGGATCGGCGGCGATATCTACATGTTCCCGATATTCGTCGCTGTACGCTTTTGTCGGTTTGGTCGCTTTGGACGGTTGCGCCTGTTGTTTTGTATCTGCATTCGATATGAGCACCGAGCTCTTCGACTTTTGTATCGCTTGGGGAGTGATATGGTTTTCTTCGTTGTAAGCCAACTGTTTCTCTCTCCTTCTATTGGTCTCGTCTATGGTTTTTTGCATGCTTTCGGTGATTCGGTCGGCATACATGATTACCCGCCCATTGAGGTTTCTTGCGGCCCGTCCTACGGTTTGTGTCAGCGAACGATGCGAGCGTAGGAAGCCTTCTTTATCGGCATCGAGTATGGCCACTAACGAGACTTCGGGTAAATCCAATCCTTCGCGTAAGAGGTTAACCCCGATAAGCACGTCGTAAACACCCGCTCGTAAATCGTCCAAAATTTTAATACGATCGAGAGTGTCAACATCGGAGTGTATATAATTACAGTTGATGTCGAGCTTGGCGAGATAAGCGTTCAGCTCCTCGGCCATACGTTTGGTTAGGGTCGTTACCAGAACTCGTTCGTCGCGTTCTATCCTTAGTTGTATCTCTTCTAATAAGTCGTCGATTTGGTTCAGGCTGGGACGTACCTCTATGATAGGGTCGAGCAATCCCGTCGGACGGATAACTTGTTCGACGACGATACCTTCGCTCTTTTCCAATTCATAATCGGCGGGAGTGGCGCTTACATAAATGATTTGCCGAGCCAATCCTTCGAATTCGTCGAATTTCAAAGGCCGGTTGTCTACGGCGGCAGGCAGTCGGAATCCGTATTCTACTAAATTCATTTTGCGGGATCGGTCGCCTCCGTACATCGCTCGGATTTGTGGTACGGTCACATGGCTCTCGTCGATAATCGTTAGGAAGTCTTTGGGAAAATAATCGAGCAGGCAGAAAGGTCTGGTTCCCGCTTCTCGGCCGTCGAAATATCGGGAATAGTTTTCTATCCCCGAGCAGTGGCCTATTTCCCGAATCATCTCCACATCGTAGGTCACCCGTTCGTAAAGCCGTTTGGCTTCTAAGTTTTTTCCGATAGATTTGAAAAATTCTACTTGTTTACCGAGGTCGATTTCTATCTCTCCGATAGCTTTGTCTATTCGCTCTTTGGTCGTGACGAATAGGTTAGCCGGAAAAATTTTGTAAGCATCGAATGTCCCCGTGCTGTTTCCCGTCGCAGGGTCTATGGTACGTATCGACTCGATTTCTTCGCCCCAGAACTCGATACGGACAATCACGTCGTCATAGGCGAGATAAATGTCTACCGTGTCGCCCTTCACTCTGAAATTACCCCGGCTCAGTTCTATCTCGTTACGGGAGTACAGCGAATCGACGAAATGTCGCAATAGTCGGTTCCTTCCGATATTGTCGCCAACTTTTATGTCGATGACATTGCTGTGAAAGTCCTCGGGATTCCCTATACCGTATAGGCATGAAACCGAAGATACCACGATAACGTCCTTACGACCCGAAAGAAGGGCCGATGTGGTGGATAGACGCAACCGGTCTATCTCTTCGTTGATGGCTAAGTCCTTTTCGATATAAGTGTCGGTCGAGGGTATATAAGCCTCCGGTTGATAATAGTCGTAATATGAAACGAAATATTCTACTGCATTTTCGGGGAAAAAACTTTTGAACTCATTATATAATTGTGCGGCCAGAGTTTTGTTGTGGCTTAAAATGAGAGTCGGCTTCTGGACCCGCTCGATTACATTCGCCATAGTGAATGTCTTTCCTGACCCGGTTACACCCAATAGAGTCTGATAGGGAGTCCCGTCGAGTATTCCCCGACTT
>ERZ827043.2949-NODE-2949-length-13338-cov-2.742152_pt1 | contig 13338 bp, 9 predicted proteins | sample MGYA00519923_ERZ827043 | MGnify/ENA primary metagenome ERZ827043 (study PRJEB31778, sample SAMEA3449251) | human gut metagenome | biome: human gut; feature: human-associated habitat; material: faeces | place: United Kingdom | collected 2010/2012 ...
TTTCTCTGCTGCCGCAAGCGAAGCGGCGTCGGGCCATTGGCTCATCCATGCCTCCCAATACGGCACGACGCGGCTCATCTGCGTCTGCTGGCTCATGACTTCGGATACCAGCACGCCCCACGGCGTGGCCCGGCCGAAGCGCCATGGCAAATCGCGCGCATTGGCCTCCCACCATGCGCCCAATCGCAAAGAAATTGCTGTGTCGTTCATCGTTCTTATTCTTAGCAGCTATGACGAACGAAGCAGAACAGAATTCGCAGAACGCACAGAATCCCGAAACAAAAGTCGAGAAGATGTTCGAGTACGGGTACCGTAAATCGAATTACGGACCGGACGAACTCGTAACCGACGCGCATGGCAACCCCATCTCCGTGGTGGACGCGATGCTCTCGGCTGAAAAGGCCGCCACCACCGAAACCGTAACACCGCATCTGTGCTACTACTCACCGCGCATTCCCGGCAACACCGGCTCGGCCATCCGCCTGTGCGCGGTGACCGGCACCATCCTGCATTTGGTGGAGCCGTTGGGTTTCAACCTGCGCGACACCAAGCTGCGCCGAGCAGGCCTCGACTACCACGACATGGCCCACGTGGTGCTGCACCCGAATTTCGACAACCTGGTGGAGTCCATGCCCAATTCGCGCATCATCGCGTTCACCGCACATGCCACCAAGCTGTACACCGAGGTGGAATACAAGCCGACCGACATCCTGCTGTTCGGCCCCGAGCCCGGCGACATCCCCGACCCGATGGACATCATGGAGGGCCCTCATGTGGCCGAACAAGTGCGACTGCCCATGCGCCCGTCCTTGCGTTCCCTGAACCTCACCAATTGCGCGTCCATCGCCATCTACGAAGCCTGGCGCCAACTCAACTTCGCTGGAGGGCGCTGAGGAGAAGGCCCGGTGGGCCTTCGAGTAGCGACGCCGAACGAACGCCGACAGGCGTGAGAGAGGAAACCCTGAGCCTCGCAGCACGACCATCATCGCAGAAAATGGGTCTATCGGCGCTTCGAGGGGCTGATTTGGCATCTGCCGGAGGTCTATTGCCGCTTCGAGGGGCTGTTAAAGGACGAAACCCCGAGTATAGGCGTTGAAATATCAACGCTTGTACTCGGGGTTTCTTGATTGAGGTACCCCTCTGAAAGCAGATACCTATCTGCGCAAATGTACCTCTTTGAAGGCAGATACCCTACTGAATCAGTTCTTGAAGCTGTGAATCGGAGCGGGAATACGACCGCCACGGGTCACAAAGGCCTCGCAGCTGGTCTGGTTGACCGGCATGATGGGCGCGTACCCCATCAGGCCGCCGAAGTTCGCCATCTCGCCCACGCCCTTGCCGGCAACCGGGATCACGCGCACGGCGGTAGTCTTCTGGTTGACCATGCCGATGGCGGCCTCGTCGGCGATCAGGCCGGAGATGGTGGAAGCAGAGGTATCGCCCGGAATGGCGATCATGTCGAGGCCCACCGAGCACACGCAGGTCATGGCTTCGAGCTTCTCGATGGTCAGGCAATCGGAAGAAGCCGCGTCGATCATGTTCTTGTCTTCGGAGACCGGGATGAACGCGCCGGACAGGCCGCCCACGTAGGAGGACGCCATGATGCCGCCCTTCTTGACCTGGTCGTTGAGCATGGCGAGCGCCGCCGTGGTGCCGGGAGCGCCGACCTGTTCGAGGCCGATCTTCTCTAGCACTTCGCCCACGGAGTCGCCCACAGCCGGGGTCGGGGCGAGCGACAGGTCGATGATGCCGAACGGAATGCCGAGGCGGCGGGATGCTTCCTGGGCCACAAGCTGGCCGACGCGCGTGATCTTGAACGCGGTGCGCTTGATGGTCTCGCACAGGAACTCGAAGTCCTTGCCCTTGGCCGCATCGAGTGCGCGGGAGACCACGCCGGGGCCGGAGACACCGACGTTGATGACCGCGTCGCCCTCGGTGACGCCGTGGAAGCCTCCGGCCATAAACGGGTTGTCGTCAGGCACGTTGCAGAAGGCCACGAACTTGACGCAGCCGTAGGAGTCGTTGTCGGCGGTACGCTCGGCAACGTCCTTGATGATATGGCCGAGCAGTTCGACCGCGTTCATGTCGATGCCGGTCTTGGTGGAGCCGACGTTCACGGACGAGCAGACGATGTCGGTCTCGGAGAGAGCCTGCGGCAGGGAGCGGATGAGCAGCTCCTCGGCCGGGGTCATGGACTTGGAAACGAGTGCGGAGTAGCCGCCGATCAGGTCGACGCCGACTTCCTTGGCCGCCTTGTCAAGCGCGTGGGCGATCTTGACGAAATCCTCGCTCGTCTTGCAGGAGCTGGCACCGACCAGTGAGATCGGGGTGACGGTGATGCGCTTGTTGACGATCGGGATGCCGTAGTCGCGTTCGATGGCCTTGCCGGTGGAAACGAGGTCCTTGGCATAGGTGGTGATCTTGCGGTAGATGTTGTCGCAGGTCTTGTCGACATCGTCCGAGGCGCAGTCGAGCAACGAGATGCCCATGGTGATGGTGCGGACGTCGAGCTTCTCCTGCTCGATCATCTGATTGGTCTCGTGGACCTCCATGATGTTCAGCATGGTTTGTTCCTTACAGGATATTTAAAGACTAGTTTGGCGGTCACCCTCATCAGAGGGATAAGGATGGCTCCGTCAGTGGAAAGCCCACCGGGCTTTCCACCTCCTCGCGTGAGGCGGCCTGCTGAGCGGGCCGCCTCAAATACGGTGCATCTTGGTGAAGATTTCCTCACGCTGGCAGCGGATGCGCACGCCGATGTCGTCGCCGAGGTCCTCAAGGTTGCCGACCATCGCGCCGAAGTCCTTGTCCGCGTTGGCGTAGTCGACAATCATCATCATGTTGAAGTAACCGTCGATGATGGTCTGCGAGATGTCGAGCACGTTGACGTTGTGCTGGGACAGGTAGGTGCAGACTCGCGCGATGATGCCGACGGTGTCCTGACCGACGACGGTGATGATTGCCTTGTTCATGGCTCTCCCTGGTCGTATACAAAAAGCGGGTGACTACCCAAGTATAGGGAAGACACCCGCCATTTAGCATTGTGATTTATTATCATGCCTCGCGTGAAGCGGATTTCGCCGCGTACGCGGCAAGCGCGCGCGGTGCGTGGAAGCCTTGCTTTTCGAATTCGTCGGCGATCTTCTGAGCGACTTCCTGGGAACGACCCTTGTCGACCAGAGCGATGATGGAGCCGCCGAAGCCGCCGCCGGTCATGCGGGCGCCGTATGCGCCGTTCTTGCGGGCCACGTCCACGGCCACGTCGAGCTCGGGCACAGTGACCTCGTAGTCCGCGGCCAGCGAATCATGGGAGGCGTTGAACAGGCGGCCCGCGGCCTCGATGTCGCCGTTGGCGAAGGCGCGCACGAAGGAGCGCACGCGCTCGATCTCGGTGACCACATGGCGCACGCGCTTCTTCATCGTCTCGTCCGGCAGCGCGTCCAGCGTCTCCTTGAGCGCCTGGAACGGGTCGTCGGCCTTGGCGATGCCGTCGGCGGTGACGCGCAGGTTGGCCACGCCGAGGATCTTCGCGGCCTGCTCGCAGGTGGCGCGACGCTGAGCGTACTGACCATCGTTGAGCTGGTGCGGAGCCTGGGTATCGACCACAAGCAATTCGAGGTTGTACTTGTCGAGATCGAACTCCTGCTGGGAGACGTTTTCCAGCGGGGTGAGCTCCGGGCGGCAGTCGAGCAGCAGCGCGTGGCCTTCGGTGCAACGCATGGAGGCGCTCTGGTCAAGGCCACCGGTGGAAGCGCCGGCCATCTCGTTCTCGGACTTGATGGCAGCGTTGATGAGGGTCACGCGGCCGGCGTCGGAATCGCCGTAACCAAGGCCGTACACGTCGTCCAGAGCCAGAGCGGTGGAGCAGGTCATGGCGGCGGAGGAGCTCAGGCCAGAGCCCAGCGGCACGCAGGAGACGAAAGCGGCGTCAAAGCCCTTGACCTTGTCGAAGCCGGCTTCACGCAGCGCCCAGGCCACGCCGGTCGGGTAGGCGGACCAGCCGTCCACGCCACGGGCCTTGAGGCCATCGAGATCAGCTTCGGCAACCTTGTCGGGAGCCACGTCGGAGACGACGCGAACCTTGGTGTCTTCGCGCGGCTTCAGAGCGATGAAGGTGCGGTGCGGCAGAGCAATCGGCAGGCACAGACCGGCGTTGTAATCGGTGTGCTCACCGATCAGGTTCACGCGGCCCGGAGCAGCCCACACGCCCTCGGGCGCAGCGCCGTAGGTGTCGACGAACAGCTTGGTAGCTTGCGAAACGCCTTCCTCATGGGTCAGCGGCTCAATGAATTCAACAGCAGTCATTGATGTTTTCTTTCTATCAGTCGGCGATGTCGATGGAGCCGAGCTCGTGGAAGCGCTTGGCGATGAGTTCCGGCGTGGTGTCGGAGATCCAGGCGGCCATGCCGGATTCGGAGCCGGCGAGGTACTTGATCTTGTTGGCGGCACGGCGGAAGGAGAAGAACTGCAGGTTCAGGCGGTAGTTCTCGCGGCGCTTGTCGTGGATCGGGGCCTGGTGCCAGGCAGCGATGTACGGCAGGTCCATGCCCTTGCCGTCGCCCTTGTCGAAGAAGGCGTTGCCGCGCTTCAGGAGGTGCGAGTACATGGAGGCAAGGTCCCAGCGCTCTTCGTCGTTGAGCTGGTCGAGGGTGAGCACGTCGCGCACCGGGGCCACGTGGACTTCAAGGGGCCAACGGGCGGCGGCCGGCACGTAGGCGACCCAGCTGTGGTTGCGCATCACGATGCGTTCGCCGGCTTCGAGCTCGGCGTTCATGATGTCCTTAAGCAGGTTGCCACCGGTCTTCTCGTGGTAGGCCTCGGTGTGCTGGAGTTCCTTCTCCATCTTCGGGGCGATGAACGGGTAGCAGTAGACCTGGCCGTGCGGGTGGGCGAGGGAGACGCCGATTTCCTGGCCGTGGTTCTCGAACGGGAAGATCTGCTCGATGCCTTCCATCTTGGAGATTTCGGCGGTACGGAAGGCCCAAGCCTCAACCACGGTGCGCAGGCGGGAGACCGGCAGATCGGCCGGCAGGCCGTCCTCGTTCGGGTCGAAGCAGATGACTTCGCAGCGGCCGGCGGCGAGCTTCTTCTCCCACAGCGGGTTGCCGTCAACGTAGGTCACGTCCTCGGAGACACCGGGCACGCGCACCATCGAGGGGAAGCGGTTCTCGAACACCACGACGTTGTAGTCGGTGTCCGGCACTTCGCCGTCCTGGTACGGGTCACCGGGCTTGCGGGCGGCCAGCGGGTTGCCCTTGGCGGTGGCGCCGGGGCCGGCGGTGATCGGGCGGTTCATACGGGCGGTGGCCACCGGGATCCAGTCGCCGGTCAGCGGGTCGCGGCGCATCTGCGGGGCGGCGTACGGCACTTCGTTACCGTCGGCGTCCAGATGCGGGGCGAAACGGTAGTCCAGCGGGCGCGGGTCCTTGAGCTCGCGGGTCTTGGCACCGGAGACGAACTCGGGGTCGTCGTCCAGGTAGAAGAAGTCACGACCGTCGGCAAGCGTCGCCGGCGTGATGCGGATATGCTCCTTCGCATACTCCCCGGGGGTGTAGTTGGCGAAATCAGCCATGGGTTTGCTCACTTTCCTCAATGGTCTCGCTCTGGTGGGCCAGCACGAGCTCCTTTACTAAATCCTTGGTTTTGGCGGCGGAGTCGGGGTCGAGCCCGTCGTCAGTAATGACCGTGTCCACTTGGTCGAAGCGCGCAAACAGCGACAGCGACGTGCAGCTCCACTTGGTGTGGTCGGTCAAAATTATCGTGCGATCGGCAATGTCCATCATCGCCATATCGGTTGCGGCTTCCAGCGAATTCGGCATCAGGAAGCCACGGGGAATCGACACCGAGTGGGTGCCGAGGAATACGGTGTTGACACGCAGCGAAGCGACGACCTTGTCCGCGATCGGGCCGACAAGCGAGTTCGATCGGGTGATCACGCCGCCGGTGACGACCAGCTCGGCCACGGGAATCGAATTGGTGAGGATGGTGATGCCGCTGGACTGCTGCGATTCGAGCAGATGCTGGGCGAAGACATAGGCCGTGGTGCCGCCGCCGATGGCGATTACATCGCCGGGAGCCACATATTTGATGGCTTCCTGGGCGATGGCGTCCTTCAGGCCGATATCCATCTGAGACTTGACAGAGAACAGGGGTTCGCTGAGCAAGGTACTGGTAGTCACCGCGCCGCCATGGACGCGCTTCAACAGTCCCTTGTCAGCAAGTTCGGCGATATCGCGGCGGATGGTCATCGCCGACACACCCAGTTCCTTCGATAGCGCCGTAATGCGCACTGCCCCGCGTGTGCGCAACCTGCTCAAGATGAGGTGCTGACGTTGTGACGAAATCATGCGAACATTATCGCACGCAAAAGCTCACAAACCAAACCGGCTTGAGCGTTTTGGGGACAATTTCTCGAAAATTCCGAGCAATTCAGGTGTCATTTCCACAAAACCGCGCAAAATCGCACATTGCGCGAACCGATATTCTCACAGCGGCCACTAGCGCGATAGCTCACGACCGACGACTCTCCCGCGCGCGTTGCTCAGCGGAGAGTCACGCCTGATACCTGGTGCGTCCCGGTTCATGTATCTTCTGCCGAGCCGACGCCTGCGTGCGCCTCGACACGCAGTAGCCCCCTTCCCCAATTCGCCTAGGTCGGAATCACCTAGCCGCACCGGCCCAAGCGTGAGACAATAGGCGGTATGACTTACGTTTCTGAAAGCTTCTGGCACGACGCCGTCAACAAAGCCACCACCGATCTGTTCACCTTCGGCTACAAGCACATCATCAAACCGAACTTCGTGTTCAACCACCGCCCCGATGAGGCACACGATCAGATGATCGAGTTCTGCCACGTCGTCAAGAACGTCCCGCCGCTGCTGCTCGCCGAACAGCTGATGCTCGACTACACCGACCCCATTCTGGAAACGAATGTGATGGGCGTCGATTTCACCAACCCGTTCGGCCTGTCCGCCGGCCTCGACAAGAACTGCGAGATGCCCGTGGTGCTGGACCATGCCGGCTTCGGCTTCGAAACCGTAGGCTCCACCACCTCGCGTCCCTGCCCGGGCAACGCCAAGCCGTGGTTCCACCGTCTGCCTGAATACGATTCGATGATGGTGCACGTCGGCCTCGCCAACATCGGTTCGGACAAGGTCATCGAGCGCGCCGAGAAGGCTTGGACTCAGGCCCGCCAGATGCAGCTGTCCGTGTCGATCGCCCGCACCAACGACGACCAGTGCGGCGATTTGGACGAAGGCATTGAGGATTACTGCATTTCAATGCGCCGCGCCGCCGGCCGCACCGCGATGGTGGAGGTCAACGTCTCCTGCCCGAACACGCACGTCGGCGAACCGTTCACCGCGACTCCGGAAGCGCTCGACCGTCTGTTTACGGCGCTCGACAAGATCGACCGCCCGCAGCCCACGCTGGTCAAGATGCCGTTGAACAAGCCGTGGGGCGAGTACAAGGAACTGCTCGATGTGCTGGCCGAGCACAATGTGCAGGGGCTGTCCATCGCCAATCTGCAGAAGGACCGCACCGGCCTCGAGATTCCGCGCGATTGGGAGGGCGGCCTGTCCGGCGGCCCGTGCACCAACGCCAGCACCGAGCTGATTCGCAAGGTGTATAAAGAGTATGGCGACCGGTTCGCTATCGCCGGCATCGGTGGCGTCTTTACCCCCGAGCAAGCCTATGCGAAGATTCGTTCCGGCTCCAGCTTGGTCATGTTCATCAGTTCGCTGATGTACCGAGGCCCGCAGCAGATTACCGTGTTGAAGCGCGGTCTGGCCCAGCTGCTGCGCCGCGACGGATTCGAGCACGTCTCCGACGCCGTCGGCGTAGACGTGGAGTGAACTCACATATTGCCCTATTACCCATGGGGCGGTAAAACCCTCATGGGGCGGTGATTGTCCCATGGGACGGTTAGCCAAATTTCACATTCCGCAGAATACCGCCGTTTTGGGTTACCGCCCCATGAGGGTTTTACCGCCCCATGGGAAAGTTACCGCCCCATGAGGATTTAGTACGCACCGGCCACGTATTGCGGGGCGTAGGGGATCTCGGTGGACGGTATGCCCAGCTTGTTGGCTGCACGCAACGGCCAGTATGGATCACGCAATGCGGCGCGGCCAATCTCCACGGCATCGGCTTCGCCATGGGCCAGAATCTTGGCCGCCTGCTTCGGCTTGGTGATAAGACCCACCGCGGTCACCGGAATATCGGCCTTGGCCTTGACCTGCTCGGAGAACGGCACCTGATAGTTCGGCTTGACCGGAATCGACACTCCCGACATGATGCCGCCGGTAGACACGTCCATCACATCGACGCCATGCTCCTTCAGCACCTTGGATAGTGCGATGGTCTGGTCCAAATCCCAACCGCCGGCGGCCCAATCCGTGGCCGAAATGCGCACCAGAACCGGCACGCCCTCAGGGACGGCCCCACGCACGGCATCCACAACCTCGACCAGGAACCGAGAGCGACCGGTCAAATCGCCACCATATTCGTCATCACGCTCATTGCTCAGCGGGTCAAGGAACTGAGAAATCAGATAGCCATGCGCGGCATGAATCTGAATCGCTTGGAAGCCGGCGGCCACCGCACGGCCCGCCGCCACGGCGAACGCGCCGACCAGACCATGAATCTCATCCACGGACAGCGCGCGCGGCGTACGCAACCCACCGAACGCGATTTCAGACGGTGCCATGGTAGGCCAGCCGCCCGCCTCCTCCGGCACGTTCTGACCGTCGTAACCAACGGCAAAGCAACCAGTCGAAGCCTTACGCCCCGCATGGTTGAGCTGGATGGCAGGCACCGCACCCGCCTCGCGAATACCGTCCACGATCCAGCGCCAAGCATCAATCTGCCCGTCTTCCCACAGGCCCAGATCGCACGGCGTGATACGCCCCTCAGGAGCCACGGCGGTGGATTCGACAATCACCATGCCGAATCCGCCGAACGCGCGAGACACGTAATGCTGGTAGTGGAACGGCGTGGGCCTACCATCGCGGGCGAACGACGAATACGTGCACATCGGCGGCAACCAAATACGATTACGCACGGTCACCTCGCGCAGCGTCATTGGCGCAAACAGCCCCGGACGGTCCTTGCTGACTTTCTTATCTGCCTTGCTCACAGCTTCCCTTTCCTCATAATCCTCATAATCATCGAACGATTCGCTCGTCTTGCCCGCGCCGGCCCGCTTCTTGGACCGTGCATCGGATTTTGACTTCTTCTTACCGTGCTTACGGTTCTTCGATGCATCCTCGTGCTTGGTCTTCGGCTGCTTGGACTGATCGCCGTCCGAAGACGAAGCCAGCGTCACCGCTTTGAGATCCGGCACGTCGAATCCACGAAAATCAAAATTCTCATGCGTCAGATCGTCGTTGCTCATCGTTCCCCTTTCCGATGCACGTTCATGGCAAATATTCGATGAACGCGATGGCGTTGTCATTAAGTATTGTAAAACGGGCGTCACCTGAAACAGGTAACGCCCGCAAACTACGTAATTTGGGTATCGCAGTCGGCCATGTTACGCAGACTCAGCCGGCATGCAATCACCAAATGTCAAACGCCAATCACCAATCACTGGCCATCATTCGACTGCTCTGAATTGGTGCCCTGGGTTTGGGTGTTGTTTTGCCCAGTGTTCTGCGACTGAGACTGATTGTTGCTGCTCTGCGATTGGCTGTTGCCATTCGTAGTGGTCTGCGGCACGCTGAACGTTCGTCCGCCAATGCCCAGATACTTGCCAGTCGTGGTGTACTTCGAGACGGGCTGGCCGTAATCGTTGTCAATCGGTATTTTCTTCTTGGAAATGTAGCTATTGAAGAAGTTGGTAACGGCCGGAGCCGCGATTGTCGAACCATCCCAATAGCTGTTGTACCGGCCGTTGATGGCAATGTTGGAAATACGGTTGGTGTACGGGTTCTGTGCATCGCCGACCACAGCGAACGCCGCAATCTGATTAGGAATGAACGATCCACCGGACACCGCAAGATCCTCACTGGTACCGGTCTTACCAAACGACTTACGCCCGTCAGCCAATCTGAATGACCAACCGGCACCATCCGGCCGCACCGTACCTTGGTTCAGGGTATAAGCGAGTGTTTGGATGATGTCCTTATCCACCGCCTGATGGCAGTTCGCGGATGGAACCTTGAGATCGTTGCCGTCCTTATCGGTCACCTTGCTGATGGCAATCGGGTTGCATTGCACACCATTCGAGGCGTATACGGCGAAGATGCTCGCCATGGTCAGCGGGGACACATTCACCGAGCCGATCATCATGGATGGTGTATACACCTGGGTTTTGTCGATGGTCTCACCCGTGGCGGCGTCATGGTATCCCAGTTCAGTCGCGGTGTCCGCCACCTTGCACAGTTTGAGGATGGCACCCATGGAAGCCTGAGTAGTGTTATGCGAACGGACCAGACCGAGGAATGGGCTTTCTGGGTTCACTGTACCTGCGCCCATGGCGTTCGACACGTTCCACGAATCGGCACCGCCCGAATAGTTACTGCAGGCGAAGTCCGTAGTGGGGTATGACGTCGAGGTCTGGAGGTTGTCGTTGATGGAATGGCCCGCTTCCATCCACGCAATCAGGTTGATCGGCTTCCAGGACGAACCGATGGTCCAACCAGAACCACCGCCATCCGCCAAATCGACGGCATAGTTCTGGCTCGTCTTGGTGGGATCGTTCGCGGCTGCCGGAGTGGCGTCATAGTAACGATTCAGGCCAAAGCTCAGCACTTCGCCGGTTCCCGGTTTGACTGCGGCCATGGCTATCTCCATGCCGCTGGGATCGTCCGGTGGAATGGTATTACGCGCGGTCTCCATCATCGTGGAATTCGCTTCCACATCCAGCGTGGTGACGATTTTCAGGCCACCCTCCTGCAGCAGCTTGTTACGCTCGGCACGAGTCTTGCCGAATTCTTCGGAGTTCTGGATGCGATGCACCACAAAATCGCAGAAGTACGCGTAATCGCCGGTGTCCTGACAGCCGACATTCACGTCCTGTGCTTTCAGCGTGTCCTTCAACGGCGTGTTCACAGCTTCGGTGTACTGCTTCTGGGTGATGTATCCTTCCTGCAGCATCAGCTTGAGCACGATATTGCGTTGGTTTTCGCTTTCCTTCTGGTTCTCTTCGACCAGCGGATCATACAGGCTTGGGTTCTTGGTGATAGCCGCGATGGTGGCGGACTGCACCACGTTCAAATCGGCGGCGGACACGCTGAAGTAGCGCTGGGCCGCGGTTTCCACGCCATACAGGTTGTTGCCGAACTGGGCGATGTTCAAATAGCCCTGCAGAATCTCGGCCTTGGAATACTTCTTTTCCATCTGCACGGAAATCAGCATCTCGCGAATCTTACGGGCGATGGTGTCTTCAGTGGCATGGTACTGGGCGATCGAATCGTCATCCTCGATCGCCTGCATCAGCAGCACGTTCTTGACGTACTGCTGGGTCAGCGACGAACCACCCTGCTGGGAGCCTTTGACGAGGTAGGTCTGCACGAACGCACGCATCACGCCTTGCACGTCGACGCCGGCGTGAGTCCAGAATCGACGGTCTTCGCGCGCCACCACTGCCTGCTGCATGGTTTTGGAAATCTTCTTCAGCGGCACGACGATACGGTTTTGGTTGTAGAACGTCGCGATAACGGTGGAACCGTCTCGCGCGTACATCGTCGACTTCTGGGGCAGACTAGTCACGTCGAAGTCCACGTTTTCTACCTTGAGCGACGGAATCACTGCTTTGGCGGCTTTATTGGCACCGATCACACCCGGTACAAACAACACGCTGGCCGCCACGCCGCCGCAGACGGCAAGCATGATATAGGCCAAGAGGAGAACAAGCACACGTTGGAGAGTGAGGGACTTCTTTTTGGGCATGGGCCCCATTCTAAATGGGGTGCCCTACCAACCGGGCTTACGGTCAGCTCCCGTGAACATATCATCACAAGAATCGCACTAGCGTAACATTGGCTGGAAGTCAGCCGAACGGTCAGCGCCGCGAGCGTCGAATCAGCATACCGGGCTGGAAGATGATGATCGATCGGCCGTCACGTGCGATCCATCCGCGGTTGGAAAAGTCCATCAACGCCTTGTTCACGGTCTCACGACTGGAGCCCACCAGTTGAGCCAGCTCTTCCTGAGTCAGGTCATGCGGCACTTTGAGGCCCTGTTCCACCGGCTCGCCGAAACGTGAGCCCAAGTTGAGCAATGTCTTGGCCAGACGCGCCGGCACATCCATGAATACCAAGTCGGAGATGCGTTCGTTGTTGCCGCGCTGGCGGCTGGCCATGACCTGCAACATGTCGATGGCCACACGCGGATGCTCATCAAGCCATGCGAACAGGGCATCATGCTCCAGCCAGACCACGCGCGTGCCATGGCTCATGGACACCGCGGACGCGGTGCGCGGGCCACCATGAGGGTCGAATACCGGAATCTCGCCAAGCACTTCGCCCGGCGCGTGGATGGACAGCAGCTGCACGCGGTCATCGGAAGAAGTGCGAATCAGCTTGACGCGCCCCTGCTCCAGTAAATACATGCGCTGATCGGTATCGCCTTCGGAGAAGATATAGTCGCCTTTATCGAACGTCGCATGCTTCAAATGCGGCAACAGCTCCTCGGCTTCGGCTGGCGATACCTGCTTGAACAATGCCGTATGCAACAGGATGTTTTCCTCGTCAGCAAAAGCGTTTGGCGTTTCCAAGCTCATCGCACCATCCTTATTGTCCTATGACCGTCGTCGCCCATCCGTCATATTGTAACGCGCCCCACAGGTTTCGTCAGGAGCATGCCCTCATTCGTCACTTCATGTGTGGCACGATCCGATAGCCGTACGACATGCTGACGAATGCGTTACCGCGAAAAACGGCACTGTCGCGGCTACCGCGCTCGCCCATGACAAAACCGCGCACGGCCAGCGGCAAAATCGTATACGGCCATCGGTGAAATCACGCCGCAAACCAGTCAATAAGGTGCTCGACGATGTGTTCGCGGCTGAGACCCGTCTGGCTTTTCATCGGGTCCACGCGTTTGACCGCTGATTTCACCGCTTTGTCTGACATCTTCTCGCGACTGGTGTTGAGCACACGGCTCATCTTGGCCGCATCGATGTCATATGCCATGGTCACATGGTGCAGCACCGCGCCGCCTGAGCCTACGGGGAAGCGCCGCTGCGCCGCTCCCCCGATCTTGCCGTACTGCGAGGCGATATCATTGAGGCCCGCGAACCGCACATCTAAACCAAGTTCGCGCAGCGCTTCGACCAGCCACCAGTCACAGAGCCGGTAGGATTCTTCGATGCTTACGCCCTGAACGAAATCGAGC
>ERZ827043.2956-NODE-2956-length-13301-cov-54.468292_pt1 | contig 13301 bp, 10 predicted proteins | sample MGYA00519923_ERZ827043 | MGnify/ENA primary metagenome ERZ827043 (study PRJEB31778, sample SAMEA3449251) | human gut metagenome | biome: human gut; feature: human-associated habitat; material: faeces | place: United Kingdom | collected 2010/2012 ...
TCAAAGACTTTTATAAATTAAATTACTGAATACCAGTAAATAAGTACATTTTTAAGGGACGACTATGTATATACACGAAAGGATAATAGGATTTCATTTAGGTGGGATGCCTCCGTGCTTACCGCCATTCTTGAAGAGGTGGGACGCAAGCAGGGACTGCTGTATGGCAGGCTTGCCTCGCTGGGATTCGACAGCAAGCTGAAGGCTATGGCAGAAAACCTGATGTATGAAGTGGTCTATTCGTCGGAAATCGAGACATACGCCTGAATGTGGACGAGGTACGGTTGTATAGCTCGGAAACTGGGCATGAAGAACGTCAGACAGACCGCACCTTTCCGTGGATTCTGTCGTGTCAGTCATGCTCGATGCCGTGAGCCACTATGTTCTTTTGGCAAAGGGCTTCTTCCGGGCCGTTGAGTCAAAGGCAGACGGATGTGCTGAACCTTTTCCTTGACGATGAGGCGAAGATTACAAACTGCCGGGGCGTCTTGTCACAAATATGCTTTTTGTTTTGCGAGGATACTAATTATTTCAGTAATTAGTGATTCTTTTTAAAATTCTCAGCCTGTTCGAGAACTTCTTTGAACACCTCATCATTTGTTACAGGAGGATAGCCATGTTCTGCCAACACAACGATAAGATCCATTTTCAGCTCGGCTTTGATGTCGTCACGCGTTGACCAATCTGTATATTTAGATTTGTCATCCACAATTTTCTTTATTTCGGCAGCAAGCACCAGCAATTTATCTTCAGGGTACTCAAATCCAAATTGTTTGGCTATTGCTTTCAGTATGTCATAAAATGCCTTTTCTTCATAACTTATACCTAGACCTTTATACGAAGATTTTTCTTTGTTTATCTCTTTCAGGAGCATTGCCATCTGGTTGGCAACTTCTGTTACCACTTCATCGGCAAACACTGCACTGTCGCGTCTGTCGTTATATTTATCAACAAGATCGTTAAGCCTTTTTGAAAAGTCTACGCCCTGCATCTTGTTTACTTTCTTAAATTCAGTAATAACCATACGCAACAGTCTTTCCATAAGTTTCACTTTCGTGTTGGGCATTTGCAGCTTGGCCAACCTTTCCATATATTCCTCGCTCAACACATCAAGATTTTTCTTATCACTGCCTATACGGATTATTTCTTCCACGCCTTCCGACTGAATAGCCTCTTCAATCATGGCACTGACCCTTCTGTTCATTTGTGAGGCATCAGGAGCCTCACCCTTTGTCAGTTTATATATGACAGCCCGCACACCGGTGAAGTAATGTATGTCCTCTCTGTCTGAGAAAGTTAATTCTTCACTGTTGCTGCATAAGTTGAAGGCGGATTTCAGTTTCTTGGTATGCCCCATAAACAGATTTTCCTGTTCTTTGGTGCGTTGCATAAATTCAGCTCCATGGTTCAGACAGTCCAATTGTTCCAATGGAGTACCATTAGTGAATTTCGAATAGTCAAAGCCGTTGAACATACGTCTGATGATATCTAGCTCGTCTTTTACCATAACGATTGATTTTTCAAGACTTTCAATAGAATCATCATCACTTTCACCCTGGGCATAGCGTTTCAAGGCAGCGTTCATGTTGTTCTTTATTCCGATATAGTCCACTATCAGTCCTTTGTCCTTTCCGGGATATACTCGGTTTACGCGTGAAATGGTTTGTATGAGCGTGTGCTGTTGCAGCGGCTTGTCAATATACATAGTGTCAAGACAAGGTACGTCGAAGCCTGTAATCCACATATCTACCACGATGGCTATCTTAAAGTTTGATTTCGGATTCTTGAATGCTTCCGCAAAGTCTCTTCTGTCATCGTCCGTTCCCAACAGATTATACAAGTCGGGCTCGTCGTCTTTGGTACGTGTCATTATAAGCTTCATCCGCTCTATCGGCCGCTCCTTATTGCCGTATAGGGCTACAGGTTCGGCTGCCATGGCATAGTCTTTCTTTTCTTCTTCCGGCAGCTTCACCCATTCAGGTCTTAGGGCTGCGATTTTCTTATAAAGATTATATGCTATTGTACGGTTAGAGCATACAAACATGGCTTTACCGACTACGGTGCTGCCTTCTTCTACACGTTTCTCATAGTGTGCAATGAAATCCTCAGCTACAGCCTGCAAGCGGTCTGAATCTCCAAGTATGCTTTCCATCTTGGTTACGGCTTTCTTGCTTTCCTCTATCTGATGCTCGTTGCTGCCCTCCTCTGCACATTGCTTGTAGTATTCTTCAATCTCATTCAGTTTTGCATTGTCGAGCAATACTTTTGCTGCGCGTCCTTCATACACGATGCGCCTTGTTATGTCGTCTGCCACCGATTCTGTCATGGTATAGGCGTCGACAACTTTTCCGAACACGTCGATGGTAGCGTCAATCGGCGTACCTGTAAAGCCTACGTATGTGGCGTTTGGCAGCGAGTCGTGCAGATATTTGGCAAAGCCGTAGCTTCTCTTCAGTCCGCGTTCGGTCTGTTTTATGTTCTGTTGCAGATTTGTCTGCGAACGGTGTGCTTCATCGGATATGCAAATAATGTTTGTCCTGTCTGACAGCAGTTTGGTGTCTTCGGTAAACTTATGAATTGTTGTAAGAAAAACTCCACCACTTGTCCGTCCTTCCAGATACTCACGCAACTTGGCGCGGCTCTCTACCTCAACCACACAGTCGTCGCCGATAAATGTCTTTGCCTGTACGAACTGTTCAGAGAGCTGTACGTCCAGGTCGGTGCGGTCGGTAATAAGCACGATGGTAGGACTGGCAAAAGCCTTGCTGCGCATAAGCATACGGGTAAGAAAGAGCATCGTAAAGCTCTTTCCGCAGCCTGTCGCGCCGAAGTATGTACCGCCCTTTCCGTCGCCGCCTTCATGCAGGCGCGAGTGTTTAAGGATATTGTCAAAAAGCTTATGCGTGGCAAAAAACTGCGGATAACGGCATATTATCTTGCTCTCCTTCTTCGATGAGTCGGGCATGTATACAAAGTCTTTCATTATGCTCAGCAGGCGTTTCTTGCCGAACATGCCTTTTACCATCGTCATCAGAGAGTTTATGCCGTCGTCGGGCTTGTCCTCGCTGTTCACCTTACGCCATGAATAAAAAAATTCGTAAGGCGTAAACAGCGAGCCGTATTTGTTGTTCACGCCGTCGCTTATTACTACGAAGGCGTTATATTTGAATAGTTCGGGTATGTCGCGACGGTATCTTACGGTAAGCTGTCTGTAAGCGTCCATTATTGTCGTGTCTTCCTTAACGGCGCTTTTAAATTCGAGCACAACTACCGGCAGACCGTTTACATAGACTATGCCGTCAGGAATACGCTTTACGTCGCCTTGTATTTCGAGCTGGTTCACTATGCGGAACGTGTTGTTGCTCTCGTCCTCAAAGTCTATTGGCTCGATAAACAGGTCCGACTGTGTCTTGTCTTCACGCTTCAACGAAAAGCCCTCGGTCATAAGGCGGTAGGTGTTCACATTCTTATCGTACAGCAAAAATCCGTTTGCTGCCGTAAGCTTTGCTACCACGCTTTCTACCTCAAGTTCCGTTATCTCGTCTTTCGCATAGCGGCTTCGCAGATATGCACGTAGGTCTTCACGAAGAATAACATCGCTCGCCTCTTTGCTTATTTCTTCACCGTTGGTATATATGTAGCCCTCTTGCTGAAACAGCTCCATAATGGACATTTCAAGGGCGTGTTCGTTGAAGTGTGACATAACTTTTAATTTAATGGCTTTTTAATGATGTCTTGGATTATATCAATAATCTGATTGAATTCATTGAAATCAAAATCTTTAGCATATTCAGCATCTGACTCTATTAAATCCACAAATGATTTTTTTGTTAATGCCACATTTGTCTCCTGTTGCAAATCTGTCGAGAGAAATACTTTATCATCAATAATTCCATTGATTTCTACTTTGTGTTGAATTTTGGATATTTTAGTTTGGTATTTACCATTAGTGCTATTCCCGCTAGGATAAAATTCTTTTCCTAAAAATAATCTACGATGATTTATATCTTCTTTTAATAGATTTTCTTTTTGATAATAATGTTCTATTGATATTGACTTTCCATAAATGTTCTCGTTCACCAATGGAATGGCAAAAGCATAAACATTACTATTCCCAAATGTTTTATATTGTTGATGTTCCACATCAAGATATTCTAAATATGTTTTTGAATCTCGATCAAAAATTCCTATAATGATTTTTCTTTGTCTTATCTTGGATAAGTTATCAAGCATAGATCGTAGTTTGGAATCACCCCAGTCATCCGGAACTTCATAAAAATCAACATCTATATCTTTCCTTCCCAATTTATTAATGGCATTTCTAATATGTCGATAATCAGTTTTACCCTCTGTAATAATTATTGGTTTACTATTACTTTTAATCTTAGCCGCTAAATCATTATATTTATCTGCAAATCTCTGGTTTTCATTTACCATTAATTCATAGACTTCTTTATATAAGTCGTTATTGGTTGGAGAACAAGTAATACCATTATTGTCCAAATCTATTATTTGGGAACGTTCTACCATAGTATCCGCAAGTCCCATATTTAAAAATGGAGAATGAGAACTCACAATAAACTGTATATTAGGAAACAGATTGAATAGTTTAGGTAAAATATTATGTTGCAAAGTCATATGCAAATGCTTGTCAACTTCATCTATTAAAACTATTCCAGATGATAAAGCCATAGTTACATTAGGGCGAATTCTATCCCATTGTCGTAATATTTCTCCAAACAGACATAATAAAGAAGATTCTCCAGATGATAAACAAAATATGTTTGGAGAAATTTGTTTTGAATTATTGGGAGCAATATCATTCATAATGGACAAACGTTGTCCTGCATTGGTTCTTTTTCCTATACCAAAACGTACATCCCCAGAATATTTTTTTGAAGATAATGTTGAACTAAGAATTTGATTAATATTCATGAATATATTGTATTCTGGTGTCACATCTATAGCTTTAACTTCTCCGCCAAAATCAACATTCTGTGTTTTTTTATATATTTCCCAGTCTAAAACAACATCCATTATCCAATTTGCTAATTGAGGCAAACCAGAAATAACTTCTATTGGATTTGGAAGATATCCACTAAATTCCGCATCCATTTTGAATGGAATTTTTATCTGATATGGATCATTTAAATAATAAGGTTGCTCAAATCTATATGCAGGGAAATAAGTTGCAATATTATTTCTTAAAATAGAAATAGTATTATCTTTCGTTAAGTTCTTTGAGAAAAGTTTTATACTGCCACTTTCTTGTAATTGACTATTTATTTCATCAAAAAGTATTTTATTATCAAGTTGAATTTCTTCATTATATTTTTCTTCAGTCAGTCCTATACCTCTGCAATCAAGATAATCTATAACATCACTTCCATTTTTAAATCTAAAATATACGATTGAATATTTTGAAGTATCAATATTAAATAATGGAGAAGAAAACCTATAATATTTAGTTTCTTTTCCTGCAAATGAACCCAAAAAACTATTACGTGCCATTTCATAAAACGCATCTGCAATATGTGAAAGGATAGTTGTTTTTCCTTTGCCATTAATAGCAGACAATACATTAATACAATTCTCTTTAAAGTTTAGTTCTAAATGCTCGAAAGGTGCACGATTAATGAATATTGCTTTTTTAATATAGAATGCCATAGTTTAAATATTTTATTGCCCTATTTTCACTAAAAGTAAAGACTGTAACTCTGTTAATTTATCATTTTCTGTATGCTTAAAATAGATAAAATTAAAACAATGTTTCAATAGCTTATTTACATAATCTAAATCTGTAGATTTCTGGGGAATGAGAATTTTTAAGGTCTTTATATCTTTTGGTGTAATTGAAGGATAAGTAGCTTTACTCATTTCCGCTATTCCCTGTAAATATTCGGTATTTTTATCGTCAATAAGAATTAAATATAGTAATTCATTTGAGATAAATTTATGGCAAGAGCGTATTACAGCAAATGCGGTAGAAACGATTAAATTTTCTACATTATCTTTAATTATACCATAATGCTTCAAATTTGGTCGAACAGTTGAATATACAATATCATTATATTTAACTTTTCTTTTTGCTCTACTAGGTATCTCATCTTTAGAAGAATTGAGTATTTGGTATTTAGAAAATATATTATTTATAACACTACTGCTATCTAGATAATATATTTCTTTTATCTTTTCTTTAGAAGAAATATTATCTGTATTAATTTCACAAATTTCTCCTAACGTTCCCATTCTCCACCCTTCAGGCAAATTATTTTTGTCTATTCCGTCAATAAACATTTTGCGGTAGAGGTTTTGAGTTGTTTCTTCCAAACGGGTGATCATCTGTTCATTCAGACGGATTCTTTTGGAAATGTTTTCATATTCTGCAACTATTTTTCGTTGTTGTTCAATGGGTGGAATGGGCAGTTCTACATCGCACATTTCTTCCCAGCTAAAAATCTCACGCGCACTGCCGTGTGACTTGAAACGTGCATAGCGGTCAAACTCAGGACGACGGAACCACATCATCAGATATTCAGGGAGAAGTTCATTCTTGTTTTTTACTTCAAAAACTCTATAAATAGAAGAGACTATAGCTTCTTTAATACTCTGTAATAAGGCTATTGCTATTTTATCTCCTCTTCGTGAAGTGTCTTCAATATAAACAAACTGTCTAGATTTAACAATCTTATAAGAAGACATATCGGTTCCTATAGTATTGGCAATAGAAGGTATAAACTCTTTGGAGACACTTACTCCTAAGAGCTTCGTCACCTTCAGATCCCGATTTCTTACATCCACTTCGCGGATATAATCGCCCAATCGTTTGTAGTTTGTCTTACTCATAATTGTTCTTGTTTATCAGGTTTACAACTACTTTCACCATCACATCCTTTTCCTCAGTACGGCTCTCGGCTATCATCAGCGTAAGGGCAACAAGAGTGTTGTCGGCAATGCGCTTCGTGCCGTCAAGATTATAGAGAATACCATTACCGGCCATAAACCACAGAAAGAGTGTGGCAGCAATGCGTTTGTTGCCATCATTGAACGAATGATTCTTAGTTACGAGGTAAAGCAACATGGCTGCTTTTTCCTCTACAGAAGGATAAAGATCTTGTCCGTCGAAAGTCTGATATATTTGTCCGATGGAACTTTTAAAAGAATCGTCTTTCTCAAGGGCGAACCACTGGCTGCCGCCAAACTTGGCCTTCAGTTTTTCGATAGCTTGCATGGCTCCTTCGTAGGTAGCACGGAACTTGGCTTCGTTGGTGGTCTGCTCTACAGCCAGTTGCTGGTAATCGTACTTGTCCAAAGTATCAAGAGCATAAGCATAGTCGGAAACCACTTCCACCAGATTGAGCGCATCATCGGAAGTCAATGTCTCCTGTGCCTTGACCGTCCTGCCCAAGACGGAAACCAACTGCTTCAGCTCCGTATAGCGTTGTTCTGTCAGAGCTTTATTGATGGCATAGCCTTTTATTAAATATTCTTTTAGCACTTTGTTTGCCCATATACGGAACTGCGTGCCACGTTGGCTTTTTACACGATAGCCCACGGAAATGATGACGTCCAAGTTGTATAACACAATATTCTTAGTTTGGGTAAATCCCTCTCTACGACCATAATTCTTGGTATGTGCAAAATTTGCACATGTGGTCTCACGCTCTAATTCATGTTCCTTATAAATATTGCTAATATGGCGTCCTATAACGGTTCTGTCCTTTTGAAACAGTTCAGCCATCTGTGCCTGTGAAAGCCATACAGTATCGTTTTCCAATTTCACGTCAATGGACGTTTGTCCATCAGCCGTTTGGTAGATTACAATCTTATCATTCAAGTCCATACCCCAACTCTTTAAACAGATTCAACAACTCCTTTCTGCTTTCCTCCTCCTGTTTCAGCAAATCTTTCATTTCAGTTTGCAGTTGCTTCATCTTTGTGTCGAAGTCTACGCCCTCGTCACGGCTCTTGAACTCAATGTATTTACTGGGAACAAGCGACCAACCTTTAGCCTCTATTTCTTCGAGAGTGGCCGAATAGCAATATTCAGGTACATTCTTATAAGTCTGGTCATAACCTTCGCGTTGCCAGTTGTGGAAGTTTTCGGCAATTTGAGAGATCTGCTCTGGTGTGAACTGGATGTATTTCTTCTCGAACGGCTCACCCCACTGGCGCAGGTCTATAAACAAAACTTCATTCTCACGATTACGGTATTTCACCGTCTTGCCGTTCTGTTCCACCGTGCGTGCCTTACGATTGCCTGCCAATATCCAGAGCGTCACACTGATATCGGTAGAATAAAACATGTTGCGGGGAAGTATGACGATGGCTTCAACCAGATGATTCTTCAACAGCTGACGGCGTATGTTAAGCTCCGCTCCATCGCCACTGAGTGCTCCGTTAGCCAGCAGGAAGCCGGCCATGCCATTGGCAGACATCTTTGAGACTATGTTTAGAATCCAACCATAGTTGGCATTACTTGTAGGCGGCACATCATATCCTTTCCACCGCGGGTCGTCAACAAGCTCGTTTTCGGCACGCCACGATTTCTGGTTGAAAGGGGGATTGGCCATGATGAAGTCAGCTTTCAGGTCTTTGTGCTGATCGTCGTGGAACGTATCGGCAGCTTTTTCACCCAAGTTGCACGCAATACCCCGAATAGCCAGATTCATCTTCGCCAGTTTGTATGTCGTGTTGGTATATTCCTGTCCATAGACGGAAATATCCTTTTTGTTGCCGTGGTGAGCCTCGATAAACTTCATGCTCTGCACAAACATACCTCCAGAACCGCAGCAGGGGTCATAAATCTTTCCGCGATAAGGCTCTATCATTTCGGCAATAAGGTTTACAATGGTCTTCGGCGTGTAGTACTCGCCCTTACCCTTTCCTTCGGCTATGGCAAACTTGGCAAGGAAATATTCATACACACGGCCTATCAGGTCGTTTTCAGGGTCCTTCTGCGTGTCTATGTCATTTATCACGTCAAGCAGCGCAGCCAACTTGTTGCGGTCGAGCCCCAGTCCTGAATAATAATTGCTTGGCAGTGCGCCGCGTAGAGTGGGGTTGTCTTTCTCTACTGTCGCCAGCGCCTTATCAATCTTTATGGCGATGTCGTTTTGCTTGGCATTCTCCATAATATAGCTCCAGCGGCTTATCTCATTCAAGTAAAACACGTTCTTGGCATTGTAGAAAACAGGCTGGTCGACAAACGCGCCCTTGTTGTCGGCAATGAGTTCGTTCTTGCGTTGCATAAAACGGTCATAGGCATATTTTAAGAATATCAAGCTCAAGACTACATGCTTGTATTCGGATGGCTCAACCGAGCCACGCAATTTGTTAGCCGATTCCCAAAGAGTTTCTTCTATACTTTTCTGTTTTGCCTGTTTCTTTGCCATAGAAATTGTTTATTTTGTAGAGTAGACTCTACTATTTTATTATATGTTGATGGTCTTATACACCACAATAAACAAAGTTATAAAATGTTTTTGATAAACTCCGTCATTTAACTTATTTTTTTGAGTTATAATGTGTCCTGCATCTTCCACATCTCATCCGGTATTGAAGGAATAGTCTATATATATGTATATAGGTGGATATTGGGTTTGTCGAATCTATTTAAGGTATCCGCCTACATTTATTTAGAAAGTACGCTGTATGTGGATGTATCCTAATATTTCTAAATTAGCCGTCTTTCAATATATTGTCTTTCTCTGTGTCTCCATTCCCTATTTTCCCTGTATTTTTCCTTATGCTCTTTTCCTCTTTCTCGATTATTATGTTTATTTTTGTAATTAAAAGCGACTGTCTCGTGGAGGGCTGTGCCGCTTACCTATGCAAGGTGATACCTTTGGGAGCGGAATAAGAGCCTTAGTCGGCATCTATATGAAGAAGAGAAGAACACCGGGAGCAAGTCCCGAACTTTTAAGAATGATCCACGTAACTGCAAGCGTATCAGTAAGATATATGCACCTGCAGGAATAGAAGATATGAACTTCTGTCAGAAAGAGGTCGGATATTTGAGAAAACTTGCACAGATATATTTTGTGAAACATTACTAAATGATCCATTTTTAATTATCATAAATGAAGAAACTACTGTTATCTATCTTGTTATGCTGTATCTCTATCTTATGTTTTGGTCAGCATCTTTCATTTATGGGGATACCCATAAACGGAACTATTACCTCTTTTCAGAACAAACTCATTAAGAAAGGCATCAGACCATCTTCAACTAATAAGTATTTGCCTATTGGAGTAAGACAATTCAACGGATATTTTACGAATCGAAATGCCCATATATATGTCTTTTACAATAACAGATCAAAGATTGTCTATATGTGTAGAGTCGCATTTGACTATATTTATAATTCGAAAGAAGAAGCACGAGATGCTTTTGAATCATATAAAGAGGCTCTAGGTAATAAATATGATGATGTGTCGCTTAACTCTGACGTATTAGATGAAGATGAGCAAGATCCTGATTTGTTTAGTTGGGCCATTATGCAACCTCCCATAGAGCCAGGTGCTCTTTTGTTAGGTTATATAGAGTTGCAGATAAAGGATATTGATTACACATCATATCAGCTGTGGATCGATTACATTGATTCATCTAATCAAATAAAGAATGATAACTATAATAACAGTGATTTGTGATGATCGGCTATTATATAGGGCAGTTGTAGAATGTAGATTTGATGATAGAAAATAACCATTTAAAGAAGAAATTATGAAACAATATAATCGAATTATGTTGGGTGAAGGCGGAAGGTTCATAAAAGATTGTCTTGAAAACAATTACATCGGAGTGAACTTTCTAGATGTGGACTTGTCGAATATTCCACATACGGATGAAAATGCTTGGAGACAGAAGTTGATAGATTCGTATTTGATGGTTTATCCCGAGAAATCCAAAGGTACGGCACGAATGGCAGTTGGTTTTCTGTGGACGGCTTGCTATGGGTTGAAAATAGGAGATATTGTTCTTGCGCCTGATGGAGCAGGGGGCTATCGTGTTGCTGAGATTGAAGGAGACTATTATTATGCGAAAGGTATGGAGTTGCCCCACCGCAGGAAAGTCAGATGGAGAGATGTAGTGATACAAAGACGTTCTATGTCGCAAGAACTTCAAAATTCGACTGGATCTATCGGTACTTGTTGTAATATCTCGAAATATGCGGATGAACTGGAACAACTGATACAGGGTGCTATTTCTCCCAAGGTTGTAAATGTCAAGCCTAAGGTCGAAATGTATAAAGAACGAAGTTTACACCGGTTGTTGGCAAATTATTTATTAAGCAAAAATATTCTTTCGAAGACTATTTTCCATGAAAGCTCAAATCGAGTGGATCAGGCTCAAAAATGGGTTCATCCAGATATGATAGGAGTGGAGTTTAATGAATTTCAAGAATCGGCTACCCGTTCATTATTGAAAGCGGCAGAAACTAAAGAATATATATCCTTGTATTCTTATGAACTGAAACGAGTCATTGAGAATGACCATCAATTGAAAGAATATTTCTTTCAGGCTTTGTCTAATAGTAGTTGGGCAAATTATGGTTATCTGGTAGCGTTTGAAATTAGTGAAGATGTGATGGAAGAGATGGAGCGCTTGAATCGTTCATTCGGTATCGGTGTGATAAAGCTGTCCCCATATAGTGATGATACTAAAGAGCTGTTCTCCGCAAGAAAAAATGAGTTGGATTATTATACGATAGATAAATTATGCAGAATAAATAATGATTTCAAGAGTTTTATTGTCAAAGCTACCAAGGTGCTCAATGCGCAAACTGAGGTTCTGGAAGATGTAAAAGGTGGTTTACAAAGATTCTGCGATAAAGGTTTTACCTCATCAGAGGATATAATTGAATATTGCAATGAAAACCACATACCATGTTGATGGCTCTTATTCTATAGCAGTATAAAATATATACAATATCCTGATCCAGAAGATATGCATAGCAAAGGCTGCATTAATGAAACATTTCGTGTGCTTCGTGATAACGAGATACGGCAGTACGGTGAGTATTGTACCAAACGCTTGGTTATGAAGATATGGAATAAATTTTAAATTAAAAGATATAAATATGCAAACGGTAACAGCTCAAATAAAAGATAAAGTGTTGGCAGATTTATTATCTAATGACAGAATTTCTTTTCTTTTTGATTATAACAATAGCAAAACAAAATATAATCTTTTTCCAGAATACATAGAGCTTATTTTGAATCAATTTGAAGAATTGGGACTTATAAAAAAGACATATTATATTGGCAATAAAGCCAATATAGACATTAAAATAAAGGCAATGGATTTATATAATCATGGTGGATTTACTGCTGAGGAGGAGCTTTTAAGAAAAAACATTGAAAAATTAGCTATAGAGATTGATCTCCTCTCAAAACAACTATCACCTAATTTCTTGGAAAAGGCTTCACAACTCGCTCAAATTGGCGGTGCTATAATGCAAGGACTTGCTCTATTCAAATAATATATAAATATCTAATTAGTATATATACGATAATGAGTCATATAACAAAACTTTCAATAAAGAATTATCGTGGAATAAAAGAATTGACCCACGACTTTGGCAATGAGAAGTTTATTGTACTTATTGGCCGTGGCGATTCAGGCAAAAGTACGATTTTGTCTGCAATCTATGCAGTATTGTCGCCATCATGGAATATGACGTTTAGTGACCTTGATTTTTATAATCAAGATACGACTAAGCCCATAGAAATAGAAGCGACATTGAAGGAATTGCCAAATGAGTTACTGACAGAATCAAAATATGGCCTTTACATACAAAATGATTTTAAAGAAGACGGTCGACAAGAAGAATTGTCTATAATAGTAAAACTGACTGTTGATGAAACATTAGAACCACATTGGGTTGTAAAAGCACGAGAAGGTTCGGATAATGAAGATAAACAAATTTCTGGTGCAGATAGAGCTCTAATTGCTGTAAATTTCATTACAGATTACACTGACAATCAATTTGCTTACAATAGGCAATCTCCTTTGTATGCACTGACAAAGACAAAACTGACTGGAAATAAAACTATTGAGCGAGTAAAATCAGAGCTAATCCGTGTGATGTCTTCTTCTGTATCTGAAAAAGATTTATTACAACCACTGAATGTCCCTATGGCAGAACTTAAACAGACTGCTGAAAAATTGGGACTAAACGTAACAGATTTATGTGCTCAATTAGACATTAAAGAAAATCCATATACAGGGAATAGTATTTCTTTATCCTAAAATCCGCAAGCAATCTCAATGGCAATCTCAATTGCAGTAAAGAGCTT
>ERZ827043.2964-NODE-2964-length-13249-cov-4.080794_pt1 | contig 13249 bp, 8 predicted proteins | sample MGYA00519923_ERZ827043 | MGnify/ENA primary metagenome ERZ827043 (study PRJEB31778, sample SAMEA3449251) | human gut metagenome | biome: human gut; feature: human-associated habitat; material: faeces | place: United Kingdom | collected 2010/2012 ...
TATAAAAAAATAAAAAATTAAAATAATTAAATAATAATTATTTTAATAACAACTGTTCAATTTAATAATTAAACCTCATTTATTATCATTATTCTTTTGTCTACGATATCCAACAATCAATAATAAAACACAAATAATTAATGCAATTATACCATAAACAAAAGTATTAGCATCAATTTGTTTATTAACATTTTTATCAATTTCATATGCTTTTGAATCATCCGCAGCACTTGATTGTTGAGCATTATTACTATCTTGTATTCCTACATTACTGCTAGCTTGAGATGCAACATTATTATTACTGGAACCTACTAAAGCATTTTGAAGTTGTGCATTTTGATTATTTGAATTAATAGCATCAGATTCTCCACCACTGTTTGTACTTTCAGAAGGTGTAGGTGTATTATCATCACTTCCACTATTTGAATCTGAATTACTTGAGTCTCCTTGATTTTCAGAACTATCTGGAACAGAATCTGGTGAAAATGGATCAAATGGATTTACAGGACCTACAGGATTATCTGGGCCAACTGGACTTACAGGACCTACAGGACCAATAGGACCAATAGGACCTACAGGACCAACTGGCACATCAGGACTGTCCGGACCAGTAGGCACATTAGGACGATCCGGAGTAATTGGATCAGGTTTTACAGGATTAGGAGTTGGATCTACAGGATCAGGAGTTGGATCTACAGGATCAGGAACAATTGGGCTTGGAGGATTAACTGGGTCTGGATTACTTTGTTTTGAAACATAGAAATATGCATTGGTTTTAAAAGAATTATAATTACTATCTCCATAATAAGAGATAAGAACACTTTTTGAACCAACTGACAAACCAGAAAATGATCTTTTAGCCACTCCATCAACTATTTTAGTTTCACCGCCACTACCTGAAATAACAATAGAAATGCTTCTTTCTAAATCAGAAGGAAGATTACTTACAGTAACTACTTCCACTTGGCCAACATTAATATCATAAACATTAATTAAAGGAGCCAAATTAGCTTTAGCTACATTAAATGTTTTAATTAAATTAGCATCATTATAGAAATAAGTAGTATCTTCATAAGTAGCATTTAAATTATGTTCACCTGCAGATACTTTACTGACTTGTAAAGTTCCTTTACCATCAATAAGAGTTAAATTATAATAAATACCACCAATGTTAATTTTAACAATACCAGATACGGAATTTCCATTTTCATCAACAACAGATGAATTAATATTTAAAATATCTCCATAAGTAATATCATCAACATCAACATCAAGAGTATAATTTTTTAATATAATATATTCAACCGTAAAATTGAAAATATTAAGTGGAACATCATAATTTGACCCTATTACAATAGAACCGGCACCACTTTTAATAGGTAAAAAATCTATTTGAGCAGGTATGTTGTCTTTAAATGTAATTTGTGATTGATTCAATTTAATTTTTGAATTGGAAGCAATATTTACATTAAATACAGGTAATTTATCAGTATTACCTGACAAATAAGCAAAAACATGAGTATAATTTGCTATTGATAAATTATTATAATCAATATTATTTTCTCCAACAATATGTAATTGAATATTATTAATAGGAGTGGAACCTATAACTTTATTGGATGCATCATTGGTTCCAAAGTAATTATTTGAAATAACCGCTGATTTGTGAGAATTGATAACTACACCGTTATTCTTATTATTCCCAATGAAAACATTACTATCAATATAACTGTCCTCTCTAACATAATCAATTACAGCATTTTTAACATCATTATCCATGAACAATGTACTAACTAATTTAAAATTAGCCATAGTTGGGGAAATTAAAGAATCCCTTTTGTTGTTCATGAAAGTACATGAATCAACAATAAATTCATTAACACTTTGAACTTGTATAATAGGCATAAATGCACCAGTATTATTTTCAAAAACAGAATTATAGACTGAAATATATCTGGATGTATCTGAATATATTGCAGCAATATGAACATTATTTTTAAAAATAGAATCAGATACGTACAATTTTGCATTAAATGTATCAGTACATATTACTGAACCAAATACCGTCATATCTTTAGCATCCATATCCCTAAATGTGGAATTTTGTACAATAGCAGTACCTGAATTATATATTGCAGACCCTAAAAATGCTTTAGAATTAACAAAAGTAACATTAGTAACAGTCAGTTTACCAGTAGAAGTAACATAAATAACTCCTCCCATATCAGAACCGCTTACATGACCATTATTAATCTCAAGATTTTTTAAAGTCAAATTACCCGATACATAAAAAGCTCTTGAACTTTCAGACTGAAACATTGAAAGTAAATTTATTTTATGATTATTACCTTCAATAGTTACAGATTTATCAATAACAATACCATTATCATAATTATGATCCTGATAACTTGCCTGTATATCTCCACTTAAAGACACTTGTCCATCATCACTATTTTTAATAGCATTATCTAAATCACTTAAGTTCCCACCGCTTACATCAGTAGCAGAAACACTTGAAATCGACAATATGCAAATAAATGAAAGAATAATTATAATCAACAACAAAACTCTGTTATTTTTCATTTTATTACCCCAATATTTATTAATACATATTTTACATCATATATACAATTTTAAAATGTAAAAAACTATATACACTATTTAATATAATAAACATATTATATAAATGTGTTTATTCACTATAAAAAGTGTGGGAAACATGAAAGGAAGCTACTGTCTAATAATCAACATTAAAAAAGATACTGAAATTAAAATCGGCAAAAAATTAGGATTTATCAACTTTAAAAAAGGATGTTATGTTTATGTCGGTTCAGCTATGAACTCCCTTGAATCCAGAGTTAAAAGACACCTGTCAGACAATAAGAAAAAGCACTGGCATATTGATTACCTTTTACTAAACAAAAACTCAAAAATCGAAAAAGTATATACAAAAGAGTCCGGTGAAAAACTGGAATGTGAAATAGCTAAAAAAATAATTGAAAATGAGGAATCAATAGCTGATTTCGGCTGCAGTGACTGCAAATGCCACTCCCATTTAATTTATTTTAAAAACTCAAAATTGGCTAATTTAAAAGTTTCATCCGTTCTCGATAGCTTTGATTAATTTATGTGCCTCTCTTTCAACTTTTTTACGGTTAAATGCTTTAGCTATTCTTTTTATTGCATCTAAATTTTTAACATAGCTATCTAACCATGAAAATATATCTCCGGGATAGACCTGTATCTGATACTTTCTAAACAGTTTGTTTGATATATCAATCGGATCTTTTCCTTTAAGCCTTTCATTTATTATTACTTCAGATATTCCTTTCTGCAGGCAGGCACAAAATGGTCTGTCTTCACATTTGCATTTTAAGAAATCTGATTGAATATTAATTAGAGCATCCTGAAATTTCTTGTCCAGTTTGCCGATTGCTTCACCTGATGAAATAATATCCAGTGTTGACTCTGCAAAAAGCCTTGTTGAAAATTTAATTTTTAAAGCATTTGCTATTTGATTATGAACAACTGAAGATAAATATGCATTTTCAAACATTTCCAGCTGCAGTCCAATAGCTAATATTTTTACTCTTAATTTATTGAATTTGTCTTTTTTCTTATAATACGGAGATTTTCTTAAATAGACTTTTAAATATCCTCTGTCGTCAATTGATTTTTTAATATAGCAGGCATCATCAAGTGATAAAAATGATACTGATACAGCACGGCCATATTTTGTTATATTTAATTTATTTCCTACAATATCTATTAATCCCAAATCTTCCATTTCATTAATAGCTGTTTTAATATCTACAGGAATATTTATATTTCTATAGAATTTATTTAACTCGTCAATCGTTTTTATTGATCTTGAGGAAATATCCGCCAATATCTGTTCATATGAGCTTTCCTCATCATATTCTATAAATACATCTTCGCTGTCGCTTTCAAGTAAATCCAGGGCTTTTGCCTCTTCACTTTCACCGTCAAAGTCATGCCCTACTTCAGGCAAGAGATAAACTATTCCTCTGTCATGATAGCTTGGTCTTCCTGCACGTCCAAGCATTTGTGAAAATTCATTTGGACCAATCCATTTGTTTCCCATGACCAATGAGTCAAATATAACCTGAGATGCTGGAAAATCAACTCCTGCTGCCAGTGCTGCTGTAGTTACAACAACTGATATTTTTCCCTGGTCAAAGTCCTTTTCTATTTTTTCCTTTTTATAATATGACAATCCTGCATGATAAGCAGCTGCATTAACTTTTTTATTTTGCAGGAAATTAGCTATTTTATGAGTTTTTCGCCTTGAATTGGTAAAAATTATAGTTTGTCCTCTGTAACCTTTTTTAGATTTGGTATTGTATTCCCTTTTAGCCAGTTTTTGCATTATATGATGTTTTGATGATTCTGATCTGATATAAACCAAATGACGCTCCAATGGAACAGGCCTTTGAGAATATTCAACTAATTTCATATTAAATTCATCAGCCAAGAAATCAGGATTTTTAACAGTAGCAGATAATCCTATAATTTGTGATTTGGGATATAAATGCTTGATACGTTTTATTAATCCGTTAAGTCTTGTTCCCCTGTCTTCATCATCAATCATATGAATTTCATCAATTAAAACTACACCTAAATTAGACAATAAAGCTGAGTTCCCGTTTCTTAAAAGATAATCCAGACCTTCATATGTTCCAACAATTATATCTGCATCTTTAACATCACTGTCAGGTAATTTTAATTCACCTTTAGCTTTAACTCTATTCCTACCAACTTTAATAGCTACCTTTAAGCCTAATTTTTTATATCTTCTTTTAAAATCACGGTATTTCTGATTAGCCAGTGCCACTAAAGGTGTCAGAAATATAAATTTTTGGCCTTTCAGTGCTTTAGTTATTCCTGCAAGCTCACCAACTAAAGTTTTTCCGCTTCCTGTTGCACTTACAACCAGCAAATCCTGATTTTTTAAAAGACCTTCCTTAATGGCCAGATACTGAACAGGCAATAACTTTTCATTTCCATTTTTAATTAAAATATCCCTGAACTTATGAGGTATTTTAAGCCTTTTCATTGATACATCAGGTATTTTATACTTGGATTTTGTATTTACCCTGTCAAATAATGTTAAATTTCTGTTAGAAAGGGGATCAAACTTAGGTGATAAGACAGATAATGTTTTTTCCAGGTTTCCTGTTTTATCTAAAATATCTTTAAGGTTTCTGAATATTTTTTTATCAAAACCCTGAAGTTTAATTTCTCTTTTTATTGTTTCATATGCGCACTGCTCACATATTAACTGATTATTATGTTTATATGAAAATTCAGAGTTTACAATTGTAATATTTCCTTCAAATGCACAAAAATCACAAACTCTAGTGTGTCTTACCTTAATATTCAGTGATTTAAGATAATTCTCAACTTCTTCATCCTTACTTGCTAAAAAAACAGCCTGACTCCTTAAAAGTTTAATTACTTCCTGAGGCGGAATCAGTTTCTCAGACAAATTAGATGAATCAGAATAATTATAGTCAGCTACAAATCTGGAAATAGCTATTGAACCATCATATTTTTTAAATTTAACAGTTCCAACATATTCAGGTTCTCGTTTATTGTTTAATGCACCTTTTGGAGAACCGATTGGGTATAATTTCCACTGTTTTTTTATTTTTTTAAGAATTATCATTATATAATATTATGTTGTTAAAGTTAATAATACTTTAAAAAAAAGTAGAAATTTATTCGATATAATCGAATTTAGTTTCCATAACAACAATTATAACAAATCCAATAACCGCCAGGATAATACAAGGCAGTAATGCAGTAAATGTAAGTGGAGTCGTATTTACAATATTTACAAAAGGAAGTTTCAGTGTACCGATCATGACACCAATAAGAAATGCCATTGTAATACCTTCATGATGTTCAAGCAAATAATTTAAGATTTTGGAAAATCCTAAAATACCAATAAGGGCACCTGCACAAAATACAACAATTTCACTTAAACTCATGGTCTTTAAAGCATTTAACATATACTCATACTGACCTAATAATAAAAGCAAAAATGATCCGGAAATACCCGGTAAAATCATTGCACAGATAGCTATTAAACCTGACATGAACAGTATCGGCAAAGTGTGATTCATAGCTATTGGATTTAAACTTACAAAAATATATGCCAAAACAGCTCCAATAATAGTAAATACTAAATGTTTAAGAGTAAGTTCATCCATTTGTCTGTATAACACATATGATGAAGCTATAATTAATCCTAAAAAGAAGGAATAGGTTAAAGCAGTGTATACATCCATACAATAGGATATAACATTAGCTAATGTCAACATTGCAAGTCCAATACCGCATAATAACGGTATGAAAAATTTAAAGTCAATTTCATAGAATAATCTTTCTTTAAAACCCTTTAAATCTCCTTTAAGTAATGGTTTTATGAAAGTAAAATTAATTGTACTGATTGAATGTACCAAACGTTCGTAAATACCTGTGATTAATGCTATTGTTCCTCCGGAAATTCCCGGAACAATATCTGCAGAACCCATAAGTATTCCCCGAATAAAAATTGAGAAAAAATCCATAAATTTCAAAATATTTCACCTTAAATATTAGTTACTTCTAAAAAAGTGAACTTAAAATTAATATGTTATAACTTTATTAAATACTTTGTTGAAAAGAGAAAATTTATTTGCTCATTTTCTCTTTAACAAGCTGTTTGGCATAAGGCGTGATGTTTTCACTAAGGATTTTTTGTAAGAACTCACCAGTATATGTTCCTGATTTAGCTATTTCTTCAGGAGTTCCGGTAGCTATTACTTTTCCACCACCGTCTCCACCTTCAGGACCTAAATCAATAATATAATCAGCTGTTTTAATAACATCCAAATTATGTTCAATAACAACAACTGAATTACCGGCATCAGTTAATCTGGCAAGTACTGATAATAATCTTTTAATATCTGCAAAATGAAGACCTGTTGTAGGTTCATCTAAAATATATAATGTATTCCCAGTATTTGACCTTGAAAGCTCTTTAGCTAATTTGATTCTTTGAGCTTCACCACCAGATAAGGTAGTGGCTGGCTGACCTATTTTCATATATCCTAAACCTACATCAAGCAAGGTTTTAAGTTTCTTATGTATTTTAGGGATATGTTCAAAAAATTCCAATGCTTCTTCAACAGTCATTTCCAAAACTTCATAGATATTTTTACCTTTGTAACGAATATCCAAAGTTTCCTCATTGTACCTTTTACCTCCACATACTTCACATGGAACAAATACATCAGCTAAAAAGTGCATTTCAATTTGTACAATTCCATCACCTGAACATGCTTCGCATCTTCCTCCTTTTACATTGAAACTAAATCTGCCAGGTTTATATCCTCTGGCTTTAGCTTCAGGAGTTTCTGCAAATAAATCACGAATATCCGTGAAAACTCCAGTATAAGTTGCAGGATTTGATCTTGGAGTACGTCCTATCGGTTTTTGGTCAATAGCTATGATTTTGTCAATGTTACTTACACCCTCAATTTTATCATAATCCCCGGCAAAAGTGAATTTGTTGTTTAATTTTCCGCTTAACCCTTTATATAGAATTTCATTGATTAAACTACTTTTACCAGATCCGCTTACTCCAGTAACACATGTAAACTTACCTAAAGGTATTTCAACATCAATATTTTTAAGATTGTTTTGTCTAGCTCCTCTGATTATAAGTGATTCACCATTCCCTGACCTGCGTGTTTGTGGAATTGGTATTGTTTCACGTCTTGAAATATACTGACCTGTAACAGATTCATGAGACTCCATAATCTCTTCCGGAGTTCCGCAAGCAACTACTTTTCCACCGTGTTCTCCTGCTCCAGGACCTATATCTACAACATAATCTGCAGACAATATTGTTTCTTCATCGTGTTCTACAACAATTAAAGTATTTCCCAAGTTTTTAAGTCTTTTTAGTGTTTCAATAAGTTTTACATTATCCCTTTGATGAAGACCAATACTTGGTTCATCTAAAATATAGAGAACACCAACTAATCCGGAGCCTATTTGAGTAGCTAATCTGATTCTTTGAGCTTCACCACCAGATAATGTACCTGATGAACGTGCCATTGATAAATAGTCAAGTCCAACATCTACAAGGAATTTAAGTCTTTGTCTGATTTCTTTTAAAACCTCTTTAGCTATGAACTGTTCCCTGTCAGTAAGTTCCAAATTCAAGAAGAACTGATATGAATCCTTAATTGACATTTCCACTACATCAGCTATTGATTTTCCGCCAACAGTTACAGCCAGTACTTCAGGACGAAGTCTTTTTCCATGACATACATGACATTTTCTGTCACTCATGAATTTGGAAATGTATTTCCTACTGTAATTTGATTTAGTTTCAATGTATAAACGTTCCATTCTCGGAATAACTCCTTCAAATTGACGATTAACCTGATAAGATTTATTTCTACGTTTAAATGAAAATGGTATTTTATCATCACAGCCATATAATATTATATCCTGCTGTTCTTTAGTTAATTCATTAAATGGAGTATCCATACTAAAGTTAAAATGCTTTGATACTGCTTCCAGCATCTGATGATAATAATTTTCCCTTTTATTTGATTTTGCCCATGGAGTAACTGCTCCGTCATTTAATGAGAGATTTTTATTTGGAATAATCAAATCAGGATCAATCTCCATTTTAACTCCAATACCGTTACATTCAGGACATGCTCCCTGAGGCGCATTAAATGAAAACATTCTTGGAGTAAGCTCCTCAAAGTTTATTCCGCAATCTACACAGGCAAAATGTTCTGAATATTTTTTCTCATAATCTCCATCATCATCTGAGAACAATACATTTATTAATCCGTCTGCAAACTCTGAAGCGGTTTCAAGTGAGTCAACCAATCTTCTTTTAAAGTCAACATCCTTTCTTATTTTAAGTCTGTCTACAACTACTTCAATGCTGTGTCTGTAGGTTTTTGGAAGGTCAATATCCTCTTCCAAATCTCTAATTTCATCATCTATTCTTGCCCTTACAAAACCTTTATTTCTCAAATCATTTAAAACATCTTTATGCTGGCCTTTTTTATCTCTAACAACAGGAGCCAGAATATGTATTTTTTTACCTTCCCCTTCTTCTATTATACTATCTCCAATTTGGCCTAATGTCTGGTGAGATATTTCCTTTCCACATTTTGGACAATGGGGAGTTCCTATTCTTGCAAATAATAATCTAAGATAGTCATAAATTTCAGTAATAGTTCCTACTGTTGATCTTGGGTTTTCTTTTGTGGTTTTTTGGTCTATTGAAATAGCAGGAGACAAACCTTCAATATATTCCATTTCAGGTTTTTTCATTTGCCCTAAAAATTGCCTTGCATAAGCTGATAGAGATTCAACATATCTACGCTGTCCTTCAGCATAAATTGTATCAAATGCAAGTGAAGACTTACCCGATCCGCTTAATCCTGTTATTACAATAAATTCATCACGGGGAATAGCTAAATCTATATTTTGCAAATTATGTTCTTTAGCTCCTTTAATAATAATCTGTTTTTTAGAGTCTTTTGTCATAATAACCTCCTAGTAATAATTATCCAATACTCCATTATTAAATATTAATCTAAGAGCATTTGAAAAATAAAACATTCGTAATGTATCAAACAAATATTAGATGTTTTTATATATAAATATATCTAATCATTTTTCCACTTAATATTTTGGAATTGTATCCGCGCCACTATTATAAAAACTATTAAAATATTGATTTAAAAGTGTTAAATTTACTCAAAACTGTTTTATTTAAGTTATTTACAACTTAACAACTTATATAGTGGTCAATACAAAGTATTAGTGTATTTTATCAAATCGATTTATAGAATACTAAACAATTAAGGAGAGAAAAAATGATTTATCAAAAACAGGATAAATTAATAAAAGGATTAGCAAAATATTATGGTCAAGACCTCTTTGATTATTTAGAAGCATTAGAAAAAGAAACAGATGAAATACATGAACCATTGCCTTGTACAAAAATTAAAAAGGTATATTCTACAGAATTAATAACACCTAATTTTAAGGGTTTATTAATGGATTTTGTATATGAAATGGTTGATGATTCATATATCCATTATGAACATTACAGCGGTAACTTAACTCATGGTAATCTTACCCATACTGGACGTTACGACATGGAATTACACGAAGAAACTGGAAAACCCATAAATACGATTATAATATCTACAGGCAATCCAAACAAATCAGAAACAGAATGCTGGATTGGAAAAGTAAATAAATATACGCCAATAAGAATAATTTTTCTAAAAAAATATCCCGGAGACCAAAGATTAAAGAATGTTAAAATCAAAATAGAAAATAACAAAAAACTAACAGCTTTTGACATATTAGATTTAATTTTCATACCATTTTTAAACACAACCAAAAATTCTGAAGAAATAGTTAAAGAAATCTGCGGTTATGTTAGCAAAATTACCAAAATAACAACCAAACAAACTAAAATATTAACATGGGGACTTTGGCTAACAACAGAAATATTCATAAAAAACCCAGAAACATTAGAAAAGGTGAGAACAATGAGTATTCTAAAAGGAGAAAGCATAAACGAAAAACTACACAACAGAGAAATAGAACTTAGACAAGAAGGAATAAAAGAAGGAATAAAAGAAGGTATACAAGAATAAAAAACAAATATGAAAAACACAATAAAAACTCTTGAAAACAAGGGAAAAACCTCCGACGAAATATTAAAAACACTAAAAACAACTTTCTAAAAAAAAAATAAGTTCTAGCTGTCCATTAAATAAAATGCAAAAATTAAAATTAATGGACAGTTCCCATTTTAAATTATTCTATGAAGAATCTTTTTTTAAACCTTTTAAAGTAGCTATTTGATCTCTTAAACTAGCTGCTCTTTCAAAATCAAGTTTAGATGCTGCTTCTTTCATATCATTTTCTAAATCACTGATAAGTAAACGTAATTCATCTTTAGGTATTTTACTAATATCAGTTCCTTCAATATCCAAATCCTCAGCTACTTTTTTATCCTTAAGTGCCCTTTTAGTAGTTTTAGGAACAATACCATGTTTTTTATTATACTTAATCTGGATTTTTCTTCTTTTATTCGTAATAGCTGTTGCATTTTTAACAGAATCCGTCATTTCATCAACATACATTATTACCTGACCGTTAATATTTCTTGCAGCTCTTCCAATAGTCTGAATTAATGAAGTTTCATTTCTTAAAAATCCTTCTTTATCTGCATCTAAAATAGCTACCAGAGAAACTTCAGGTAAATCAAGCCCTTCCCTAAGTAAATTTACACCAACTAAAACATCAAATGTTCCTCTTCTTAAGTCATCTACAATGTCAATTCTCTCTAAAGTGTCAATTTCAGAGTGCATATATCTGACTTTAACGCCTATTTTTGCATAGTAATCAGTTAAATCTTCAGCCATTTTCTTAGTTAAAGTTGTAACTAATACCCTTTCATCTTTTTTAGCTCTTTTTTTAACTTCTCCAAGCAAATCTTCAACCTGACCTTTAACCGGACGGATAATTATTTCAGGATCAACCAAACCTGTTGGACGAATAATCTGCTCAACAACATTACCTGATCTTGATAATTCATAAGCTCCGGGAGTAGCTGAAACATAAATGATTTGATTTATAGATGACTCAAATTCATCAAATCTCAATGGCCGATTTTCCTTTGCAGAAGGTAATCTGAATCCATGCTCCACTAAAGTTTCTTTACGTGCCCTATCTCCATTATACATTCCGCGAATTTGAGGCAGTGTAACATGAGACTCATCAATAATAGTCAGATAATCTTCAGGGAAGTATTTCAATAAGGAGTAAGGTTTTTCACCCCATTTTCTTCCAGACAGATGCATAGAATAGTTTTCCACACCAGGACAGTAACCCATTTCCTGAAGCATTTCAATATCAAAACGTGTTCTTTGTTCCAATCTTTGAGCTTCAAGAAGCTTATTTGATAAATTAAACTCATTTAATCTTTCATCCAACTCATCAGAAATATTTCTAATTGCAGTATCCATCTTATCCTGACCAACAACAAAATGCTTTGCCGGAAAAATCATGTACCTTTTTAAACTTTCTGTTTTTTTACCTGTAACCTTATCAATTAAACTGATTGCATCTATTTCATCACCAAAAAGCTCAACTCGTACAGGTGGAGTACCATGAACAGGATTTATTTCAATTACATCTCCACGTACTCTAAATTGCCCCCTTCCAAATTCAATATCATTTCGTTCATATTGCATAAAAACAAGTCTGCGAATAATGTCTGAACGGTCATAATTATCTCCTACAGCTATTCCAAATGCAAATTCACCGTAATCTTCAGGAGAACCTACACCATAAATACAGCTAACACTGCTAACTACAATTACATCATCACGGGATAACAAAGATTGAGTAGCAGAATGTCTCATTATATCTATTTCTTCATTAACTGAGGATTCCTTATCAATAAAAGTATCAGTTCTTGGAACATATGCTTCAGGCTGATAATAATCATAGTAACTGACAAAATATTCAACTGCATTATCAGGAAAAAACTCTTTAAATTCCTCATAAAGTTGCGCAGCTAATGTTTTGTTATGGGAAATAACAAGGGTGGGTTTTTGAACTTTTTCAATGACATTAGCCATTGTAAATGTTTTACCGGAACCGGTAACTCCTAAAAGAGTTTGTTCCTTTACACCCTTATTTATTCCATCAACTAATGAATTAATGGCTTTTGGCTGGTCACCTAATGGCTGGTAAGGTGAGTTTAGTTTAAATTTTTTCATGATTATTCTAAATTATTTCATCAACATTTATGTGAAAACTAACATGGAAATATGGTACAGAACAGCATGGAGTAACTTTACTGCTTCTTATGCTAATTCTACCATAGTCCTCAAAACTGTTTTCCAAAGCTTTTTCAATATTTTTAACATTCATCTCATTATAAACTCTTAAAGATCCTAAAAAAATAACATGACCTTTTGTATTCATAACAGATATAGATTCAACAACATCGTTTTCATCATATCTCTTTAAAATGATATTAGATCCTTCAATAATTTCTTTTTTAATAGCATCCTTATCAAACATTTTAATCCCTCAAAACATTTGCTATACTTTTTGCAAGAGAAACACGAGAACTGTCTGCAGATAAACTATTGGTAGATATTACACTATT
>ERZ827043.2973-NODE-2973-length-13207-cov-4.544328_pt1 | contig 13207 bp, 9 predicted proteins | sample MGYA00519923_ERZ827043 | MGnify/ENA primary metagenome ERZ827043 (study PRJEB31778, sample SAMEA3449251) | human gut metagenome | biome: human gut; feature: human-associated habitat; material: faeces | place: United Kingdom | collected 2010/2012 ...
CGTAAAATATACCCATTTTCACGGGTGAAACGGTCATACCCCACTGATTGATTCACGCTCTCAATATAACGTGAAATTGTCCTATCGGTTTTCACATTGTAGGCCTTCCGCATTTCTGCGGATTTCACCTTTCCATGGTTCTGCAGTGCGTCGAATTTAGATTCAAAGGCCTTGACGTTATCAGCCTTCTTCTCCTCTGCCGTTTTCGTGGAAACTTTCTCCTTGATGAATGTTTTCTTGGTTCCGGCGGTTTTCAGTTCGTCCCCACTGGCAGGATTGAATAATGGATAGTCAAACCATACACGATACCCATTGATTGATGGGTAGTTTCTTGAAACAATATCCACACTGAAACCTCTCCTTTTATCGGCGTTGGCTTCCTTGGTAGTGTCCAGTTCGATTAAGTCTATAATGGTTTCACAGTATCTTGAAAAAACATTGGAACCACTGGAACGGTCAATAGACTTGGTGCTTGCCTTATTCCCCTTGCTATGGTGGTGAACAAGAAAAACATTCCTAGTTATGTCTCCAGTGGCATAATTATAAGTCAGTTCATCTTTTATGCTTTCCAGGCAGTCGCATACTTGCACAATGTCGTTTTCATCGCCATGGTAAAGCAGATAAAAGGGATCTATAATCACCGTATCAACCCATTTATCCTCGTGGTCAAGAGGTTCCAATGTACATTTGATAAAAAGAATTATATCTTTGGGCCGCAATTTGCCGCCGTTCCTCAGATTCTCTAAATAGTCAATGATGTCGTATTCTTCCCTACGTAAAAGGTCAGGATAAACTACACGACATGAACCATCATTAAGGTAACGTACTTCTGAATCGTACATTCTATCCAAAAAACGTGAATCATCTTCATCGCTTTTTTTATATTTGCCGTAACTATAAAGGATATAATCATCTATGCCTTTTTTCACTCTGTCTTGGGTATACTCGTTGAGATTGATAAAAATAAGGTTTGTCGGCGGTTTTTCCATACCCATGGCCTTGCACATCGCCTGCAGATGGTAAGATAATAACTCCTCATTGGTTTCTAAATTCACATACATTACATAATTAGGGGGTATCCCTTCCTCTTCATCTGTAGGGTCAGAATACTTGGGCCTCGGTTTAAAGCCTAACCATTCGTTCCCAGTTGCCATACATAAGGCCAGCTGCAGCATCAGCATGGTTTTCCCTGCTTTGGGTGGTGCTGATATTAAGGTAAGTTCTCCAACGGCCCTTGAAATCCCTTTCAGATATGGAATTTCTTTCTTATCCATTTCCTCGATAGAATCATATCTGCAGTAAGTATTTACCATCTTATCAGCCGTTAAATATGTCTCCATTTGTAATCCCTTCCTTTCATTCTTTATCGCCGGTGTTCTCATCAATAGCTTTATCAATGGCCACGCGGTCATAGAGTACACGCCGCCCAATACGTTTCAAGGCTCCGTGTTCCCTTGCCCAGGCTTCAGCCCTCGTATGGCCCATGCCGATATATGCACACAGTTCCTTGACGTTTAAAAGCCGTTTGCCGTACATTTCATTAGTGATATTCATATTGTAAACTTCCTTTCTGCAGTAAGAATAACAACGCATAATATTTGATGAATGTTCCACGTGGTACAATAGTATTGTATGGTAAATGACTTTTATTCATAATCCCTAGAACTGTACTGATTTAGTACGAAATCGGGGATTGACGGAAAGGCGGTATCTGCCATGGCTAGAGACGTAACAGAAGATGAACCGTTATTTATAGATATTGCGAAACGAATACACAAACGCCGCACAGACTTAAACAGGTTATTCCCCGGACGGTTCACGCAAGTGAAATGCTCCCAAAGGATGAACCAAATAGGCCGCACGTTGTTTCATGACGAATGGGGCGATAAACAGGGAGATAAATTCTTTTTTGATGAAGATTTAGGAAAAAGATGGTCAGAAATGGAAACGGGTCATTCTGCCAAATATAAAAATCCCCATGTTCTCATTGCCATTGCTAAAGTTCTGCAATGTTCTACAGATTACCTCTTAACTGGAAAAGATTCTCCTTATGTCCGTGATATTTGTTCCGTACTTTCCTATCTCGCTTTTGCCTATCCTATGGAAATAATGGATATGGGTGATAAATCTATCGGCGTCGGCATCCGCTTTGCTCCTGTTGCCATGGGGCGATTATACCCACAGTTGGATGAATTTAGGGGTGAAAATGATTTCCCTACAGATGAAATCATAAAGTTCCTTCATGGTCTGAAATCAGCTATGGAAACAGACAAAAGGGAAGAACCATGTTTTCAGACGGAACCGCTATGTGGGCATCCTTTAAGCAGGCAGGCCGCTACAGATGTTTCCATGTTGCTTAACAACACACCCACGGCAACCCCTACGGATATAAGGCGGTGCGAATACAACCGACTGCAGGAAATGAATAATGATGGAAACTTGCCGCCGGAAAAGGCGAAAAATGGTAATAATCGTCATAAATCAATTTAAAGGCCCCCTACAGGCGTCCGCCCTGTTTTCATGACAAATTACATGGGCAGATATGAGAAAACGCAATGCAGGCCAATATAAAAGGGGCTACCCTCTCGGGTAACCTCTTTTTTCTTGTGTCTATGTCAGATGGTCAGCGACTTCCTGCAAGTCAATGATTTTCGCTTTCTGATACTCCGCTTCCCACTCATCAGCGGTGCCGTTATATCGTTCTTCATGTCCAGGCGTTGGCTCCGTATCAAGCAATTCACGGAAAGCCCTTATCCTTGTGAGTATGGCCCTCAAATACGCCTGCTCTCCGGCAGTGCAGTATATTGTACGGTTCCTCTTCCTGTCACAGAAAGGAATGTCCTGTTTCTTGCGTCCGGCTCCGTCTCTTTTGCCACCCCACCCCTTGGCAGGTGTTCCGTCCTTCTTCATTTTCGCCATTGGTACCACCTCTTGAATAATGCTATCTCAATATTCAAATTGTACCTATAGTATAATCTCTGCTCCTACGTTCGTCAATGCCAGTACTCGCCGCCGGTGGTGTCATAAAAAAGAAAATACCCCATCTAAACATCTAATTGGGGTATTTAGTGGGGTATTTCAGATTTTAAGGCTCTGTAACAGGTGAAATGCTCGATAAAATCTAGCTTTTTTATTAACTGCGTTTACACTGTCTCAGTATACCATAACCATTGTCACTTGGCTATAAATTTAGTAGGTTTTTTGTCACTAATTCCTTCAATCCACAAAAGAGCATCTACGATACGACCGGCCGCATGTCCGTCGCCATAGGGATTGACTGCTTCCGCCATGGATTTGTATTCTTTTTCATCGGTAAGAAGTTTGTAGGCTGTTTCGAAAACCTTCTCCTCATCGGTGCCTACCAAGCGGACAGTGCCTGCTTCCACCGCTTCCGGACGCTCTGTGGTATCCCGGAGCACCAGCACCGGTTTGCCAAGGCTGGGCGCTTCCTCCTGGATTCCGCCGGAATCGGTGAGTACAATGGCACTTCTGGCCATCAGGTTGGTGAAGGGTTCGTACTCCATAGGTTCCACCAGATGGATGCCCGGCACCCCTTCCAGTTCCTCGGAAACCGCTTCCCGCACCAGAGGATTTCTATGAACCGGGAATACCACTTCCGTATCCGGAACCGCTTCCACCAGACGGCGCAGGGCCCGGTATACATGGTGCATGGGGTCCCCCAGATTCTCGCGGCGGTGGGTGGTGACAAGAATCACCCGTTTATGTTCCTCAATGGCTTCGATTTCCGGATCCTCGAAATGGTAATCCTTCTTCACCGTATTGAGAAGGGCGTCGATGACCGTATTTCCTACTACGAAAATGGAGCTGTCCTTCTTGTTCTCGCGAAGCAGATTTCCCCTTGCCGTTTCCGTAGGCGCAAAGTTCACATTAGAAAGAACGCCGGTGAGCTGGCGGTTCGCCTCCTCCGGATAGGGGGAAAGAAGATTTCCCGTCCGCAGGCCCGCCTCCACGTGGCCCACTTTAATCTGCTGGTAGAAAGCAGCCAGCGCCGCCGTAAAGGTGGTGGTGGTATCGCCGTGCACCAGTACATAGTCCGGCTTTTCCCGCTTCAGCACATCCTCCAGCCCCCGGAGCACCCGGGCGGTAATGTCATAGAGCGTCTGGCCGCTCTTCATGATGTCCAGATCATAGTCCACAGGAAGGTCGAAAAGATCCACCACCTGATCCAGCATTTCACGGTGCTGGGCCGTGAGGCATACCTTCGTTTCGATTTCCTTGTGCTTCAGAAGCTCCCTGACAACAGGGGCCATCTTGATGGCTTCCGGCCTGGTGCCGAAAATGGTCATTACTTTCATACTATACCCTCTTTATTTAATACATTTCAAAGAAATGAAATTCACTTTTCTTCTTTTTTATCCTTCTTATGCTCCATCTGGTAGGGAGAAGGAACGATTTCCTTCATAACCCCCAGCTTTCTGGCCCAGAGGATGAAAAGAATGAGCGCAATCACCACGATGGCAATGCCCATGAGCGTACGCAGATGAATCACCAGCAGCGCCACGCAGGAGAAAAAGGCGGTGAGCGCATACATAATGAGCACCACCTGCTTCTGGGTGAGCCCCTTGGCCAGGAGGCGGTGATGGAGATGGTTCTTATCCGGCGAAAAGATGGGAACGCCGCTGCTCTTGCGCCGGATAATGGCCAGGAACGTGTCCGTAATAGGCACCGCCAGCGCCACCAGCGGCACCACCAGCACCGCAGCAGCCGCAGTCTTCATGGAGCCCATAACGGAAACGGCGGCAATGATGTAGCCCAGGAACATGGACCCCGTATCCCCCATGAAAATCTTGGCGGGGTTGAAATTGTACTGCAGGAATGCCAGGCAGGCGCCGGTCATGGCCACCATGGCAGCAGCCGCCGTCCACTGTCCCATCTGGAAAGCCAGAAGGGCGATGGCAATGGAGGCAATGGTGGCAATGCCGGCAGCCAGCCCATCCAGGCCGTCGATAAGGTTCACCGTATTAATAAACCCGATAATCCAGAAAATGGTAAGAGGCAGGGAAATGATTTCCGGCAGATAGATGATACCCAGCCGGGGAATATGAATCCAGTCGATGTTGATGTTGAAAATCACCACCGGAATGGCAGCTGCGATAATCTGTCCCAGAAGCTTCACCTTCGGCGGCAGGGACACCACATCATCTGCAATGCCTACGATAATCAGGAACGTAGCCCCCAGCATGATGCCCACCATTTCATAGGTAAATCCGATGGTGGCAATGGCGGAAACCATGAAGCCCGCATAAATAGCCAGACCCCCCAGCCGCGGAATGAGGCCGTGATGCACCTTCCGGGCGTCAGGCTTGTCCACGGCGCCGATACGGATGGCCAGGTTCTTCACCACCGGCGTCAGTACAAAGGTGACCACCAGGGCTGTCAGAAACGTGAACGCATAGGCGAACAACGTAACACCTCCTAAAAAAGACAATACTTCTACGTTATTTTATCACATAGGCCCCTGTTTGTGAAAGAAGAGAGGAAAGAGGGCGGTGGTGGTATTGGACACACCTTCGGTGTGAGGGTTGACGGGACTTCGTCCCGAGGGTTGTAGCCGCCTGACGGCGGCAGGTTGTGTAGAAGGGTTGTGAAGAGAAAGGTTCTTAAGTTTGACCGGCCTGACGGCCGGAGGGTTCTTAGGTTTGACGGGCCTTTGGCCCGAGGGTTGTGGTGGCGGCTTCGCCGCAAGTTTATTAAAGTCAGCGTTACGGGATTGGCTTTCTGTGTCATATGGCATGATAAGCATTCTGCTGATTGGCTCGCTGCGCTCGCCTCCCCCTATCCGGCTGCGCCGGACTTCCCCCGCAGTTCGGTCGGTCAATCGAAAGGAAGGCCCTTTTATGGGCAGGCTAAGGGCCTACTTTGACCGACTTGCACATCCTATGCAGAATGTGCACAGGGGCAGAATAAAGCTAACGCATAGCGAAGAATAAAGTCCCCCCGCCGGGGGGAAGGTGGTGGCGCCAGCCACCAAAAGGGGTGCATTTCCGACGCCCGCAGGGCGGTTGTAAAGGTTTTTCATAAGAAGGCGCCTTCTATAAATTCATAGGCGCCCTACAACACCCCTCGCGCCAAAGGCGCGTCAAACTTAAGCCCCTTAAGAACCCTCGGGGCGATAGCCCCGTCAAACTTTAGAACCCTCAAGCCCCATAGGGGCTTGTCCCCTCACGTTACCTTCTGAGCATGCGATGTTTGAACTTGATTCCCTTAAATCCCGTCACTTTCCGGAAGTATCTGGCCAGGTATTCCGACACGATATAGAAGGCGGGGATGAGGAAGAGGCCGCAGAGGGTGGCGAAGGTCATGCCGCCTACGACAGCTACGCCCATGCCGCAGCGGGCACCGGCGCCGGCACCGGTGGCCAGGGCCAGGGGCAGGCAGCCGATGATGGCGGTGAAGGCGGTCATGAGGATAGGACGGAGGCGGAGTTTGGCTGCAATCACCACGGCGTCCATGGGATCCATGCCTTTATCCACTCGTTCTTTGGCAAATTCTACGATGAGGATGGCGTTTTTCGCTGCCAGGCCGATGATCATGATAATGCCGATCTGCATGTACACGCTGTTCAAAAAGCCGGTGGCGTTTCCTCCGGTCATAGATGCCAGGGTGCGGATGATGTATTCGGAGAATACGGCGCCGAAGATGCCGGTGGGCACGGTGAAGAGAACGGCGAAGGGCATGGACCAGCTTTCGTAGAGGGCTGCCAGGCAGAGGAAGGCAAAGATGAGGGCCATGATGAGGACTTTCATGGTGGAGCTGGAGGAGGTGCTTTCTTCACGGCTCTGGCCGGACCATTCGATGGTAAATCCGGAAGGCATGACGCTCTTGGCTGCTTCTTCCGCTGCTTTCATGGCTTCGCCGGAGCTGTAGCCGCTGGCGGCGCTGCCCTGGATGGTGACGCTCCGTACGCCGTTGAACCGGGTAATGGAGGAGGGGCCGGTGGTAATGGAGCTGGTGAGCAGGGTGTCCAGGGGCACCATGTTTCCGGAGGCCGATTTCACGGAAATAAATTTCAGACTGTCCGCCTGGGAGCGGTACTGGGTATCTGCCTGTACGATGACTTTGTAGGCTCTTCCGAACTGGTTGAAATCGTTGACCTGGGAGCCGCCGAAGTTTGCCTGGAGGGCGGTGAATACGTCGGAGAGGCTGATGCCCAGATTTTTAATCTTTTCACGGTCCACAGCGTACTGCACGCTGGGGGTATTGGTGGCGTAGCTGGTGCGGACGCCGGAGAGCTCCGGCCTTGCGCTGCAGGCTGCCACCACCTGGTCAGCCACCTGGCCCAGTTCCGTATCGGAGAGGCCTACATTATCCTGAAGCTGCATGGTCCAGCCGCCTTCCATACCAAGACCTGGGAGGGCTGGCGTATTAAAGGCTGCCACCCGGGCTTCAGGATGGAGAGGCACCACGGTTTTGTTGAATTTGGCAATAATGGAGTTCACGCTGAGGTCTGAAGACGTTCTCTGGTCCCAGCTGTCCAGGGAAATATAGACGTTGCCGGAGTTGGAGGTAGAGCCGCCGGCATGGGTCATAATGTCTTTTACGCCGGGGATTTTCTTCGTTTCATCAGCAATGGCATCCACGGTCTTCACGGTCTGGTTCAGGGAAGTGCCTTCAGGCATGGTGACGCTGGCCATGAAGAATCCCTGGTCTTCTTCCGGCACGAAGGTGGAAGGCAGCAACTGATAGAAGAGGCCCATGAGGCCGGTGACAAGGACGAGGAAGATGACCGCGTATTTCAGGTGGTGGATCATCCAGCTCACTTTCCCTGTGTATTTCTCGCGCCAGGATTCAAAGGCGCTGTTGAATTTCCGGAAGAAGAAGGCCAGGGGGCCGCCGGTAAAGCCTTTGTCGTCCGATTTCAGAAGGAGGCCGCAGAGGGCCGGCGTCAGGGTAAGGGCCACGAAGGCGGAAATAGCCACGGATACGGTAATGGTAATGGCAAACTGTTTGTACAGCACGCCGGTGACGCCGCCGATGAAGGCTACCGGGATGAAGATGGAGGCCAGCACGGCGGTGGTGGCAATAATCGGTCCCTGTACTTCCACCATGGCTCTTTCGGTGGCTTCTTTGGCGGAAAGGCCGTCTTTGGACATGTGCTCTTCCACGTTTTCGATAACCACGATGGCATCATCCACCACCAGGCCGATGGCCAGCACCATGGCGAAGAGGGTCAGGGTATTGATGGTAAAGTCCAGGAAAATGAAGGTGGCAAAGGTGCCTACAATGGAAACAGGCACGGCCAGCACCGGAATGAGGGTGGTTCTCCATTTCTGCAGGAAGATGAATACCACCAGGATTACGAGGAGCAGGGATTCCACGAAGGTATCCTTCACTTCGCTGATGGAAGCATTGATGAAGCTGGTATTATCCATGACGATGATGTAGTCCAGATCAGGCGGGAAGTTTTCTTTGGCTTCGTTGAGCACCTGCTTCACCTGGCTGATGGTATCCAGGGCATTGGCATCGTTGGTGAGCTGCACGCCGAAACCGATACCGTTCTTGCCGTTGATTTTGGAATTGCTGCTTGCGTTCTGGGTACCGGTCTCAATCTTGGCCACATCCTTCAGGTACACGAACTGGCCGTTGGATGCGGATTTCAGGATAATATTGCCAAACTGCTCCGGCGTGGTGAGCCGGCCTTCCACTTTGGCGCTGTACTGTTTTTCCTGGATTTCCGGCGCTGGCTGACCGCCTACGGTACCGGCAGGAGCGGAAATATTCTGTTCCTTAATGGCGGAAATCACATCGGAAACGGTGAGGTTTCTTTCTGCCAGCTTATCCGGATTCAGCCATACCCGCATGGCATAGCTGGAGCCGAAGGTATTCACGTTGCCTACGCCGTTGATGCGCTGGATCTTGTCCAGAAGGTAAATGTCGGCATAGTTCTTGAGAAAGGCCTGGTCATAGGTGCCGTTCGGCGAATAGAGGTTGGCCATGAGCACCATGTCGCCGGAAGACTTGCGCACCGTGAGGCCCGTGGTCTGCACGTCACTGGGGAGACTGTTCTTAGCCAGGTTTGCATTGTTCTGTACATTCACCGAGTCCGTATCGCCGTCGCTGGACAGGTCGAACACAATGGACAGGCTGTAGGACCCGTCATTGCTGGAAGTGGAAGACATGTAGGACATATTTTCCAGCCCGTTCAGCTGTTCCTCAATAACCTGGGCCACCGTCTGGTTCACAATGGTCGCATTGGCGCCGGTATAGCTGGCACTCAGACTGATGGTAGGCGGTGAAATCTGGGGATACTGGGCAATGGGCAGGGACAGAAGGGAAATGGTGCCCAGAAGCACGATGATGATGGAAATGACGATGGCGAAGATAGGCCGCCGGATAAAGAATTTTGACATGGCTCCTCCTTACTTCGCGCTCACGGAAGCGCTGGCGGAAGTGGAACCGTCGGAAGAAGTAAGAGACAGCCCCAGCTCATCAGCCGTGGTTTCCGTCACATTCAGCTCCTGCCCTTCCTTCAGGTTCGTCAGCCCTTCCACCACCACATTGTCATCTTTCGTCAGGCCGCTCTTCACTACATAATAGCTGCCTACCTGGTCACCCAGGGTAACCTGCCGGGAAACGGACTTATTATCCGATCCCACCACAATGACAAAGGACTTATCCAGCACCTGCTGCACCGCCCGCTGAGGCACAAGGATGGCATCTTTCAAAGGCCTTCCCTCCACCGTCACCCGGGCAAACATGCCCGGCAGCAGCACGCCGTCGGCATTATCAAAAACAGCCTTCAGCGTCAGGGTGCCGGTGCTCTCGGAAAGCTCACGGTCTGCAATATACTCCGTAGACACCTCATCATACTTCTGGCCGTTGCTCAGAGTCAGAGTCGCCTTCGGCGGACGGGGCCTCTCCCCGCCTTCCCTCTCCGGCTTATCGCCGGTGCGGAAATTCAGGTATTCATTTTCACTGATGGAAAACTGCACATAAATGGGGTTGATAGAGCCCACAGACACCAGAGACGTATTTCCCGACGTAGCATAAGTGCCTACGCCCACATCATCCACAGAAAGCTTGCCCGAAATGGGCGCACGAATCACCGTATCATCCAGATTTTCCTCTGCCTTCTGCAGAAGAGCATTGGCATCATCATAACTGGACTGGTTGGACGCCACCGTAGCCTCCTGGGTAGTCACCGTCTGCTCTGCAATGGCCCCCGAAGAAAGCAGCCTCTGGTACCTTCCCAGGTCGATGATGGAATTATTCAGCGCCGTCCTGGCCTTCTCCACATTGGAACGGGCAGAAAGCACCTCCGACTCATACTGCCGGTCATCGATCTTGTACAGCGCCTGCCCCTCATGGACCAGATCACCGCTCTTGAAATATTTCTCCGTAATAGACCCGGAAACCTTCGGCTTAATCACCACCGCATCCATGGACTTCACCTGTCCCGAATAGTCATGAGACACACTGGTATCCTGCTGGATTACCTTCATAGCCTTCACCGAAACAGCCGAAGACTTCGGCTGGGTGCTGCTGCCGCAGCCCGTAAAGAAAACAGCAGCCCCCATGCAAAGCACAGCCGCCGCCATGACACAACGCTTCCTGCAAAATGTATTCATATCCATACCCTTTCCTTTACAAAATCACTCCCTGTATGATCTCACACGCTTTTTGCCTTTAGTTTACCATAAGTATCCCCTTCTTGGAAATTTTATATAATGACTTGTGGTAATTTATAAATTATACCACATTTCCCTGTGGGACACACCTTCGGTGTGAGGGTTCATTGGACACGCCTGCGGCGTGAGGGTTCAGAAGGTTCAAAGGGTTCAAAAGGTTCAGAGGGTGGTGGTGGCGGCTGACGCCGCAAGTTTTATAAAAAAGGGGCGCGGCTGGCGCCGTGGGTTGTGTAGAAGGGTTGTGTACGCTTCGCTCAGGGGGCGACAGCGCCTGCGGCGCTGAGGGTTGTGGTATCGCCCTATCGGGCGATGAGTATATAGACCCGCCTGCGGCGGCAGGAAACCCATACCGCCGGGCTTTGCCTGTAGGAATACGCCCCGTTGGGGTACTTTCGGTACCACCTTTCCCCATGGGACACTTACCATGGCACTTCCCCTGCGGCGAAGCCCCCTCTCCCCAGTCCGGGAATACAACCTCCTGCCGCTATGTTCTATTCCTTGCCCTTCTTCCCCTTCTTCCCTTTCTTTCCCTTTTTCTTATCCTTCTTCCCGTGTTTCTTGCCCTTCTTTTCCTTTTTGGACAGCAGTTCTTCTGCTTCCGGCAGGGTGCGGGCTTCGCTGATGGGAATCATTTCTTCTTCGTTAATATTCCAGTCCCCTTCGATGTTGTCCCCATCGTCCGGGTCGCCCAGGGTGTGGGTTTTGTACTCCAGGTTCAGGTCATCGTCCATGGCGTCGGTGACTAGGTTTTCTTCCCTGCAGTCAGCCAGTTCCGTGAGAATCTCCATCATTTCATCGGCCAGGCGGGAAATCTGGCGGATTCTTTCCTCCTCTGCCGGCCGGAAGTCAGGGCTGGGGGAAAGCATGTAGGTTCGAAGGAAGGCCTGGTTATCCTCCAGATCCCGGGACAGATTCTGCAGACGTTCTGCTAAAGACATCGGTTTTTCATTTTCACTGCTCATGCTTTGGTTCCTCCTCTTTGCCTTTCGTCACAAGTACTTTATCCACACGCCGGTTATCGCAGTCCATGACCTCAAAGGTAAAGCTGCCATACCGGGTTTTCTCCGTTTCCTTCGGGATATAGCCCAGAAGGTAGGTAATGAAGCCGCCAAGGGTCTTGTAATAGCCCTCAGCCTCTCCGGGAAGTTCGTCTTCTATATGGAAATACTCCCGGAAATCGTCGATGGAACAGAGCCCCTCCACCAGCCAGGAATTCTCCGACCGGCGGATGAACTTGTTCTGTTCCTCCAGGATATCCTCCTTGTCGCCGGGCATATCGCCTACGATTTCCTCCAGCACATCATGGAGCGTAATGAGCCCGGACAGGGTGCCGTATTCATCAATCACAATGGCCTCATGGACGCCGCGGCTGCGGAAGAGCTTCAGCACCTTCGTCAAAGTCAGGGTTTCCGGAATATACACCGGCGCGTGCACATTTTCCATGAGGGACTTCTTCAGCGCCTTCCCCGGGTGCACATGCTGATCCATGAGCACGTCGGAAAGGTCTGCCAGCCCTTTGAAATCGTCCAGTGAGCCGCTGCCGACGGGCAGGCGGAAATGGGACGTCTTCATCATGTCAGACCAGATTTTCTTCTCGCTGTCCCCCAGGTCGATCCAGTCCAGCTGGGGCCGGGCGGTCATGCAGTCCGCCGCCGTGCGGTCGTTCAGCTCAAACACATTATCAATGATTTCCGGTTCTTCCTTGTCAAAGGTGCCAAGCTTTGCCCCCTGCTGGAGCAGGACCTTGATTTCCTCCTCCGACACCGGCTGCTCCCCTTCCATATGGATGCCAAGGAGCCCCACCACCGTCTTCGTAGACCAGGTGGAAAATACAACCAGCGGCTTACACACCGTAGCCAGGATAATCATGGGACGGGCCACAAAGCAGGCCGCCTTCTCCGGAATATCGATGGCAATCCACTTCGGCGCCAGCTCCCCGATAATAAGGGAGAAATAGGTCACAAGCACCATGACCGTCACCATGCTCACCGCCTGGGCATAGGGCGCAAGAGGCGGAAACTTGGCCATTTCCTCCGCCAGCGGCCCCGCCAGGGACGCACCGGAAAACATACCGGTAATAATGCTGATGGTGGTAATGCCTACCTGGATGGTGGCAAAAAGCTCATCCTTCCGCTCCGCCAGCCGGAGCGCATAGGCCGCATTCTTATTTCCCTCATCAATCATCTCCTGCAGCTTCGTCTTCCGCGCCCCCACAATGGCGATTTCCGCCAGAGAGCACACCCCGTTGGCCAGGACTAACAGAATAATCACAATCACTTCAAGCCATATGTGACCGTCATCCATATTTTTTACTCCTTCTTTGCTGAATATAATGGGATGATATCTGTTTTCATTATATCATGAATAGTGAAAAAGGGGGCGCCATTGGACACGCCCTGTGGGCGTGAGGGTTCATAGGGTTCAAAGGGTTCAAAAGGTTCAGAGGGTGGTGGTGGCGGCTGACGCCGCAGATTTTAAAGAAAAGGGGCGCGGCTCCGCCGCGGGTTGTGTAGAAGGGTTGTGAAGGGAAAGGTTCTCAAGATGGATGGGCCTTCGGC
>ERZ827043.2976-NODE-2976-length-13201-cov-3.027004_pt1 | contig 13201 bp, 14 predicted proteins | sample MGYA00519923_ERZ827043 | MGnify/ENA primary metagenome ERZ827043 (study PRJEB31778, sample SAMEA3449251) | human gut metagenome | biome: human gut; feature: human-associated habitat; material: faeces | place: United Kingdom | collected 2010/2012 ...
ACACCGGTGTGAAAATCATCATCGGCGTAGTCGTCGGCGGTGTTATCCTTGCTGGTCTTTACGCTCTCTTCAAGACCACGATCCTGCCCAGCCTCGGCACCAAGATCGGCGAAATGTTCAATTACGCGGGTTGATCGCGTAACCGTACAGAGGGGATGTTCCGGCATCCCCTCCACACCTCTCGGAAAGGAGAAAAACCATGTATATGAATCCAACAATTCCGATTGTCACGCCTGTGCTGCAACCCCTTGTGGAAACCTTCGTCAAGGAAAATGTGATCGCAAAAGATGCTGTTTGGCTGATTCTGAAGATCATCATTGTAACAGCGGTTTCGGTGATCATCGGACTTCTGTTGCACAAGCGGATGAAGAAGCAATGGCTTCGGACAAATAAAACCGTCGCTCTGCTTCTTTCTGCGGTTATGGCAATCTCGCTGTCCATCCGGTTCGGGCTGAGCATTTACACATTTCAGGGGCTGTTTCTGTATTATCTGCTCCTGTATGCCTCTGCATCGGATCTGACCGACAGGCGGGTTGCAGACCACCTCAGTGTCTCGGTATTGGCACTCTCGCTGATCAGTGTTCCGACAGTCGGAATCATCTCCATGCTGATCGGCGGTGCAGTCAGTTTCGCAATTCAGACCGGTGTCAGCGTATTTTCCGGTGGCAGATACGGCGGTGCGGATATCAAAATTTCCTCCGCCTGTGTTTTTCTCCTCGGATGGTCAAGAGGACTGATCGGTCTTGCGCTCGGACTCCTCACCGGCGTACTGTTTACGCTGATCTATAACAAAATCAAAAAACGCAGCAGCAGTGAAGGCTTTGCTCTCGTGCCGTTCATTTCGTTTGGCATGATGGTGGCGTTCTTCCTGTAAAAAAAGAACCCGTTGCGCAACAACAGGCTCTTTTTGGCAGTATTCATTTGAACAGCTCGGAATGACTTCCGACACGATAGAGCATAAGGACAAGAACATCACCCATGACTTCGTATATCAGCAACCAATCCGGTTCGACATGGCATTCACGGCAGCCTTTATAGTTACCCGTTAAATCATGGTCACGATACTTGGCATCAAGCTTCTCGCCATTGGCAAGCTTCTCGATCACCTCAAAAAGTTTATCGGTATCCTTGCCTTGTTTTTGAGCAAGCTTCAAATCTTTTTTGAATTGATTTGTAAATCTGACCTCGTATCTCATAGACCCAGTGCCGCCTTCAAGTCGTTCATATTGGTATAGCCGGAAGCGGTTTTGTCATAGGCGAGTTTTCTGCCTTCCTCAATCGCAGCGGCAGTCACATCATTGGGAACATTCAGCTTTAACTCAAACGGAATCCCGTTCTCACGGATTGTTTGTCTCAAGAAAATGTTGACTGCGGTGGTCATGTTAAGTCCGAGCTCTTCAAAAATTCTTTCCGCTGCGATTTTAACTTCTTTATCGGTACGGATGTTTAAATTAGTGCTCTCCATGAAAACACCTCCTTCGTTTTATTCTATGCATATTATATCACAATATGTGTCTGTTGTCAACACATCGCACGAATAATTTGCATTTGAGAGCAAAAACATCCGTCCAAAAAAATTTCAGAAAGGACAAACACATGAAACAGAAAAAAGCACACGCAACCCATCCTGTCGGAAACCGCACGGTAATCGGGATCATTTGCATTGTCGTCGCACTTGCGATCTGTTTCGGCATCGCACCGTTGGTCAATCGCCTGTCGGACGGAAAAACCAAAATTGTCCGGCTGACACGCGACATTTCCGCCGGTGCAACCATTACCGAAGCGGATATCGAAGTTGCCGATGTCGGTAGTTACAACCTGCCCACAGGTGTCATCAAAGACAAGGCACAGGTAGTCGGAAAGTGCGCACTGAGCAACCTTACAAAGGGGGATTATCTTTTCCCATCGAAGATCGGAAATGACACGAACAATGCCGGACGAATGCTTGAATCCCTGGATGAGAAGCACAAAGCAATCAGTATCACCATCGGTTCGTTTGCGCTCGGCTTTTCCGGCAAACTCGAAACCGGAGATATTGTCGGGATTCTCGTCTACGATCAGGTTGAGAACCGCTCGTATACACCGAAGGAACTGACCTATGTCAAAGTCATCACGACCACTACTTCAAGCGGTGTGGACAAAGCCGATGTGGAAGATAAGAGTCAGCCGGTAACGGTTACGCTTCTTGTCAACGACGAACAGGCAGAACTGCTTGCCTTTTATGAGAAGGTTGCGGATATGCACATCGTCCTCGAATACCGCGGAGACAGTGAAACCGCGCAGAAATACCTCGATGCACAGAACAAAGTCTTCGGAGGTGAATAACCGTGGAAGGAAAAATCATTGCTGTATGGGGGTCTCCTCACAGTGGGAAGACGACATTCGCAACTAAATTGGCGACCGCCATCTACTCATCCTTCGAGTCTACCGTTATCACGCTCTATACCGACCTGCAGACACCGATGATTCCGGTGCTGTTTCCGTTTGACAAACCCGAAGATCTTGGCTCGGTTGGCTATCCGCTGTCCAGGACGGAGGTAGAACAGAGCGACATCATCAACAACCTTGTAACGGTCAAGGAGATGCAGAACTTCGGCTTTCTCGGTTATCGCACGGGCGAGAACCGATACACTTACCCGAAGTTCGGAAAAGCAAAAGCGGAAGATCTCCTGAACGCACTTTGCAAGCTGGCAGACTATGTAATTGTCGACTGCACGAGTGATCTGGAAGGAAACATCCTGGCACAGACAGCGATTGAAAAAGCGGATCAGATCATCCGCCTGTCTTCGCCCGACCTCTGCAGTATCAGCTTTTTCCTCTCTCAGCTTTCGGTTTATACCGACAGCCGATTCCGCCTGGAAGACCACATTCAGGGGCTGAACACTCCGGATGCCGATGTCTATATGCCGATTGAGGAAGCCAAAACGCAGCTCGGGGAGATCTCCTTCACGCTTCCGTTCAGCTCCGCTGTCAAGGAACAGTTTCAGCAAGGCAAGCTCCATGTGAAAACAACGGACAAACGGTTTGAGGTGCGGATGCAGGAGATTGCCGGCAAGGTGGTGGCTTATGGTACGGATTGAGCTTTATGACCTTCTCTCGAAAACACAGGAGTATATCGCCAAGTACTATGCTGCCGTGCTGACCGACGAGCATAAGCGTGATCAGCTGAAGTCCTATATCGAGAAATTCATCCTCGACGGTGGATACCTTGTCCACGGCTTCACGGAAGAACAGCTCATTGACCGCCTGTACTCCGAAATGGTAGAATATTCGATCCTGACTCCGTTCCTCGGCGCATCCGATCTGGACGAAATCAACATCAACGCGTGGGACGATATCACCTTGACCTATTCGGACGGCAGTATGAAAAAGCTCGAAGAACACTTCCGCTCTCCGCAGCACGCCATTGACATTGTCAAAAGGCTTCTGCACCACAGCGGAATGATCATCGATAACGCAACACCGATTGCACAGGGGCACCTGCCCGGAAACACGCGTATCACGGCAATTAAAACGCCGGTTGTTGATGAAGATGTCGGTATCGCGGTGTCGATTCGTCTTCTGCATCCGCAAAGAGTCGACCGAAGCCACATCATCGAAAGCGGAATGGCAACCGAGGAAATGATCGCGTTTCTGGAGATATGTATCCGCTACGGTGTCTCGGTTGTAATTGCCGGGCGAACAAGCTCCGGTAAAACCACACTGATGAACGCGCTGCTCGGGAGCATTCCCGATGACAAGCGTATCTACACCATTGAAAGCGGCGCGCGTGAGTTATATCTCGTCAAAAAGAACCGCTTCGGTGAAACACAGAACAATGTGGTTCACACGCTGTCCCGCCCGAGCGATAGTGCCTCCTACAACATCACACAGGAAAATCTCGTGGTAGCGGCACTCCGTTTTGATCCCGATGTGGTGGTTGTCGGCGAAATCCGCGATGCGGAAGCCAATTCCGCAGTAGAGGCATCTCTGACCGGCCATACGGTTGTCACGACTGTCCACTCCGGTCCTGCCGAATCAGCGCACGGGAGAATCTCACTGCTTTGTCAAAGGCGGTTTCAGCTTGGCATGGAAGTCTCTCTCTCGCAATCCCGTCAGGCATTTCCCATCGTTGTCTTTGCTCACAAGTGCGAGGACAACACACGAAAAATCATGGACATCTCGGAATGTGAGGTGACTCCGGACGGCAAAGCATTCTATCACTGCCTGTACCGGTACCACATCCGTGAAAACAAATATGACGGCAATCAGTTCGTCATTTCCGGCGAGTTTGAAAAAGTCAACCCGCCGTCGCCCTATTTGCAGAACCTGCTTACACGTTCCGGCGTACCGCAAGAGGTTCTTTCGAAATTTACAAGAAAGGAGCTGACCGCATGACTTTTGTCTATCTCATTTGCTTTTTACTGCTTGCAGTCGGAGCCGTTTTGCTTCTGAAGCTCACACCCGAACGCATTACCGGAGATCTCATGCGCTTTGTCTCTCCTAAACAGACACTGCGCGATAAGGTGCTGACGAGGAAAGGTAAGAAAAAGTCCCGCAAGATCACAGTGGAACTGCGACGAATCAAGGACGCGCTCGAACAGACCGGCAAAGGAAATCAGTTTGCCGTTGCCTGTGCTACGTCTCTGCTTCTCATGATTGTGGGATGCGTCATTGCCATTATGATCGACAATCCGTTTTTGGTGCCTGTATTTGCGATTGCCTTTGCTATGATTCCATTTATCTATGCAAAGCGGACGGTTGCCTATTACGACAATCATGTCAAAGAGGAACTGGAAACAGCACTCTCCATCATTACGACCTCCTATGTCAGAACCGATGATATCGTATCTGCGGTCAAGGAAAATATTCAGTACCTCAAGCCTCCGGTAAAAGACATCTTTGCAGGCTTTGTTGCCGAAAACATGATGATTTCCTCCGATGTCAAGCAGTCAATCAGACATCTGAAGGAGAAAGTCAACAACTCGATTTTTGCCGAGTGGTGCGAAACCCTGGTTGCCTGTCAGGATGACAGGACGCTGAAGGACACCCTGATGCCAATTGTGACAAAGCTCACCGATGTGCGTATCGTCAACAACGAAATCAAAGGAATGCTGTCCTCCGCCCGCATTGAGTATTATATGATGGCCGGTATGGTGGTCGGTAATATTCCGCTCCTGTATTTTCTCAATAAGGACTGGTTCAACGCACTGATGTTCACCACGCTCGGGAAACTTGTCCTCGCCATTTGCGGACTGGTCATTATCGTGACCGCAGTTCTCATGCTTCGATTCACGAAGCAGATCGAATACAGAAAGTGAGGTGACATGAGAATATGAAAATATTGATTCAGCTCCTCGTGTCCGCCTTCTGCGGATTCGGGCTTGGATTTATTCTTTCGGATGTTTTCCGCATCCCGAAATACCCGGTTTCCAAGGCAATCAAAAGCCTCGGAAAGCGGAAGAACAAACAGATAAGCCGACTTGAAATCTGGCTCGGTGACTTTTCAAACTTGATCGCAAGCAAATTGAGGCTGAACGAATACAAACGGTTGCAGCTCAAGGCAGACCTTGAAAGTGCCGATATGACGCTCTCACCCGAACAATATGTCGGAAATGCCATCGTGAAATCGGTTTTGGTTGCCGTTCTCGCAATCCCGTTTTTGTTTTTTGCTCCACTGATTTCGCTTGTGATGATCATCATTGCAATTGCGGTTTATGTCGGTGAGTACAGGAAAGTCGGCAAGATCATCCGGGAAAAGCGCAGAAAGATCGAATACGAACTCCCGAGATTGGTGTCAAGTATTGACAAGACGTTGATTCACAGCCGGGATGTCCTCGGCATTCTCGATTCCTACCGGGAACACGCCGGAGAGGAACTTCGGAGGGAGCTGGAAATCACGGTTGCGGATATGCGGTCGGGTAACTATGAAGTTGCTTTGACACGACTGGAATCCCGTGTTGGCTCCTCCATGATGAGTGATGTCACGCGAGGACTGATCAGCGTGATACGCGGAGATAAAACCGATGTGTACTGGGGCAACCTTGTGCTGAAATTTTCGGATTATCAGAGGACGCTCCTCAAAGCCGAAGCCAACAAAGCTCCGAAGCGGGTTCGCAAGTTGTCAATGGCACTGCTGTTCTGCTTCATGCTTGTGTATGTCGTGGTCATCGGACAGGTTCTGCTGTCCTCTTTGGGAGGGATGTTCGGATGAAAATGATCAAATCTATTTTCAAAAACAACCGAGGCGAGAGCTATGTGGATGTGGCAATAACCGTCATGATCGTGGCTTTCGTTCTGGTCTTCTCGGTGAACATTGTTTCTATTGTGGCACTCAATCAAAATGTCAAAATCATGTCCGATCAGATTATCGATTACGCAACACAAAACGGAACAACCGATATCGGGGACTACGTGAATACACTGCGTGAAAACTCGGGCATTGACTTTGCCTGTTCCTTTGCGGGGACAGACTATCTGAGTGGTCAGAAAGTGCAGCTTGGCGATGTGATCCGATGCAAACTCACCTATCGGGTGAGCATCTTCGGATTTGGAGATGCGGTATTTCCGGTCACGGTGCAAGCGGATTCTCAAGGTATTTCGCAGGTCTATTGGAAGTGAGGAATCCGAATGCAGAAAAGAACAATGAAAAACACCTTCCCGGACAAGGGCGAGTCGTATATTCCCGTATGCGTACTCGTCCTTTTTCTGTCGGCTCTGGTTTCGGTTCTGATCCTGTATATCGGTACCATGGCGCAGGTGCAGGCGCAGAAGCGCGATGTCAAGACCAAGCTCGACAGTGTGATTTCCGAATATGCCACCGAGATGTTCGATGCCATCAAGCAAGGTGCGCCATCCGAACAGTATATCGACTACGACGGGCTGGTACGCAAAACCTATGCAAGGCTCGGATTTCCAAGCGACACGGTAACCGAATACGCCTATCCGAACGGAAACTGCGTGATGATGCGTCCGCAGGTCACATCTCTCAAAGGTGACGGCTTCGGCATAGCCGTCAGATACACGGTTGTCTTTCCGATCCGATGGAACGGCAATACCTACAAAAGCCTCGAAGTGCCGATAACGGTCTCGAGCTATTACAAATTCAAGTGAAAGGAGCTTGTATGAGTAAGAAAACAACTACCATTATCAACATCATGATTGCGGTCATCGCGCTTGCGCTGATTGTAATCATCATTGTTGCCGCCGTGAAAAACGGCAGACAGCCGGAGAATCCCGTGGAACCTTCGACTGATATCACAACTTCCACGGAAAAGCCGGATGATCCCGATCCCGTAATCCCTCCGATTGATTCGGATAGCGGAACGGAAACGGACAAGCCGGAGGACAGCAAGCCTGGTACCGGGGATGTCCACATCGATGTCGAACAGCCCGTTGACGGGAGTCGTGACGACAAGCCCGGCATTGACGGCGATGTCGCGGTCATTCCTGGCGTTAAGGAGGATACCGAATGAAGAAAAACGCAATCAGAATTCTGTCGCTGTTCCTTGTGGTCATGACGCTTGTCGGGGTGATTTCGCTCCCGGTTTCGGCGTACAGTTATCCGATGAACTACACCATCACTTACAAAACCAAAAGCGGGAAAGTGCTTGGCACAAACAGCGGAACAGTTGATGGTGCAGCAGAAACAAGAAATGCGCTCAGAATCACCTCTCCGTCTTATGCCGGATATGCGCTTTCCAAATCGAGTGATTCCGTCGTAACCGGTTCCATGATCTCGTGGAATTTCCCAGCATCCAACTATGTCCGTCACGGCACGGGAAGTTATACCGTTTACTACGAACCCGCCTATACCGCGACGGTTCGGTTTTTGTATGGGGATAGCGGACGCTCGGCGGCAGGGAACAAAACCGCAACGGGTAAAAAGGGAGATCAGTATTATATCTCCTCTCCGAGAATCACCGGTTATACACCTAATAAGTATTCCGTAACCGGCTACTTCCCAAGTGGGGATGTTTCCGATACCGTCTATTATTACGAAAACACCTATGCTATTGCGTATAATGCAAACGGCGGAAGTGGCGCTCCCGCAAATCAGGTCAAATCACATTTCACGCCGTTGAAACTTTCCACGCAAAAACCGAGAAGAACAGGTTACACCTTTCTCGGATGGAGTACGAGTTCAACCGCAACGACCGCCACGTATTCACCGGGAGACACCTACACCAATAATGGTCGTGTTACTCTTTATGCAGTCTGGGCTTCCAAAACTTATACCATTTCATACGACGCAAACGGTGGCGGCGGTGCGCCCGGCTCGCAGAGAAAAACTCATGATATAAAAATACTGATTCCTACGGTAGAACCGGTAAGAAACGGATATACCTTTCTCGGGTGGGGAGTGAGTAGAACCAGTACCAGTCCAACTTATCAGCCCGGCGAGTGGTATTACTCCAATATCAGTCGTACTCTCTATGCTGTTTGGCAGAAAAACGCACCTGCAACCTATACGGTGTCGTATGACGCAAACGGCGGCAGTGGTGCGCCGGGCAGTCAGACCAAAAACGAAAATGTCACGCTGACGCTGTCTCCTGTATCACCCCGCCGCACGGGGTATACTTTCAAGGGTTGGGCAACGAATAAATTCATGCCCGGTGCGCAGTATCAGCCCGGCGGGAAATACACCGCAAACGCCAGCGTGACGCTGTACGCTCTTTGGAAATGCGCACACACCTCGACCGAGAAGAAATGGACAACCGGCTGTGAGTGGAAGACCGTTTGTAAAAACTGCGGTGCCACGATTTCCTCCGGCACCACGCACGGTCCGTTCAGCTACGGCGCGTGGGAGTATTACAGCACAGGTCAGCACAAGCGGGTGAAGGAATGCAACTATGGCGACTACAGCACGACCGAGTACGCAAGCCACAGAGCCACAACCCGATATGAGCAGTATTCCGCAAGTCAGCACAGAAAATATTCGCATTGCACGGATTGCGATACGACAATCGGTTCGGTAAGCTATGAAAAACACACTTTTACAAGCTCAACATCGAACGGACAGGTGATAACGACCTGCAGCCTTTGCGGATACACCAAAACTACGGCACAGACTTACACCGTAAGTTATAACGCCAATGGAGGCTCCAATGCGCCTTCTTCACAGACCAAGGTTCATGGCGTGTCGCTGACGCTTTCTTCGACCATCCCGTACAGATTCAATTACGAATTCCTCGGATGGTCTGTAAGTAGTTCTGCAACGACGGCAACTTACGCTGCGGGAGGAAGCTATACGGGCAACTCGTCTGTAATTTTCTATGCGGTCTGGAAGTACAAGCCCGCAACCTATACGGTCAGTTACGATGCTAACGGCGGTACAGGTGCACCCGGCAGACAGACCAAGACCTACGGTGTAACGCTTACTCTGACAACCTTGATTCCGACAAGACGAAATTACAGTTTTGTCGGTTGGTCGAAAGACCGAAACGCCACCTCCGCAAGTTACGCAGCCGGTGGTAGTTACACGGATAACGCCGATGTAACGCTGTACGCAGTGTGGCGCTATGACCCCGAAACCTACACCGTTCGGTATGATGCGAACGGCGGCACGGGCGCTCCTGCAAGTCAAACCAAAACCTACGGAGTTCCGCTGACGCTTTCAACGGTCAAACCGACGAGAGCCGGATACGAATTTTTGGGTTGGTCAACCGATCCGACGACAATGCTCACAAATTACGCCCCCGGCGAGAGATACACAGATGAGGCAAGTGTAACGCTTTATGCAGTCTGGCGTTATATCCCAAAGACTTATGAGGTAAAGTACGATGTCAATGGTGGCGGGAACACCCCTGCAAGTCAGACCAAGACTGAGGATGTCACATTGATCCTGACTTCTACAATCCCCACGAGGTACGGCTACGCTTTCAAGGGTTGGGCAACCAATCCGAACGCGACATCGGCAACCTATCAGGCAGGCGGAAGCTATACCGCCAATGAGAGCGTGACGCTTTATGCGGTTTGGGAGATCAACACCTATACCGTGTCTTTCGATGCAAATGGCGGCTCTAATGCTCCCAATCCGCAAAAAAAGACACACGGACAAAATCTCATTCTGACGGTTGCAATCCCTACGAGGGCTAACCATGTATTTCTCGGTTGGGCGACCGACAGCACCTCGAAGTCTGTTGTTTACGCTCCCGGTGCAACTTATACCGCCGAGGAGGATGTAACGCTTTACGCAGTTTGGCAGGAGAGAAACTACGACTTTTCTGTCAGCGATCTCACGGTGACACCGGACGAAATCGAACAGTATGGCAAGGTCACGGTCAAGTTCCGCGTGGACAATTGGGACAGAAATCTGCCTTACGCGAATGTCCCTGTTGAAGTGCTATTGAACGGTGAAGTCATCTATTCGACAACGGTCAACTTCAGCGCATACGGTGTGCAGAATATCGTATTCGGCTTGAATGTCGGCGCGAGCCTCGGCACACAGACGCTTGTTGCAAGAATCAATTGGGCAGATCACAATAGCGAAACACGCACAGGAAACAACTCCACTTCGGCAACCTATAATGTGAAAAAGGTTGTTGAAACATCCACATCTGTTGTATCCGTAAACGGCGAATACACCGAAGGATCGCAGGTCATTTCGAGTTTCTATGTGAACAACGAAGGCTCATCGGATGTTCTGCCCGAAGATAATGTGTCGTTTGATTTCCTTGTTTACTACCTTGATGGCGGCAAGGTGAAAACGGTCTCCCAACAGACTTGGGATAAGGTTGTAATTCCCGCAAACGGCAGAAACCTTGTCTATTTCAAATGGACTGTCCCGGCAGACAGTGCAGGAATGACTTTATACTGTAAGGGTACGGTAAGCCATGCGAACGCAGCTAAGGAACAGAACAGCGACAACAACACAACCGAATATGCTGTCGTTGCGACGGATTACAACTCTTCGCAGACACCCAACACGAGATTTGAAAAGAATGCTCCTGCTGGATACTCGCCCAATGCGACGGCACCTACAGCAAAAGCAGGCTCGGCGACCTGGAATATGTGGGTATATGAGAATGGCAGACTTGTGTTGAAATCCTACGGTATTACGGTTGGTAACACAACGCCCACAGTAACACCCGGTTCGGGTTGCTTGACCGCTGAAAAGGTCGGAGCGACATGGAAAATGAAATCCGGGTACGGCATCACGCTGAATTGGAATCCCGCCCTTGTTGCAAAGTCCGGCTATATCATGCCCGGTGCGGATGCCTATACGGAAGCACAAGAAGTATATGCCACTTTCCCGGAATTCGGGTATTCTGTTGCAAGCGAAAAGTACCGCACTCTTGAAAAAGTCGGCGGTGCTTATCAGTTTATCGCTAATCCCAACGCGGACAAGAATGAGCGTGTGCATTTCATTCCCGTGTATGTGCAGGATGGCAACTATACCGTTTCGGTAACGGCAACGCAGATCTGGACTCCGGCAGGTATGATTACAGCAATTCGCAACGCTAATACACTGATCATCGACGGTACCATCTACGACGACTATTATGTCGGCAGTTAAGGAGAGTGAAATGTCATACACAAGTAAAAAGCCTTGTACTATTTCTGCTTCGGATGAGTTCGACTGTATTGAAATATGCGGAAAATTTGCGCTGTTTACGGATGAACGGCTGACCCCTTCGGATGTTCCCGCAGGAATGCATCTCTACCATCTGCGACAGACAGATGACGGCAGGGACTTCGCCACATTAGAACAGACCGTTTTTGTCAACCATGGAGGATCGGTTATCGTCAGAGAACCGATTGACCTCGGGAAAGACGGATATATCGTTCTGAACGATGACACTGCTCCGAATTTCCTCTGCGAATCTATGACAATTCAAGATTACCTCGCCGGAGAAAGCCCTGAACGCGGTTTTGAAATGACGATGAACTAAAATACGAAAGGAGCAATATGAAAACAAAAAAGAAAGTAATTGTACTGCTTGTGATGGCACTTTTCATGGTTGCCATGATGAGCATAACCGCTTTTGCGGCGGGAGGCGATGTTGCCGGAGCCGTAGAGGACACATGGATTGCCGCACGCGGGCAGATCAAGACTGTGGTCAACAATGTGATCTTTCCTGTGATTGATCTGGTTCTTGCCGTCTTGTTTTTTATCAAGGTGGCGACCGCGTATCTGGACTATCGAAAGCACGGTCAGTTTGAATGGAGTGCGACACGTTCCTAACTGAAAAGGTTAGGCGCAAGTTGCGTGATATATGAAAGATTGAAAGGAGCTTCCATAATAAAAACGCAGTTCTTGAAGAACTGATATTCCGACAGGTGGAATGACGGAGTAACGCCCTGAAACGCCTGCCTTAATACTACGGTGTGCACTTGGTGTATGTAAGAATATCAAGTGTGCAAAGCCCGTTGAAGTCGGCAGAGAGTAGCCCTACCATTGCAAAATGCAGATGAGGAAAGCGATTTGGAGGCAGATTGTGCTACCTATGTGCCGGAGGTCTATATCTATCTATGGTGAGAATGTGAAAAGTAGCAAGTTCACCGACGAATAACCCGAATTAACAAGTCTATACGAATGGTGCATAGAAATGTGCATACGCCCAAAGTGGCGGGTATGTGAGGTAAAGTAAAATTTCCATTTATGAAATACCTTGCACTGTTACAGGCAGTGCCAAGCATACAGGCTTAGAGGGACACCTAAGGGTAGATTTTATGATAGGAATATCGGAACGTGGAAAGGTCGAAACGTGGAGTGATTACACACGATGAAGCGTTTACAGGGAAAGCAACTTTGTATAACCTGTATTTATTCGGCTGAGAGCAGAGCCATAGTACCTGTGAAGCGGTGATAACAAACCGTGGAGGGATAGGCTCAAGTCGTCAACAGTAAAAACAAGTAAATATACAACAATCAAAGGTTCGAGTATGACTAAGAAAAGCAAACTCTTGCAAAAGGGGGTATGCTGACTTTGACAAAGACAAAGCCACCTAAAATCTCCGCCCTGCGGAACATTGAATACTATGATTTTCAAAAAGTGCTTGACAAGCTGTATGCAGACAGTGAAAATTCCAAAGAAATTAAGAATCTAATGGGACTGATTACAAATCCACAGAATATACTGCTTGCCTATCGCAACATCAAGAAGAACACAGGGAGCAAGACCGCAGGCGTGGACAAGAAAACCATCACCCATTTGGAAAAGTGGGAACCTGAAAAACTAATCGGATATGTGCAAAAACGGCTGGACTACTATGTTCC
>ERZ827043.2986-NODE-2986-length-13156-cov-4.904129_pt1 | contig 13156 bp, 10 predicted proteins | sample MGYA00519923_ERZ827043 | MGnify/ENA primary metagenome ERZ827043 (study PRJEB31778, sample SAMEA3449251) | human gut metagenome | biome: human gut; feature: human-associated habitat; material: faeces | place: United Kingdom | collected 2010/2012 ...
GGCGGCAAAATCGAGCTTATTCGCGCGCTTGATCTCGCCGAGGCGGTCGAGCACGGCGGTGTCGTTCGCGTAGGATTCAAGCTTTTTGAGCGCCTCGGGGTGCAGCAGATACTCATCTCCGCCCGCAAGCGCGCGCACCAGCTCATCGAGCCGCGGATTGATTTGCGCGAGCCAGCGGCGGTGGTCGATGCCGTTTGTCACGTTCTTGAACTTTTCCGGCTCCATGGCGCACTGATATTTGAAAACATCGTTGCGCAGAATGTCGGAATGCAGGGCGCTCACACCGTTCACGGCCATACCGCCGGCGATGCAGAGGTTCGCCATACGCACCTGACCGTCCCAGATGATGGCAAGCTCGCTCGTTTTGGCGGGGTCGTGGTAGTAGTTTTCGATCTTTTCCTGATAGCGGCGCGCGATCTCCGTGAGGATCAGCCAGATGCGAGGCAGCAGCGACTGCATCAGCTCCTGCGGCCAGCGCTCAAGCGCTTCGGCAAGCACCGTGTGGTTCGTATAGGCGACGGAATGGGTGGTGATGTGCCACGCCGTATCCCAGTCGAGGCCCGCATCATCCATCAGAATGCGCATCAGCTCGGGAATCACAAGCGCAGGGTGCGTGTCGTTGATCTGGATGACATTCTTTTCGTGGAAGTTCGCCGCCGTACCGTAGACCTCGATGTGCTTGCGCACGATGGACTGCACGGTCGCGGAGACGAAGAAATACTGCTGCTTTAAGCGCAGGCTCTTCCCCTCGGGATGGTTGTCCTCGGGATAGAGCACCTTCGCGATGGTCTCGGCCATCGCGTGCTGCTCCTGTGCGCGCAGATACTCGCCCTGCGAAAAGAGCGACATGTCGAGCGGCACGGGGGACTTCGCGTCCCAGAGGCGCAGCGTGTTGACATGCTTCGTGCCGTAGCCCGCGATCTCCATGTCGCAGGGGATAGCCAGCACCTCGGTCTCACCCTCGGGCACGACATGCAGCCGCCCGTCGTCCCAGAACTGGCGGACCGTGCCGCCGAAGCAGACGGTCTCGGTCTCCTGCGGCTTGGGCAGCAGCCACGCGCCGCCGAGGTCCTTCCAGTTGTCCGGCAGCTCGACCTGCTGGCCGTCGACGATGCGCTGGCGGAAAATGCCGAGCTCATAGCAGATGGAATAGCCCGCGGCGGGGATGTCGAGCGTCGTCATCGAGTCGAGATAGCACGCGGCCAAGCGGCCGAGGCCGCCGTTGCCGAGACCCGCGTCGGGCTCGCTTTCAAAGATGTCCGCTGCGCGGAAGCCCAGCTCGTCGAGCGCTTCGGTCAGAATTTCGCCGACGCCTAAATTGAACGCGTTTTTCATCAGGCTGCGGCCCATCAGAAATTCCATCGACAGGTAGTGCACCTGACGGCGGTGTTCCTCGCGGGTCTCGCGCATGGTGTCCACGCTGCGCTCGGCCATCACGTCGCGCAGGACAAGGGCGCTCGCGCGCATCATCTGCGCATCGTTCGCCTCCTCCACGGTGCTGCCGAAGCTGACCTTCAGCTTTTCGCACAGCGCGTCTTTCATTTTCTTCACAGAGTCAATGGTCATAGATCGTTTTCCTTTTCTTTATCGGCAGATGGATTCGTAAATGTTGCGGTATTCCTGCGCCGAGCGCGTCCAGCTGAAATCCGCGGTCATGCCGCGCTGCTGGAGCATCGCGTAGGCGCCCTTGTTGTCATGGTAAAGGTCAATGGCCTCGCAGATCACGTGGCACATGTCGCCAGCGTTGTAGTTGGCAAAGGTGAAGCCGTTGCCCTGTCCGTTCCAGGCTTCATACGCGTGGACAGTGTCCTTTAATCCGCCGGTCTCGCGCACGATGGGCACCGCGCCGTAGCGCATCGCGATCATCTGCGAGAGCCCGCACGGCTCGCTCTTCGAGGGCATCAGGAAGAGGTCTGCGCCCGCGTAGATCTGCATGGCGAGCTGCTCGGAATAGCCGAGGTAGACGGCCATGCGTCCGCCGTAGCGCTGCTTGGCGTACTCAAAAAACGTCTCGTACTTCGCGTCGCCCTTGCCGAGCACGACGAACTGTACGTCCTTGCCCATAAATGCGTCGAGCGTTTCGCACACAAGGTCGAGCCCCTTGTGGGAGACAAGGCGCGTGACCATCGCAAGGATCGGCGTATCGGGCCGTTCCTGCAATCCCAGCACACGCTGGAGCGCTGCCTTGTCCTTCTTCTTTCCGGCAAGGTCATCGGGCGAGTACGCCGCTGCGAGGCTCTTGTCGCGCGACGGGTCATAGCGCTGCATGTCGATGCCGTTGAGCACGCCGTGGAGCTTGCGCGCGTTCATGCTCATCACGTTTTCCAGCCCGTGGGCAAAGTACGCGTACTTGAGCTCCTGCGCGTAGGTCGGGCTCACGGCGGTCACGGCGTCCGCCGTGACGATCGCGCCCTTTAAAAGGTTCACATCGCCGCCGAATTCGATCGTGCCGCCGTCGAACCAGCCATGGTCCAGGCCGAACAGGTCTTCGACCGTGCGGCTGCCGTAGCGGCCCTGATATTCGATATTATGCACCGTAATGACGGTTCGGATTCCCTTATAAAAGTCGTCGCGCACGGCTTCATCCCTGATGTAGATGGGCACAAGCGCGCTCTGCCAGTCGTTGCAGTGGACAACGTCGGGCTTTTGCGGCAGGGACTTGAGCAGTTCCGTCACCGCGCGGGAGAAAAAGCCAAAGCGCTCGCCGTCGTCATAGTAGCCGTAGAGCTCGCTGCGGCGGAAATACGTCTCATTGTCGACAAAGTACCACGTGACGCCGTCGCGCTCGAGCGAAAAGAGCCCGCAGTAGACGCTGCGCCACGCAAGGCGCACGAACGTCCACTTTTCAAAGTGGAGCTGCTCGCCCCACTTGTCCTTCACGCGCTCGTAAAGCGGCAGGATGACGCTCACGCGGTCTCCGTTTGCCGCGAGCGCCTGCGGAAGGCTGCCGGCCACGTCGGCAAGGCCGCCCGTCTTGCAAAAGGGGACCGCCTCGCTCGTCACATACAAAATGTTCATCTGCAAGCTCCTTTCTTCTGTTTGCTGCTTTTATACAATGCTGCCCTTGCTCACGGCGAGCGGGTAGCTCTCGTGTCCGATGAGTGTGCCGCCGCGGCGGATGTGGACGTCCTTGTCGGCGATGACGCAGCCGAGCGTCACGCCGTCCTCCACCACGGTATTCTTAAAGAGGATGCAGTTTTTGACTTGGCTCCCCTTGCCGACCTTGACGCCCGGGAAGAGGATGCTCCCCTCTACGTTGCCCTCGATCTGGCAGCCGTCGGCGATCAGCGAATTGACACAGTGCGAGTCTGGCGCGATGTACGACGCCGCCTCGTCATCCTCTTTAGCGAGGATGGGCCGCTCGGCACACAGGAGCTCGGAGCGGATGGCGGGATCTAAGAGCTGCATGCTGCGCTCATAGTATTCCTGCACCGTGCGCAGCTGCGCGGCAAAGCCGTCCCACAGAAAAGCGCGCAGGTCGAGCTTGTCGCCCATGGCGCAGAGCACATCGCTGCGAAAGCTGTATTTGTCCTGCGCGGCGCACTCGTCCACAAGGGAGATAAGAAGGTCGCGGCTCAGAAGGTAGATTTCCAAGCTGCGGCAGCCGCTCGCCTTGTGCGGCGCGCAGCGCGTCTCGGTGATGCGGCCCGCTTCGTTGACGGTGAAATACGTGGCGTTTTCCACAAACTGGCCGCTCTCGGTGCAGACGCAGGTGATGTCCGCGCCGCTTTCGATGTGCGCGTCCAGCACCTTCTGCAGCGGCAGATTGATGATAAGGTCGCTGTCGGACAGGACGACGTACTTCTGCCGGATCTCGTGCAGGTACGACCGCACGCCCGAGAGCGCCTCCATCTTGCCGCGGAATTCCTCCACGCCGAACTTGCGCGCGTCGGCAAAGGGCGGCAGCAGCTTGAGACCGCCGTTCTTGCGCGCCATGTCCCACGTCTTGCCGCTGCCGATGTGGTCGAGCAGGCTTTGATAGTTGCCGTGCAGCACAACGCCGACGTCTGTGATGCCCGCGCCCGCCATGTTGGAGAGCATGAAGTCGACCACGCGGTAGCGCCCGCCGAACGGCACAGAGCCGGGCATGCGCGCTTCGGTCAGCTCGCGAAGGCCGGGAGCCTTTTCATAGGCAAAGATGATGCCGTGCAGTCCGTTCATCGTACCGTCTCCTTTCCGTCCACGCTGCGCATGCGGTTGGCAGGCAGCACATAGTCATCCGCGACCGCCGCGCCGGGGCCGAGCACCGTGATGCCCCACTGCTCCGGCGGCACCGCCTCGGGCGGCGCGCCGACAAAGGCGTGCTCGCCGACGACGCCGTTCTCGCCGATGATGGCGTAGGAGACGCGCGCGTCCTTTTTGACGACCGCGCCGGGCATCAGGATGGAGTACTGGACGCTTGCGCCCTCCTCCACCGTGCAGCGCTCAGAGAGGACGGAGTTCTCCGCCTCGCCCTCGACCGTGCAGCCGCGCGCGACGACGCTGTGCTCCACGTGCGCGTTGACGCCTAAGTACGCCGGCGGCGCGGAGACGGAGCGGCCATAGATCGGCCAGTCCTTTTCGAGAAGATCGAGCCCGCTGCCGGTCGCGAGCATATCCATGTTCGCATCCCAAAGAGAGTCGAGCGTGCCGACGTCCTTCCAGTAGCCGGAGAAGCGGTACGCCGCCATCTTTTCCCCGTTTTGCAGCATCTTGGGGATGATGTTTTTGCCGAAGTCGTTGCTGCTCGCCTCGTCGCTCTCGTCCTCGATGAGGTATTGACGCAGCTTTTTCCACGTGAAGACGTAAATGCCCATCGACGCGAGGTTGCTCTTGGGATGCGCGGGCTTTTCCTCGAATTCCGTGATCGTGTCGTTTTCGTCCACGTTCATGATGCCAAAGCGCGGCGCATCCTCCCAGGGCACCTCCATAACGGAGATGGTACAGTCCGCGCCCGCTTTTTTGTGGTGGGCGAGCATCTTGGCGTAATTCATCTTGTAGATGTGGTCGCCCGAGAGGATGAGCACATACTCGGGGTCGTACATGTCGACAAAGCCGATGTTCTGGAAGATGGCGTTGGCCGTGCCCTTATACCACGACGCACCGCCCGCGCTCTGATACGGCGGCAGGATGTGCACGCCGCCGTCCGCGCGGTCGAGATCCCACGGCTGGCCCGAGCCGATGTAGCGGTTGAGCTCCAGCGGGCGGTACTGCGTCAGAACGCCGACGGTGTCGATGCCAGCGTTGGCGCAGTTTGAGAGCGGAAAGTCAATGATGCGGAACTTGCCGCCAAACGGCACGGCGGGCTTCGCCATATTCTCCGTAAGCACGTAGAGACGGCTGCCCTGGCCGCCGGCAAGCAGCATGGCGATACATTCTTTCTTCACGCTTGTTCTCTCCTCCTTGTTTCGTTGCCGTCCGGTCACACCTCGGGCGGCTCGTTGGTTTTCTCCTCTTCCTGCCATTCGCCCTCGCCCGCGAAGAACACCGCGCCGAGCGGCGGGATGGTCACGCACAGCGAGCAGGGCTTGCCGTGCGAGGGGATGGACTCGGTCAAAAGCTCTCCTTCGTTGCGCCAGTCGCCCGTGCCGCCGTATGCGGGAAGGTCGGTGGTAAACACCTCGCGGTACATCTTTTTCGGCGGCACGCCGAAGCGGTAGTCCGCGCGTCCGACGGGCGAGAAGTTGACCGCCGCGATGAGCTCGCGCCCTTTCCGGTCGCGCCGGACGAAGACGACGACGTTGTTGTGGTTGTCGTCGGCGACGAGCCACTCAAAGCCCTCCCACGAAAAGTCAATGTCCCAAAGCGGGCTCTGCGACAGGTAAAAGCGGTTGATGTCCTTGAAAAACCGCTGAGTCTGCTGATTTTCTTTATTTTCGAGCAAATACCAGTCGAGCTGAGAGGCAAAATTCCACTCGTGCCACTGGCCGAGCTCCGCGCCCATGAACGTGAGCTTCTTGCCCGGATGGGCGAGCAGGTACGCCGTGAACGCGCGCACGCCCGCGAGCTGCTGCCAGTCATCCCCCGGCATCTTGCCGCGAAGCGAGCCCTTCATGTGCACGACCTCGTCGTGCGAGATCGGCAGGACGAAATTCTCCGAAAAGGCGTACATCAGCGAGAACGTGATGTCCTTGTGGTGGAACTGGCGGAACCAGGGGTCAAGCTTCAAATAGTGGCACATGTCGTTCATCCAGCCCATGTTCCACTTGAGGTTGAAGCCGAGGCCGCCATCCTTGGCGGGCCGCGTGACGAGCGGCCACGCGGTCGACTCCTCGGCGACCATCAGCGCGTTCGGGTCGACGGAAAACGCAGTCTCGTTGAGCGCGCGCAGGAAGTCGATGGCCTCTAAATTCTCGTGCCCGCCGTTGATGTTTGGCGTCCAACGGCCATTTTCGCGGCCATAGTCGAGGTACAGCATCGACGCGACCGCGTCCACGCGCAGGCCGTCCACATGGAACTCGCGCAGCCAGAACGCAGCAGAGGAAAGGAGAAAGCTCTTCACCTCGCCGCGGCCATAGTCGAACACACGCGTTCCCCAGCCCTCGTGCTCGCGCTTATTGGGGTCGGCGTATTCGTAGCAGGGCGTGCCGTCAAAGTCGATGAGGCCGTGCGCGTCCTTGCAGAAGTGCGACGGCACCCAGTCTAAAATGACGGAAATGCCCTTTTGGTGCAGATGGTCGACAAAGTACATAAAGTCCCTGGGCGTGCCGTAGCGCGACGTTGCGGCAAAATAGCCGGTGCACTGATAGCCCCAGGAATCGTCAAGCGGATACTCGGTGACGGGCATGAGCTCGACGCAGTTGTAGCCAAGGTCCAGAACGTGATCCGCCAGCTCGCGCGCGAGCGTGCGGTAGTCGTAAAAATCGCCGTTTTCGTGCCGCCGCCATGAGCCGAGGTGGACCTCGTAAATGTTGAGCGGCGAGCGGTCGAGGGGTGCCTTTGCGCGGCTCGCGCGCCATTCGTCATCCCCCCAGCGGTAGCCGCCGAGGTCATAGAGCTTGCTGGCCGTACCGGGGCGGGTCTCGGCGTGGAAAGCATAGGGGTCGGCCTTGAGCACGGTCTCGCCCGTCTGTGCCGTCACAGCAAACTTGTAGGTGTCGTAGCGCTTGAGGGACGGCACAAAGCACTCCCAGAAGCCGTCCGCGTTCTTTTCCATCGGGTGGGCGTAGCCGTTCCAGCCGCAGAAATCGCCCACAACGGACACATGCGCGGCGTTCGGCGCCCAGGTGCGGAAGACGTAGCCGTCTTTCCCCGACCGCCGCGTGCGGTGCGCGCCGAGATAGCGGTAGGCCTCGCTGTTCGTGCCGCCGTAAAAGGCTGCGGCGTCAAATCGTCTGCCAGTTTGTTTCATGCCTCTTGTCCTTTCTCCTCATAGAGCGTATGAGAGCGGCGCAGCACCTTATTCCTCATCCGGTGCGCGCTGCACTGCCGCGCCGCCGAGGCCGAAATCGTCCTCCACGCTCGCCGTGTCGCGGCGGAGCATATTTTCCATCACGCGGATATCGCTGTCGATGTCCATCGCCTCGTTGCGGTACAAATCGTCGAGCTGCTTGTCAAAGCCCTTGATGAGGGCATCCATCGTCTCTTCGATGCGCTCCTGCGCGCGGGAGAGATTCTCGCCCTCGATGCCCGCCTCTTCAAACTTGGCGTAGCTGTCAAGCAGCTTGAGCGTCGTGGGCAGGTAGTAATTGAGGAACGTCGCGGCCTGCTGCTGCTTTTCCGGGTGCTGCTCCACCTCGCGGAAAATTTTGCCCGCAACGGTCTCGAGATGGTCGATCTTCTCGCTCAGCACGGGGTCGGCGATGCGGTCGTTGGCGCTGCGGATGGCGCGCAGCGCGCCCGCATAGCCCTCATTGGCCTCCTTGGGCGTGACGTTTTCCTTTTTCGCGGCCGCATTCGCGTAGTCGGCAAAGGCGTCGGCGCTGCGGAAGAAGATGCCGCGGCCGCTGTCTAAGTACGCGCCCGTGCCGAGCAGGCCCTTTTCGACCATGTAGTCAAGGTCACTCTCGATCTTTTTGCGGCTCTTGCCCGTTACGGTGCAGAGCTCCTCCACGCTGATGTAGCCGCGCTCGCCCATCACGGCGAGATAGCGCGCGATGCGTGCACTGCGGCGCTTCATGCGCTGACCGGCAGCAAACATCGCGATACCGCCGGCGAGGAAGCCGCACTCGGACAGCATGTACTCGGCCATGTAGGAATACCAGCCGTAGCCGATGATCTCGCCGATGTTCGAGATCAGCCCGCTGCCGGCAGCCAAGGCGATAATGCCGCCGATGATCATCAGCGTGCGCGCGGTCTTGTCGGAAGTCTTCGGCGCGCGGTTCATCTGCTTCGCCGTCTTCACCACGGACTTTTCCACCTTGCTGTGCGAGGAAACGTTTGCATTCGGGCTTGTGCTCGTGCGCGTGCCGCCGCGCGAGGAATTCACCTTCTTCGGCTTGTCCGAGAGCTTGGAGATGAGCGCGATGAGGCCGATGGGCCACAGGCCGAAGGCAAACAGCGCCGCGATCAAAATCCAGCCGCCGACGTCGACATCGTTCTTTTTCTTCGTTTTTTCGCCGCTCTCGTCAAAGCGGAACGAACCGGTCTCGGGATCGTATTCAAAATCCTTGCTCATTTACCTGTTCTCCTTTTTCTTGCCCGCTCTCGCGGCGCGCTCGCGCTCAAAGTCGACGATCTTCGTCTTTTTACCTGTCTTTTCGTCCAGCACATAGAGCGTATTGAGCTGGGATTTTAGGTTTGCCTTCACCGAGTCGATGTAGTCGCGGCGCAGCTGCGCCTGCTCCTCCTTCTCCTCGTCGGTCAAGCCTTCGGCTTTGGCCTTGTGCGCCAGCGCGTTGATGCGCGCGATCTTTTCATCCATCGTCATTGTTTGATTCTCCTTACAGGTATCGGCGCAGAAGCAGCGCCGTTCTTCCTTTTTTACTCAGGCCGCCGACCTCGGCGACCTCAAACTTGCCGAGGCCGCGGGCGGAGATCACATCCCCCTGCGCGACGGGGGCGTCGCTCTTGAGCGTTTCGCGGTAGTTGAGCTGCACGCGGCCCGAGGAAATGAGCTCCTGCGCCTTGCCGCGGCTCATCGAAAAGCCGCTCGCCGCCACGGCGTCGAGCCGCAGCGTCGAGACCGTGTCGCGAATCTCCTTGACCTTGAGCTCGGGGACGCTCAAGTCTGAAAGCTCGATCTCGCTGACCGAGAGCTTCACGCGCCCCGCGCTCGTCACGTTTTGCAGCAGATACGGCGCGATATCGCGCGAGACGATCAAATCGCACGAGCCCTCCGACACCAGAATGTCGCCGAGCTTTTCGCGCGTGACGCCCTGCGCCATCAGCGAACCCAGAAAGTCGCGGTGCGTCAGCGTATCTTCCTTGCGATACGTGCAGCGGAGCGCCGTCATGTACTCGCTCTCGTCGGCCTCCTCCTGCCAGTCGGGCAGAAAGAGGAGCATTCTCCGCTCCGCGCGCTCAAATCCACCGCAGAAGGCGTAGCCGTCGTGGATGGCCGCGGCGTGCAGCAAATCCTGCGTGCTGCGTTGCTCGGCGGGGCTCAGAAAGTCCGTCGCCGACGGGATATTGCGGTTTCTGCTCTGCTCACACTTGTCCAGAATGTGCGCCAGCAGCACGCGCTCATCGCCATTGCGCGCGGCGCGATCCAAAAGCTGCCGTCTGTCCATCATGCTTTCCCATTCTGCGTGCGCCAGAGGGACGCATACTCGCCGTTTTGCGCGAGCAGCGCCTCGTGGCTGCCCTGCTCGGCGATGCGGCCGTCCTCGATGACGAGGATGCGGTCTGCCGAGCGGATGGTCGAGAGCCGGTGCGCGATCACAAGCGTCGTGCGCCCGCGCGCGAGCTCGTCGAAGGCGTGCTGAATTTTGACCTCCGTCACGCTGTCGAGCGCGCTCGTCGCCTCGTCCAGAATGAGGATGGACGGGTTTTTAAGGAAGATGCGCGCGATGGACACGCGCTGCTTCTGACCGCCGGAGAGCATCGTGCCGCGCTCGCCGACATAGGTGTCGAAGCCGTGCGGCATGGCCATGATATCATCGTAAATCTCCGCGCGCTTCGCCGCTTCGACGATTTCCTCGTCCGTCGCGTCGGGGCGGCCATAGCGGATATTCTCGCGCACCGTGTCGGCAAAGAGGAACACATCCTGCTGCACGATGCCGATGGCGCGGTGAAGGGACGACTGCGTAAGAGAGCGCACGTCCTCCCCGTCGATACGGATCGCGCCCTCGCTCACCTCGTAAAAGCGCGGGATGAGCTGGCAGAGCGTCGACTTGCCTCCGCCGGAGGGGCCGACGATGGCGAGCATCTCGCCAGGCCTTATATGCACGCTCACGTCGTGGAGCACGCCTTCATTCTCCTCGCCCTCGTAAGAAAAGCTCACATGGTCGACGTCGATCTCGCCGCGGCAGTGTTTGAGCTCCTTCGCGTCCGGTGCGTCCTTGAGCGCGGGCTCGACGCGCATGAGCGCCGTGAAGCGCTCGAGGCCGGCAAAGCCACGAGCAAAAATCTCAGAGAAATTCGCGAGCTTTCGCACGGGGTTGATGAACGTTGCGATGTAAAGGGAAAACGTGATGAGGTCAATGTAGTTCATCTCGCCGCGCATGATGAGATAGCCGCCCACCGTGATGACGGCGGCGGAGAGCAGCGTCATAAAAAACTCCATCGTCGCGTTGAACACACCCATCTCGTGGTGGAATTTGCGCTTGGAGACCTTGAATTCCTCGTTCGCCGCGTTGAATTTGTCGATCTCCTCTTCCTCGTTGGCAAAGGCGCGCGCCGTGCGGATGCCGGAGAGCGACGACTCGATGCCGACATTGATGGCGGCAGTCTTCTGCTTCTCGCCGCGCGAGGCTGCCGTCATCTTGCTGCGGCGCGACATGATGACCGCGATGAACACCGGCAGGATGCACGCCACGACCAGCGCGAGCCGCCACTCGATGGAAAACAGGATGGCGAGCGCGCCGACGATCGTCAGCGTCGAAATGAGCAGGTCCTCGGGGCCGTGGTGGGCGAGCTCCGTGATCTCGAAGAGATCGCTCGTCAGCCTGCTCATAAGCTGGCCCGTGCGGTTGTGGTCAAAGAAGCTGACGTCCAGCTCCTGCACGTGCGTGAAAAGGTCGCGGCGGATGTCCGCCTCCACCAGAATGCCGAATGTGTGTCCCCAGTAGGAAATGACATAGTATAAAAGCGCGCGCACAATGAACGCCGCCATCATCACGCCCATCACGATAAAAAACGTGCGGTACTGCTGATTCGGCAAAAGGTCGTACATCGACTTGCGCGTCACGAGCGGGAAGGCGAGATCGATGAGCGCAACGACCGTCGCGCAGACAAGATCCAGGATAAACAGGCCGCGGTGCGGCTTGAAGTAGGTGAAGAGAATGGAAAGCGGCTTTTTCTGCTGAAATTCACGGGTCGTCATATGGTCGATAGCTCCTGCAAATACTTTTTCAAGGTAATTGTAGCACAGGCGGGCAGTGCTTGCAAGGAAAGCCGCCCCTTTTTGCGCAAAAAAAGAACGGTCTTTTGACCGTTCTTTTTCTCTTTACTTGATGCGCACCGTGATGGTCAGCACCGCGCCGCCAACGGTGGCCGTCACGGTCGTGGTACCCCCCTTGGCAGGCGTGATCAAGCCGTCCGCCGAGATGGACAGGACGCTCGCGTCCGCCACCGCCCAGGTCGCGGCCGCGTCCGTGCCGGAAACGCTCAGGCGGATGGTCTCGCTCGGCTTGATCGTGCAGTCAAAGTTGCCGTTCGCGTCCTTGGGCAGCGTCGTGCCGACGTTCGTCTTGATGCTCAGGGCCGAGGCGTCCACCGTCGGGGTGGACGGGGTTGTCGTGGTGCCGGGATTGGTGGCAGTTGTGTCGCTGCCGTTTGCGGGATCATTTGCGTTCGGCTCATCACCGGTGTTTGGGTCAGTGGTGTCGCCGTTGTTCGCGTTCGGATCGTCCGTGTTCGTATTGCTGTCGTCGGGCGTATTGACATCGTCCTGCACGCCGGGGGTATTGCCGTCGTCGGCGGGCGTGATCTTTGCGACGATCTTGTCACCAAAGAGCGACCAGCTCAGAAGCAGCAGCACGACGACGAGCACCGCCGCCATCGCACCGCGGACGGACTGCGTCTGCTTTTTATCCGAAACGCGCCGGCCGCCGCTCTGTTTGCTGGAGTTGTACTTGATCTTGCGGGGATGGTCTCCCTCCTCGCAGAACGGGCATCTGCGATAGCTGGGGGAATATTCTTCGCCGCAGCGCGGGCACTTGAGAAGATCCATGCCGACGCTCCTTTCTTTTGTCAAAATAGAGTCTCTGCGCGCGAGCACACACGGTGCCGCGTTCCTTTACATAATACTTGCTTTTTTGTCCCGCGTCAACCGAAACACGCAAATTTTTGCCGCATTCCGCCGCGCGGCCTTGCTTTTTCGCCAAAGTCTTCCTATAATCGACTTAACAACAAACGATTCATGGAGGGTCTGGCGATGAACACCATCTTCATTGGCATTGCAGGTGGCACCGGTTCGGGCAAAACGACGCTCACCGAGCATCTGAAGCAGCACTTCGGCGACGATATCAGCGTCGTGCACCACGACAGCTATTATAAATATCAGGACAGGCCCTTTGAAGAGCGCTGCAAACAGAACTACGACCACCCCGACGCTTTCGAGACCGATCTGATGGTCGAGCAGCTTAAGGAGCTCAAGGCGGGCAAGGCCATCCGCTGCCCCGTCTACTCCTACGCAGACCACCAGCGCACAAGTGAGACCGAGCTCATCCGGCCGAGCAAGGTCGTCATCGTCGAGGGCATCCTCATTTTCCAGGACCCGCGGCTGCGCGAAATGCTTGACATCAAAATTTTTGTCGAGACCGACGCCGATGTGCGCATTCTGCGCCGCGCGCTGCGCGACGTGCGCGACCGCGGCCGCACGCTCGAGAGCGTCATCACGCAGTACTTGACGACCGTCAAGCCCATGCACGAGCAGTTCGTTGAGCCGAGCCGCAAGTACGCCGACATCATCGTCCTCGAAGGCGGCCACAACTTAGTCGCCCTCGACATGATCATGCAGCGCATCGCCAGCCACATCGCCTCCGCCGACTAACGCAGCGGTTAAAAAAGCCTCGCAGAGTTTTACCCGCAAGGGGTACGCAGCATCCGTAAGGCGGCAGAGCCGCCAACGGCT
>ERZ827043.2993-NODE-2993-length-13137-cov-2.346277_pt1 | contig 13137 bp, 7 predicted proteins | sample MGYA00519923_ERZ827043 | MGnify/ENA primary metagenome ERZ827043 (study PRJEB31778, sample SAMEA3449251) | human gut metagenome | biome: human gut; feature: human-associated habitat; material: faeces | place: United Kingdom | collected 2010/2012 ...
CTATCATCGACATAAAAAACTGGACATTCTCTACAAGTGCAGGCAGCGACGACGTGTGGACCGGAATAGAATCGCCGACCGCAAGCGGAACAAATTGCATACTCAACTCCGACAGAATCATTCTCAGTAACTTACCCGAGGACTCCACGGTCTCTCTTTGTTCCATCGACGGGCGAATAGTTAAAAGGAGCCATGCCGAGGGCGATTACGAGCTCTCTATCTCCGAACTGCCCAAAGGCATATATGTATTGACTTATAATAAAAACACACTTAAAATAGCGGTTGCAAAATGAAAAAAGTTCTACTTCTCACCGCAGCCGTTCTCATAAGCGGTTCTGCAATGGCTCAACACGAGCATTTCCACGTGTTCCGCAACGACAAGCAATTCAATACGTTCAACAACGTACAAGAAATAACCTATCAGGGATCACCCTCCTCGGGTTACGACAAAATGCTAGTGACCGATGCCAAAGGTAATACGACCACTATCGATATAGAAGCTATCGACAGCGTTGTAATCCGTTCCACAGGGATTCCCGAATTTCACGTGAATCTAACCGATCACCCCGAGTGGACGGAACTTACCGGCAGCAAGAGTGACGAACATCCGGCCATACTGCGCATGGACGGGAACGGAATGTACGACGACCTGCCCGAACAAGAAGTTATATTTCGCGGTCGAGGTAACTCCACGTGGAATATGAAAAAGAAACCCTATCGTTTCAAAATGGATAAGAAAACAGCGGTCTGCGGCATGAAGAAAGCAAAATCATTCGCGTTGATAGCCAACTACATCGACTGCTCTTATGCGCAATACCGTAGCTCTTTGGCTTGCCAATTACCTCGAAATGCCTTTTGCCAACCACTGTATACCGGTAAAAGTCTATTTCAACGGCATCTGCAAAGGCCAGTATATGCTCACCGAAAAAACAGGAATCGGCAGTGGCAGCGTCGATATCGATGAAGAAAAAGGAATGTTATTCGAAATAGACTCGAACTACGACGAAGATTACAAATTCGCTTACGATCTCTATTCTCATACCGCAGTTCAGAACGGAAACAATAACCAAGGCACTCTACCCGTAATGATCGCCGATCCTGATCTAACCGAAATAGCTCCTGCCCTCGGACTCACGGCCGATGAATATTTCGATACATGGAAGAACGATTTCTCAGCCATGCTCACCGCCGTGATGACAACTCCCTCGACAGGTAGTTTAAAAGAATATATCGACATTGAATCGGTCGTTAATTTCTTCATGGTCAATTCTCTATCTTCCAATCATGAAATGAGGCATCCCAAGAGTTTCAAACTTTATAAAGATTCACTCGATGGAGTCTACAAATTCGGCCCGGTATGGGACTTCGACTGGGCATTTACATTCGACGGAAGAGAAGGTGCTCCTGCCAATACTCCTATGGTCGACAACAACGGAGACTGTGGCGGCTACACTTTCATCAAAGCCTTGCTGAGCAATGAAGAGATACGCACGCTATATCAACAAAAGTGGAATGCTTTTGTCAAAGATGGTTATCCCGAATTGAAAGCCTATATGGAAGAATACGCTACCCTCATAGAACCTTCGGCCAAAGAGAACGGAGTGCTTTGGCCTGCCGATTACAGCGTGGATTGGAGATTAAGCGAAAGCTCTTTCGACTTCCGAGAAAACTTCGATAAGCTTAAAGCGTGGATTCAACAGCGTATAAACTATTGTAATGAAGACCCCAACTTCGGTCTATACCGTTGATTTTCGTAATTACATCTCTAACCAGACTATCATTATAACGATTTAAAAGTTGGGAAAAACTTCATTACATCATTCAAAATAAAAAAGTCCGGCAGAAACCGATTCTCGATTTTTCTGCCGGACTTCATTTTTTATTAACACTACTCCACGACAATTTTCCGATTATATATCTGCCCCGACGATTTCACGGAAACCAAATAAATTCCGGGGGACAACCCCTCAACAGGCAAAGAAGTAACCGATTCTTTAAGTTTTTCTCTCATAACAATTTCCCCTTGTGAATTTATGACCGAGAGTTCCGATACGCTATCTCCGGGAAAAGTTACGGTTACATATTCGCGAACTGGATTGGGAGCAACCGTAAAATCTACTCTCTTATTACCGTCAACACCCGTCGTCACCGTATATTTCCAAGTAGCCGCCTCGGTAAATGCCGAATAGTTTTTCAAATCATCGTGAGAAAAAGCAGCATAATAGTAAGTCGCTTTTTCTAACCCGGAATCCGTATAGCACTCGCCCTCTCCATCATAAACGATCTCGCCGTCCGTTTCATCAGCAGCGAACCGGTCATTACGGCGGACAATAGTCGTCGCCTCAAAATCGGGAGCCGGGTTAATAAGTCCTGTCATAGCAATATCGTCGAGAGCCAACACTCCACCGCTGCACGGTGCACTACTGGGAACGACGAAATCCAACGAGATCACTCGCAAAGCATCACATTTCTTACTCGTATTCGGATGCCAATCGAACGCTTGGAAAGTGCGAATATCTATTTTCGCTTTTTTCCATTCGGTCGAATTCAACGGTAACGTTTCGTTATACCACCAGTCATCGGCATTACCGTCCAAGTCGTTATCTTCTTTTACAATAAGACGCAATGTCCGGCTCGACCCATCTCCCTTATACCAAAACTCCAAATAAGGAGAACCGGAAAAATCTCGTGCCTTTTCAAAAGCGAGAACCGCCGCATATTCACCCCATGCCTTGTCGATATCATAAGTCATTTGGAGAGCCTTTCCCTCATAACCATCTACCTCTTCAAGAGACCCTCTACCACCGCTATCGCCTACACCTTCGACCGAAGTTATTCCATTCTCGAAATCGTCCACCGTGATATTCACAGGTATCTCATAAACCGGATTTTTCCAAGAAAGCGTAATTCTTCCATCGACAAAATTTCCGGTAAATTCACTCGGTGCAGGAGGAGGCGTAGTATCCCATACAACCGACACCTTACCTTTGGCATAAGCCCTTACGGGAGTATTCACTCCATCGTCGATAGTTCCATAAATCCAATAATCTCCTTTCGGTTGTAAATTGCGTACATTCCAATCGTACGAGTCTATTTCCTGTACATCGCTGGATAACCCTGTTACAATAGAAGTTCCGTTAATACTGTCCAAAGAATAATACAAATTGATTTTTGCCGTACCCTGAGGATCGAAACAGGTCCATTTGATTTTAAAACTATCGGTCACCGGGCCGTTATTTCCGTTCGGTTCCGTAATATATAAACTCAGCTTTAAACCTCCCGAACGAGTAAATTCATACGAATAAAATTCATTCCCGTCTCTGTCGCGAGCAATCAATTTGACCTTTTCGCCATTCTCCGACACATCGATTGTAGAGAATCCGGCAATCTTATTAAACATCAAACTATACGGTTTATCCACCATGTTATATTGATCCCGGTTGCTCCCGTTCATCGCACCCGGACGAAGATAGTGCACGCCCGCCTTATATAGATGCTCGAAATTATGTTCGTCACCACCAAAGACAAGAATATGCTTACCCGCCAATGCGTGTTTCTCCAACAACGGCGCTATATATTCCTTTTGGCTGGCCGACCACTGCCCATGATAACTGGTTGAATAGACATTGACATGCGCAAAAATAAATATCCATTTCGAATCGGCATTCGTTAATTGCTCGTCCAACCAAGTCAACTGTTTCGAACCAGTGGCAAACGAAGGATCGTCTTTACCTTCATTCCAGTTACAACCGATAATTTTCACATCGCCGTAGTCCATAGCGAAATAGGACTCTCCTCTCGGGTCTATCCGTTCATCGGTATCGATATATCCATGAGATGGGACAGAAAAATAATCGTAATAAGTAGTAGGGCCGTTTTCATCGGATTTATCCATCGTTTCATGATTACCGATAACGGAAGTAAGAGTCTTCGCTGTAAGCATGGATTCTCCGGGAATAAAAAATGCCGAGTTCCAAGTGCGCATATCGCCTTTATTTACCAAATCGCCGATAGTAATCCACATATCGGGATCGACACCCAACATAATCGGAGCCGAGTTCTGCCAAATCTTTTCATCGTTATCATGTACATCGCTGAACGCGACCAAACGGAAATCGGTTCCTTTCTCTGGGGCTGTTTTCGCCGTACAAATCGTTTCATAACGACGACTTTCGTCCCCCACCTGATAATAATATTCTGTAAAAGGTTCGAGTCCCGTCAATTCGATGACGTGCACAAATCCCTCGCCGTCCACATTCCAACCAGTCTCGGCTGTGACCTTTTGTCCTAAATCGGGTGTTTTCCCATAATAAACCGTACCAGACGGATTAGAATCCAACGTCTGCCAAAGAATACGCACCGAATGGGTTGTCGGGGACATACTGTATGGTTTTTTGAAACACTCATAAGGCAATTCGCTTACCGGTGCGTTTTCAGTAGAAACGCCCCAGCGCGGGTCGCCCAAATCGCTACCGTCATCACCGGCTCCCACAGCCGGAGAATCTTTGTACAGTTGGAAGTTTCCATTCTCTGCATCTACAAACAGAGGATTCTTGGATATAATATTCTCTTTCGGTGCACTTCCATACAAATCCACGTTATAGGAGATAACGTTCTTTACAATGCTTTCATCTCCGTAGGCCGTAAAGCTCTTGGTATCGTCTCTTCTTTCCGAAAATGCCGAAATACAATTTTTTATCGTCGAACGGCCTGCATTATACAGATATACGCCACGACGGTCATAGCAGTTATAGAAAGTACAATGGTCGATCAATACAACCGGCATCAAGACTAGTTCTTCGCCACAATTTATACGGAAGAAATAATTGCTTCCTGTATTAAAATTAAGGAATGTAGAATTAGTGACGGAAAGAGTTTCGACCTGCGTATGAGCGCTAGAAGCATAAATCGCTTTGTTTGTCGTACTGTTGTCCGCCCCTATAAACATACAATCGTCGATCGTCAACGATTCTATTTTACCGGACAACGAAACATAGACAAAACGATTGGTATAATTACGTACCGTACAACCGGATATAACCACCGGAGCTCCGGTGACCGTATCATCGATTCGAATTGCATCAGCAACTTCGGAGGCTCCATCAAAAACGATTCCCCGAATGGTAGCCCCGTCTTTTATCGAAAGCTTTCCTTGAATGATCGGAGCCGACTCCAACCCCTCGGCAGCACGTAGAGTAAGGGACTTATCTATCGTGACATTTCCTACATAGGTAACAGCTTCGGACAACTCGATAATATCGCCTGCCACTGCCGAAGAGACAGCGTCGGCAATAGTTTCCGTTCCCGAAACCGGAACAACCGCCGCCCTCACATACAGAGCTGACAAAAATAATGATAACAATAAAAACTTTTTCATTTGGATTAAATTAAGGATTAATAGTAAGTATAACTCTCGGCAAGCATAAACGGTTATTGCCATTATCCGGCATTCACCCTCATTATTCGCCTTTTACATCGGCGTCAAATTCGATTTTTTGGCCGCTTACCAAACGGTCGCATTCTATGGTTATCTCCATATCGATACTACCGGCCGGTATTCCTACCCAACGGCTCTGACCCGGCTGTAAGTCTTTCAAGCTGGACTCGGAACGAACTCCATTGACTGCGACGTAGGCATCGTAATAAATGGGAGCCACTCCCGCATTCTTTATCTGTACACAAGTAGAGTCCTCTTTCACTCTCACATCTGTTATTTCATAACGATAGCCGCACAGCATACTCGCTTGTTTGATTCTATTCATTGTCTGGTACGAAGGCTGGTTATTCCCGATCATATAAGTTATGTGAAACCGTTTAGACTCACCTTCGAAATTCCGGCCATGTATACCGTCGGGATAATCCAATACATGTTCCTGATCATATTTCGTATAATAGCCGAACTCACCTCCTGCGGGCGAAGTCTGATATCGTTTTTCTCCCAAAATCTTCCAATTTTTGCCGTTATACTCGTCGTGCGTCTCGTGCATAAACGAGTCGTCGAACACACCGAATTTTAGATTTCTCAATGAAGCATCGGCTTCCAAAGGAGTATATTCCGAACTTGCGGCATCGATAGAAACGCTCCACGGTGTACTCTTGAATGTTTCGCTCATAAACCTGAAAAACTCGGCTTGAAATTCTTTGGAGGGGAATGTCTGTCCCATAATTCTCGGCCCATCGTATATATGGTACTCAGCCCATAAGCCGAAACCGGTTTGAAGGAATGCCAAACGCGGATCATTGTCATACCGTTCTGCAAACTTCTGATAAAACTCTTTGTGGAACCGTTGTAATTCGGGATGCCGCCAGTCGGGAAATCCGGTCCGTTTTCCCTCACTCAACGCCACGGTTTCTTCATAATCGGGCAACTCGCGGATATATTGAGGCACAGCGCTTTCATATCCCGGATAGGTATACCAAAATCGGATAATAGCTTGATGCTTTCGAGATGCGACAGCATCGAGAATTTGTTCGAGAGGAGTCCAGTCATATACGCCTTTTTCTTTCACTATATCCTTATATTGCATATACGAATATTCAAGGCTGATGGCATCGGTATTCCGCTTGGCGTTATCTGCCCACAAAACGATACCCGTCATCGGTTGTACTCCTGTAATTTGCGACTGCAACGATATCTTTACGAAGCCGTCGAAATCCGGTTCTTCCATTTCATGTTTCGCTTCTGTATCGTGACAAGAAAAAAGAGAAAGCATAATAACCGGGAAAAAGAGATGTATAATTTTTTTCATCATGATATATCGAATTTAAGAAAATAAAAGCGGAGCGGCGGGATTGCCGCTCCGCAATAAAGGAATGAAAAAGCTATGTAATTATAATGTTGTAGGAGTAAATGTGACCGTAAATTTCTTACCGTTTGCCGGAACAATCGTGTAATAATTACCGTCCAGATTTTCTTTGTCGATAGTAAATCCGTCTTTCAAATCGACAACTATTTTATAGTAAGTTTCTTCTGTCGGAACAGGTAATAACAAACCACTATCGCCAGCAGGAGTCACCCCGTCAAAATATTTCGCAGAAATACAGTATTTACCATATTCCTCTGCCGTATAAGGAGCTGCCCAGAACGAAACGTCACCACCCCACGGCAAAATGGTTGCTATTGCCTGATAGGTATTCGCCGTCGGCGAAGTGCGATACAACGTTAAACGAGTCTTTTCATTCCAAGAGCCACGTTCAATACCCATAAATCTATTCCAACACCAGCCGTCCATATAAATTACATCGGGATAACCCACGTTATTCATGACGTAAACCGTCCCCGAGAAAGCATCAAGACGTATCAAGTATTCGCCTGTCGGGGCAATCATCTTCCAAGTAGGATTACCGGCCCCGGTAAACACGTCGTGATCACAATAAGCCATAGACAAATCGACTCCCTCGGCCGTTACGGTTTGGTCTTTCGTCAACTGAGCCAATCCCTCGTACGAGAAGTACTCTCCATCGATCAACGCCAACGAAGAGCCACAGAAAGATATGGCAGAAGGAGCTAATGCTCCGTTAATATAAATACCTTCGTTGGTATAAGCCAATGTGCGAGTACCGTCGCTCAACTCTACTTTGGTATATTCTTCACCTTCTTTAAACACTTTCATCGAGAAAGCTCCGCCCAAAGTAATCGAGAAGCTGGCAGCCTTGTCCTCTGCTCCCAAAGTCAATTGACGATTGGCGAATGTCAAGAAATTATCTTTTCCTCCCTCTTTGAAATAAAATTGTCCGGCAACGATAGCGCCCCACATATCGGTTTCTACGCTACCCGTACCGTCCGACGGCGGAGTCCATGCCCAATATTTGCGATTACCATTTTGATATCCCTGCATCTTCGTTTTCGAACGTTCTATCCAAATACCATTGTCGGGAGCATCGTTATCGTCCCAGTGACCTGAAATCGTACCGAAGATATAAAGCGATTCGCTAATCGGCGACCAATTTTGAGCATTACCCAAAGTCAATTCGAAACTAACTGCATTAAACGAAATTTTAAAATAGGCTTCTTCCTCGCCACCGAATACGATATTGTCTTTTCCAAGAGCTATAATCTCGTCTCCTTCCATACCCCACGACATACCGGTTTTATTGCTATTGGCATAAATCTTGCCCGTAGCACCGGCCGGAATAAAATCTTCCACGGAAAATACATTTCCGTCCTTTTCCATCGTATAGACCAAATTGTTATCTAAGGCCAGATAAAGAGCATCGAATGTCGGAAGCGTCACACCTTTAATGCCAACTTCTTCTGTACTCAACTCATTGCTGGAATTTTTCACCGTAACCGAAATAGTCAAATCCCCGGCTACTGCATTTTTAGGTAACGGAAGAGCTATCTTTTCATTCATGTCATACGTTTTTCCGGTAAGCATTTTTGTCGTTTCATAAAACGCCCCATTGGCATTACTTACCGAAATCATATATTGACGCAAACCTTTTTCATCGGCAAATTTAGCTGTCAAAGTCACTTCATCGCCATATTTTACATCGGCATTCGGAGTTACCGCCAGTTCTGAAATAGCAGAGTTCCCAGCAGTACCGCCGCCTCCATTAGGTTCATCATCGTCTTTACAAGAAGTAAATACAACCATTGTACTTACCAGTAAAAACATAAAATACTTCATTGTTTTTTTCATCACAGTAATTTTTTTGGTTAATAAATTATATCACTTCATTTACGAATCACTCATTTTTTCGTAAATACTAAATCTCCATTATAGATATCGGTCTTCTCATCAGAAGTTACATTAATTCTCATTAAAAGACTGTTATATCCGGTTTCAGCTTCCCAAACGCCTTCATTCGCCAATTGTATCGAATAATCGGGATTATCCCTCAATGTTTCCATAGGATCCGGCAAATTCAGATAAATATCATAATCTCCAATCAGCATATCGGTCGGCAATCCGGCTTCTATTTCGATAGTGCTTTCCATATCGGGTTTCCATTTACGAGGGTCGACATCGAGAGGCAAAACATAAGTAGTCTGGTCCGATACATTTCTCAAAACCAACTCTACCGCCCGAGGATTAAACGGAGCGGCATATCCTTCATTTTTCACCCGCAAAACGACTTTCAGTAAATGACCCGGAGTCACATTAGTCGTATATCCGCCCGAAGTAAGGACAAAACGATATCCCATCTCCCGTTTAATTTTATCCATACAGCCCTGAGCAATCCAACGATCGTTCACGCCTTTATAATAATCGCTGTTCAAATAAGACCAACGAAGGTTACGCATTTCTTCCTGAGCCTTACTACAATCGGCAGGAGAAACCCCATCGGGAGGACAAGTCTCTCCACCCATAGGCAAATAAAGACCTTCCTGACCTAAATATTTTTTATCTTCGGTCACATTTTGGTACGTTCCATAATCGGTCTCACTGGCCATGAAACAGTCATTGTGGTGGCCAATACGCGCGGCAATTCCATTGGTATAAGCATTTGCCGCAGTCAATGCCGTGGTAGGCTTCCCGTTCAATCGGAGATATTCCTGCTTATATTGAGGCGTGCGCACTTGAACAACACGTCCCTCCGGCAATGCTTCAAGCAATTTATCGAGGACAGCCTTACGAGCCGACGGTGTATTCAAGTTATTGGTCGTATAATACCACTCTCCCCAAGAACCTATAAACCCCGCTTGCCAAACAGCTATTACATCGGCGTTCTTTGCCAAATAGGGTTTCAATTGGTCGATATGCGTTTGAATAATCGAAAGCGGTGCATCAGGCTCAGTCTCCAAACTAGTATAAGCAAAACGCAACACGCACTTCACGCCGGCCCGCATAGCCGCCATATCTTTATCGAAAAATTGAAGAGCTTCGTCAGTAAGAGCTTTATCTCTAAAATTTTTCAAATAGAAATACCTGAATATCAAAGAATATCCATTCGCACGATAATTTTTCAACGTAGATACACTCAACGCTCCCGAAATTCCCATTTCACAAGAAGTCGCTTTATAAAAACCTCGTTCGGGATTAACGATTATTTCATTGGAAGCCTTATAAGAAACCTGCTCCATAGGAATATCCGATTCCTTATTGTTCTCATTTTCCTTCTCACAAGAAGTACATGCCACTCCCAAAAACATCAATGCACCGGCACTGAATAATTTAAATATCATATTCATAGCTCTTTCTTTTAATTATTGAATTAATATCAGAGAAACCGGTGTCCCTCGTTTGAGGGACACCGATCCCCATCTCTTAAATAGTATATCCGGGATTTTGAATTACTTTTCCTTTACCATCGACAATAACCGACGGAGGCAATGGATAAACATATTTATATTTCGAAGCATAAGGAGCTTGGTCGGCATTCAATTCCAATACCCTATCCAACAGTTTGTCGAAACGAATCAAATCGGCTCTGTATTGACCGCTTTCACACCAAAATTCATGAGCCCTTTCTATCAACAACTGATCGATAAATGACTCTTTCGAGGGAAAATCGGATAACTTTTTATCATCGAGTTTAGCCCGGCCACGAACGTCATTCATCAGATCGACAGCCTCTTGCGTCACACTTCCGCCCGGTTTCATCACAATAGCTTCGGCCAACGAAAGCAATACATCGGGATAACGATATACGACTATATCCAAATCGGAATATCCGCCACTACCGGGAACCGCAGGATCGATCTCATACTTTTGGGGAAGAGGCCCCAAGTCGAGATATTGATCGGGATTCTCTCGGTTACGAATCTCACCGTCTCCTGTCGTATATTCAGGAAGCAAATAGGTTTTACGCGTATCGTTAGGCTCGAACGAATCATAAAAATACCACGTGCTTTGTACCGTCGCCCAACCTTGAATGAGACCGTCGATATCCGGCGGCATAGCCATCATGTGCCACTGGTTCTGACTGGGACCATCGATGGCACAAGGAACGACATAAATATATTCCGATGTACACTTAGACTGTCCCGCCAATTCGAACAAGGACGGATAATCGTCGACCATCGCATAGCCATAATCGGCCGTCATCATCTCTCGGGCAATAGTCTCTACCTTGTTATAATAAGATTGATCCTCGGGAGTTTCATGCAGATATAGACGAATTAATAACATATTGGCCAAACCTTTACTGAATTTTCCATACTCGGTATCTTTCGGATAAGGCAAATTATCGGCAGCGAATTTCAAATCGTCTTCGATAAACTTAACCATCTCCTCACGAGACAAACGAGGGAGCGGAGTTTCATTCAGAGGATTGTCGAGTACCTCGATAGGTGCAATCACCAACGGACCGAACATATCGTACAAAATGTATGACAGATAACCACGAGCGCAACGTACCTCGGCGATATAACGATCTTTTTCCTCGCGAGATAATTCGCTCTTTTCTATCATATTCATTACCGTAGTACAACGACTTATTTTACCGATAAAACCGTGAGGCTCGTCACGGGTGTAATACAAAAAGGTTACATCGGAAGTTTCCGTATTGAAAGAAAGCTCATGGCAATATTTTTGAGCGCCATATTTTCCCGCCAGAATTTCGGTGCAAGCATCGTTCACAAACATTTGCCCCCTTTCGGAAGTCGTATTGATACCGTCCCACCAGCTACCACGCAGAGGATAGTAACACGAAAGAACCATTGCCTCCAAATCTTCTTTCGATTGAGGAAAGATAGACGGATTTATATCGCTATAATCGATTGGATCCAACTCGCAACTATTCAGCATAGGAACCAACAGCAACAACAGTGTAAATTTTCGAAAAATCTTTTTCATTGTATTCCGTATTATATTGTTGTCTACTAAAATTTAATATCTACACCGACCGTAAACGTGCGGGCATTGGGATAAGCCGCCGCATAAGAATCGGTTTCAGGATCGAGACCTCCATAAGGAGTAATAACGAATACGTTATTTACATCGACATGGAAACGCATATTCTGGAAAATTTTCCGTGTAGTAGCAGTAGAAGGAACCGTATATCCCAACGTTATATTTTGTAAGCGGATATACCAAGCATCTTCATAGAACCAGTCTCCGTATCCATAGGTCGAACCTGAGAAAAAAGAACTGGGATTTTTAGTCGAAGGATTATCGGGCATCCAACGATCGTCGAGACAACGCAACCCGTTATAACCATACTGTGCCATTCCCCAAGCAGAAACGCCATAAGCCATACGGGTGGGATCCATCATCACCCGGTCGAAAGAGCCGTAGAAATTGAAATTCAAGTCGAAGCCTTTGTACCGGAAAGTATTGTTGAAACCAATTGTAAACCCGGGATCCGAAGAACCTAATAAACGGTTATCGGCATCGTCGATAATACCATCTGGTTTCCCGGTCAAGACAAAACGTCCGTTACGAACTACGGGATCGCCGGTCTCAGGGTCACGCAAATAACCGTTCAAGTCCTCAATAATCAACTGACCCGGTTTCAAATCGGGTTGCGCAGCAGGAGCCTCGTCTCCCTCTTGCATAATACCGATGGCCTTACGAGAATAAATGGCCCGAATAGGATCATTATCCCCTTCGTATACCGAAGGTTTCCAATCGGTCGTATGCTCTACCCACCAGTTCTTCACACGAGAGAAAGTAATATCGGAGAACCAAGAGAAATCTTTTGTCACGATATTTTTCGTATTCAAGGTAAATTCAAATCCCCGTCCTCCTGTCGTACCGATATTAGCCGAAACGAAAGTCAGGTCATGATATGTATTTAAAGGTTTATCTGTCAACAAATCCGTTATCCGACGTTCAAAAAATTCGAACGTACCGCCAATACGTCCATCGAACAAAGCAAAATCCAAACCGACGTTGAACTCTTTGGTTGTTTCCCATTTCAAATCGGGATTTTCCAAACGCCCTAAAAATACACCTGTTTGTTGGCTATTATCCTGTTTATTATATGCCAACTGTGCATAATAAGCTGCAAAAGCATTATTGGTTACACCTGTCGCATTTCCTACCGTACCATAGCTGACACGAGGTTTCAACATCGATACTACCGAGCGGGCAGGTTCCATAAACGGCTCTTCGGCCATATTCCAAGCCAATGCCACGGACGGAAAATAGCCCCACTTGTGATTACGGGCAAATACGCTGGCTCCATCGGCACGGAAAGTAGCGGTCAACAAATAACGATCCATGAACGTATATCCTACACGGGCGAACG
>ERZ827043.3003-NODE-3003-length-13103-cov-12.441140_pt1 | contig 13103 bp, 10 predicted proteins | sample MGYA00519923_ERZ827043 | MGnify/ENA primary metagenome ERZ827043 (study PRJEB31778, sample SAMEA3449251) | human gut metagenome | biome: human gut; feature: human-associated habitat; material: faeces | place: United Kingdom | collected 2010/2012 ...
TTGCATGTGTTAGGCACGCCGCCAGCGTTCATCCTGAGCCAGGATCAAACTCTCATGTTAAAATGGTGTTTGTGTCCTGCCAGTTTTATCTGGCATTGTTTACTGTTAATTCGGGTAGCTTGTCAATCTTTCGATCAACTTGCTTGTTCTTGAATTTCTCTGAAAATCTTGGAATTTTCAGGGTTGCATTACTGTTTATTTGTCAAAGATCAAAACCTCTTGCTCCGCAAGAGCTGTGTTGCTTTGCTGTTGTTCTCAGCGGCAACTCTGATATCTTATCATAACCGCTTTCGTTTGTCAACAACTTTTTTTGAAATCTTTTTCGTCTTGGAAAACTTTGTTTTCCGTGACAGGTATTTATGTTAACATATCTGTCAGACTTTGTCAACAACTTTTTTGAAATCTTTTCAAGTTTCTTTCGAGCTGTTGTGTTGTCTCGGCGTTTCCTCAACAACGAATCTGAGTATATCATCCGCTAGTGTACTTGTCAACACTATTTTTTGAATTTTTTGCACAAATTATCCCCTGCTACGTCAATTCCGCATAAACAGGGGATTTTTGCCATGTTTCTATTCTGTTTTTTACTATTTTACAAAGAACGGAAGCTTTTGTCCGAGCTGTTCCACCAGATATGCCAGATAGTTATTTTCATACAAACATGTAAGTATTCTGCTATCTCTGGTATAATCTACGATCACCTGACCCAGGGTTCCCAGGTCTCTGAAGATATTAAATGCGTATATTGTCCAAACAATTAGAACAGTTTCTAAGATTCCAACCACAACACCTAGTAATTTGTCCAGGCTATGTACTATAGGTAGTTTCACGATCATCTTTGCCGAGAAAAATACGATATTAAGAAGATGATGCACCAAACCGATCGCCGCCAGCAACAGTATTGTCAGGATCACATTGAATATCTTTCCATCAAAGTAACTGCTCAAACCATTCCCGATCAGGAACAACACCACACAGGTGATCAGCAGGGAGATCAGAGAGATCAGGGATTTTACCATTCCCTTCTTGTAGCCGTCCATCACCATGCAGATCAATACTACTGCCATGATGACCAGTAATAAATTCAGATTCATTGGTATACTCCTTTATTTTAACTGTATCGTATCTATTGTACTATCTGTTACCAGATAATATTTGTAGGAACCTCCTGCAGGAAGCAGAAGCCGGGCACTCTTACCGAAGCTGCCATGGTATTTTTCCACACCGTCCGTTGTAAAGATCTGGCACTCCGATTCGTTGTAGATCACCATGTCATCATCCCCGAAGAAAATATCCGTATAATCCACATCAAAATAGTAGCTGCCCACCTTTGCTGCCGAAGTATTGTACACATCCATGCGGTACTTGGTCTCCGCCTGGTCCGAAAGGAATACCAGTCCTACATATTTATCACTGTAGAAAATCGACTGGATCTCGTCGTCATATAGGTATTCTCCCGCCGTCACAGGCTTCTGGGTACCCGAGTAGATCATAAGACGGCTGTCTCCTACCGCAAACGCTGTATCATTATTCATAAACTGCACTTTCGGCACGACCAGGTCGGAATAAGAATATGCGCTGACCATATAATCGCTCTGATTCTCGCCCACCGGTCCGAAATTGTAGAATGTCACATTACTTTTTACCACGCCTGCATCCACATACAGGTAACTGATCGCCAGAAGCTCTCCGTCCGGTGAAAGGCTGATGGATACCGGATACCCTCCGTCCGTCATATGTGCCTGTCCCGTATAGCTGTTGGTCCCGTCCGCTTCGTAAGTCATGATCCAGGCTACATCCGTATCTGCCAGCACCGCTGTCACTCTTCCCGTTTCCGACACTGTGATATTTCGGATCGGCATGGTCGTTGTAATAGTTCCCAGTTGCTTGTCCGTATTCTGCACGTAGATCTCACGGCCGTTATAACTGCCGATAGCTGCCACATCGCCACAAGTAGCGATCTTCACATCCTGGATCACATAAGTCTGATTCCACTTTACATTTCCCTTGGCATCCGTACAGTGAGCGCCGTCTTTACTATATGTAAGAATACTGTTTTTCAACCGTATGTCTGTGGCATCCGATGAGACCTCCCGGCTAATGGAAGATACGGTGTCATATCCCGTATAGATATGTCTCTTTGCCTGTACCACCACAAGAGCAAGTGCCGCTCCCAAAGCCGCCACCACCAACAGCACCCGGTACACGATTTTCAGCCGGTGTTTACGGATCTTTTTCTTATAGTCATCCTGACTCTTTTGCCGCTTTTCTTTTTCCTTCAGATAATTCTTGATATCTGCTGCCATGTATCTGTTTCCTTATGTATTATCGTAACTATTAAGAATCGCATTCGCAAAATTACTGCGGCGCAGTCTGCTTTTTGCTCATGTAGTTACAGTATAACACACTTCCCCTTTTTGAAAATAAGTTTTTTACGGGAGAAGGATTTCCTGACCGATCTTGATATCATCGGGGTCAGCAATACCGTTCAGGGAACAGATCTCAGATACTTTACTGTTGCTGCCGTAGTTCCGCAGAGAAATACCGATCAGTGTGTCCCCTCTCTGGATAGTATAATGTGTGGGTTGAGCAACCGCCTCCACTGTAGGAGTCTCTGCCACTGCAGGTTCTGCCGTCTGTGTCACATCCTGTATTGTTTCCTGTGTCGTGTTCTGTTCTGTTGCCTCCGTCACATCTGTCGTATTTTTTGTGACATTGCTGTCCGCAGAGGTTCCATCCGCTACACTGCCCGTATTTTCTTCCGTCGGATCTACAGCACTGTTTCCCGTTCCATCCATTGATGCATTTTCCGTGCCTTCCGGCATCGCTGTCTCTGCTGCAGCCCCAGTAGTATTTCCCGCCGCAGCATTTTCCTGTCGCAGAGCATCCTCCAACTTGTCCTCCGCCACCAGCGTGCTGATCTGGCTCTGTTCCTCCACCGCATCCGGCAGTTTCTGCTCCATCAGGTTGCTCATGGCCTGCCTGGCTGTCTCCCCCAGGGATTCTCCGGTGCTTTCCTGCCGCATCAATGCCAATGCCATCACGCAGAGCAGAACAAAGACACCGGCAGCCGCCATTTTCATCCGACGCAGTCCGGTCGTTGGCATGGGTATAATATTATCCGGTTCTCTGCGTCTGTTCTCTACCGCTCTGCGATATTCCACAGGCGCATTCTCCGTATGTCCGGCGGCACGGAAGGCTTTTCCGCTCTCCTGTCTCTGTCTACGTTCCTCCTGCCGTTTCTTCACCACTTCGTATTTTTCCTGATCCACCTTCTCCGGTGCCGCCTCTTCGCCCCGGTTCTCCAGCATATATGCCAGCATACTGTCATTCTTCTCATAGAACTGCGCATACCCCGACACATAACGGCAGATCTCCTGTTCGCAGATCTGGAAGCCTTCCACCATCTCGCCATTCAGTATCTGGTAGCCTAAAAAGGTCATTTCCGAAAAATACTTTCTCCGCAGCTTCTCAATCTCCTGTTCCTGCGCCTGGGACAGGTGCCGCACCGGCTTCTGCAGGAAATTCAGCTTTGCGGAGCCATAGGCGAATAGATATGCCACACCGTCCTCTGCTGTCTTCCTGCCGTATAATGCTATGGCAATATCCTTGTTCTGTGCCATTCCATTCATTTGTTTTATGTAAGATACCACATAATCTTCCACATAGATTCTGCAGTGCTTGTCCGCCTCTCCGATCTGCGTTATGTTCTTCGGTAATTCCATACAAAAAACACCTCCCATGCCGTTTCTATCAGTTATCACTAACTATAGCATCCGCACAGGAGGTATTTTAGCGTTCTTTGTCGCACCTCTTCAAAAACAGTTCGACAAAGTTTGCACCATATTCTATGTATTCTTAGCTATGCTTCAAACTTATATACGGTAACAGAATCGTATTCTCTGCCGTTCTCCCCGCCAAATACATAGGAGGGGAAATTCTCATGATGAATGGTATCCGGGAAATACTGGGTCTCCAATGCAAAACCGCAGCGGTTGCCGTAGGTCACCCCATCTTTTCCGGGCTGTACATCAATAAAATTGCCTGCATAAAACTGCACTCCTGGCAGGGTGGTGTATGCCTTCATTACTCTGCCGCTCTTCGGGCCTTTTACTGTGGCAATATGCCGTAATGTACCGTCATCGTTCCATCCATCGATCACGAAATTATGGTCATAGCCTCCGGTCAGGAGTAACTGCTCATAATCTTCCCGGATGTCTCTGCCGATCTTCTTGGGCTGTGTAAAATCCATGGGTGTGCCTGCTACCGCACGAATCTCACCGGTAGGGATCGATCCTGCTGCCACCGGAGTAAAGTGAGAGGCTCTCAGCCACAGTTCATGCTCTTCAATGCTGCCTGCACCGTGACCGTCCAGATTGAAATAGGAATGGTTGGTCAGGTTGATAATGGTCTTCTTGTCACTGGAAGCATGGTAATGCAGAGTCAGCTCATTCTCTTCACTCAGAGAGTAGGTTACGGATACCTTCTTATTGCCGGGGAATCCCAGATGTCCATCCTCATCCTCCAGAGAAAATGTCACGCTGTTCTCTCCCATCTCCGCATCCCAGAGTCTCTTATGGAAGCCCAGCTGCTTATGAGTATGTAAATTGTTGGCACCGTCATTTTTGTCCAGCTGATAAGTAACGCCATCCAGCGTATACTCTGCACCGCCGGTACGGTTCGCACAGGGGCCGATCACCGTGCCGAAAAAGCTGTCGTTGCCGTAATAGCTCTCACCATTGTCAAATCCCAGCACCAGGTCGTCCGCCTTGCCCGTGGCATCCGGTACCAGTACGCGCACCAGAGTAGCGCCCAGATCTGTCACCGCTGCCTTCATACCCTTACTATTACTCAGGGTATACAGCGAGATCTCTTTCCCTTCCGGGCTTTTCCCAAATAAACTTTTTGTTACTGCCATTGTCTTTCCCTCCCACTTTTATCCATTTTTATTTCATGCATACTGTCTATAATTCCACTCTGCCCTCTAAAGCGCGGAGTAATGTTACCTCATCAATATATTCCAGATCTCCTCCTACAGGGACACCACTGGCAATTCTGGTCACCTTGATTCCTGTGGGCTTGATAAGCTTGCTGATATACATTGCCGTGGTCTCACCTTCCAGGCTGGAATTGGTTGCGATAATGACCTCCTCCACATCACCCTGCAGACGTTCCATCAGTTCCTTCAGCTTGATGTCACCGGGTCCCACACCCAGCATCGGAGAAATGGCACCATGCAGTACATGGTACACGCCCTCATATTTGCCGGTCTTCTCATAGGCCGCCAGATCTCTGGTGTTCTCCACCACCATAATGGTACGATGATCCCGTCTGGGATTCGCACACACCGGGCAGAGTTCCTTATCCGTCAGAGTATAGCATTCCTTGCAATAGCGGACATTGGCTCTGGCTTCGATCATGACGTTTGCCAGCCTGTCCACGCGTTCCTTCGGCATATTGATCAGATGAAAAGCCAGTCGTTGTGCGGACTTACTGCCAATCCCCGGAAGGGCTGCCAGTTCTTCTATTAATTTATTGATCTGTCCGCTGTAGAGTTCCATTAGAAAGGAAATCCTCCTAATCCTCCGGTCATTTTGCCCATAAGTTCTGCATTGGCTTCATCCGCCTTGCGCAGTGCTTCGTTGGCTGCTGCCACGATAGCATCCTGCAGAGTCTCGATATCCTCGGGATCCACGATCTCCTCTGCCAGCTTGATGGATGTGATCTCTTTTTTACCGTTGATGGTCACTTCCACCGCTCCTCCACCTGCGGATGCGGAGAACTCCTTGGTCTCCAGTTCCTTCTGTCCTTCTTCCATCTGACGCTGCATTCTCTGTGCCTGCTTCATCAGATTATTCATATTTCCGGGCATTGCGCCTCCGGGAAATCCACCTCTTTTTGCCATGTTGCTGTTTCCTCCATATTATTTATAATTGAGTTATTATTCTATCTTACCTTATCTGCAAGTCTGCCGCAATCCCAAATTCACGCAGGATCAGTCTTCCTCATCGATCTCCATGTTGATGACCTTACTGAGATCCACATAGTTATCTTCGAATTCTCTGCTGCTTTCCACCGTCTGGATCGTCACTTCAATCTCTTTGCTGGAAAAATCGGACAACAGCATTTCCAGCTGCTGCTTGTTCTGTTCGTGGGCTTCCCCCTTGAAATAATCGGAAGCCAGTCCGTCTTCCAATACCACCATGAGTTTGTTGTCTCCGCCCAGACTTAATCGGGCGTTTTTCAGATACATCTTCATGGGATTCTCAGCATTTCCCACGATAGCCGGCCATTTCCGTACGATCTCCTGAATATCCCCGGGGACCGCCTTCGGCAACTGTGGCTTCGGCTTTGCCACACCGGCCTGCGGCACTCCCTGTGCTCCGGGAGCTCCGGCAGGCATCTGGGCCGCCGTGACTACAATACCGTTCTCGACCTTTTCCTCCACCTGGCGGATTCTATCCAGGACCGCCTCCTGATCCGTCTCCATCTCCGGCTTGCACAGCTTGATCAGCGCGATCTCTACCAGAATACGTTTCTGTGCCGCATAGCGGATCTGTCCGGACAGTTCGGAGAAAATATGAATATAGCGGATGATCTGGTCCATGGACAGCATGGAAGCTTCTTCCTTCAGATTCGCCAGATTGTCTGTGGACATATCAATGACATCCTCCAGATTATCCGCTGTCTGTACCAACATCAGATTCCGCAGATACCAGGTAAAGTCCGTGACAAACTGTACCAGTTCCCTGCCCTGCATGACGATCTCTTCCAACAGTTCAATGCAGCCTAACACATTCCGGTCCATGACGAAGCGCAGCAACCTGCTGAACACTTCCGTATCCACTGCCCCCAGCACATCCAGGGTCATATCGTAGGTCAGTTCTTTGCCCAGATGGAAGGCAATACACTGATCCAACAGGCTCAAGGCATCACGCATGGAGCCGTCTGCCACCTTGGCAATGTAGCGCAGAGCTCTGTCCTCCACCTGTACCTGCTCCGTGTCCATCAGTTCCTTCATGCGATCCGTGATGGTATCAATGGAGATTCGTTTAAAATCATATCTCTGGCAGCGGGACAGGATCGTAATGGGGATCTTGTGCACCTCTGTGGTCGCCAGAATAAAAATAACATAAGATGGCGGCTCTTCCAGCGTTTTTAACAATGCGTTGAAAGCTCCGGGGGAGAGCATATGCACCTCGTCGATGATGTAGACCTTGTATTTTCCCTCCGCAGGGGAATAGGATACCTCGTCGATGATCTCACGGATATTGTCCACACCGTTGTTGGAAGCCGCATCGATCTCGATGACATTCATGCTGGCTCCCGCCGCAATCGCCTTACAAATACGGCATTCCCCACAGGGGCCGTCCTCTGTGGGGTGTTCACAGTTCACTGTTTTCGCAAAAATCTTTGCCACCGTAGTCTTACCGGTACCTCTCGTTCCGGTGAAAAGATACGCATGACCGATCCGGTTCGCCCGCAGCTGATTCTTCAGTGTGGTCACGATATGATCCTGACCTTTGACGTCGGAAAAAGCATCCGGACGAAACTTCCGGTATAGTGCTGTATATGACATGTATTCTCTCTCTTCCTTGTAACTATTCAGAGCCATCAAATATTAGCAGATGCTTGGCGAAAATAGTTACTCATTAATTTTCTGTCTTAATCGCCGAAGCAGATGCCCAGCAGCTTCGCTTCCTGTACGATGGTAGCATCGGGATCCACGGTCTTTAACTTGCCCGCTACATCCTCTAACGGAACCCTTACGATCTCACGGTTCTTGTAACCTACCATGAATCCATACTGATTATCCAGGATCAGCTTGCCTGCCTCGGAGCCCAGACGGCTGGCGAATACTCTGTCATAAGGGCAGGGGCTTCCGCCTCTCTGCATATGGCCGGGTACGGTGACACGTACTTCTCTGCCGGTCTTCTCCTGGATCTGTGCAGCCACTTCGTAAGATACGGAAGGGAACGGATATTTTTCCATCTTTTTCTTGTAGTCTTTTTTGGTCAGGGCAGCATCTTCCCTGGAAATCGCACCCTCAGCCACAGCGATAATGGTAAAACGGCAGCCCTTTTTGTCCCTGTCTTCGATCTTCTCGATCACCTTATCGATATCATAAGGGATCTCCGGGAGCAGGATGATGTCCGCACCGCCTGCCATTCCGGCATTCAGGGTCAGCCACCCTACTTTATGTCCCATAACTTCCACGATAAATACTCTGCCGTGGGAAGCTGCTGTGGTATGGATGCAGTCGATGGCATCCGTAGCAATATCTACTGCGCTCTGGAAACCGAAGGTCATATCAGTACCCCACAGGTCATTGTCGATGGTCTTGGGCAGGGTCACGATATTCAGTCCTTCCTTGCGCAACAGGTTCGCAGTCTTGTGGGTGCCGTTACCACCGAGAATTACAAGGCAGTCCAGCTGCAGCTTGTAATAGTTCTGCTTCATGGCTTCGACTTTGTTCAGCCCGTTGGGATCCGGATCCTGGATCGTCTTGAAGGGGGTACGGGAGGTTCCCAGGATCGTGCCGCCCTTGGTAAGGATGCCGGAGAAATCCTTGTCTGTCAGCATGCGGAAATTACCGTAAATCAGTCCTCTGTAGCCATCGAGGAAGCCATAGATCTCGACCTCTTCCTTACTGTTCGCCAGGGTCTTCACCACACCTCTCATGGCAGCATTTAATGCCTGGCAGTCACCACCGCTCGTCAACATTCCGATTCTCTTCATCGTAGGATCCTCCGCTTTCTATATTTCATTAGTTTCTCTTGCGTTTGCTGTAACTATGCAAAACTGTCTTCGTTCTGCCAATACTTATTTCTATTTTAATACATTTATTTTCATCTGAAAATAGTTTGTTGTAATTTCCGGCAGATTTCTCCCCTATGGCAAAACAAACCTCAGAAGCACCGGGCCTCTGAGGTTCGCTTATCATCTTATCATACGTTATTTGAATTTAAACTTTCCTTTGATCATGGTCACGTAGACAGCTGCGCCGCCACCGCCGACCACTACGGTTCCGGCTGCTGCCGCTGCCGCCACACGGCCTGCGTTCGTTCCCTTACCGGAGGTCTCCGTTATCTGCTCTGTGCCGGATTCCTGAGAGCCGGAAGTCTGGGCGGTCATGGAATCTATCCGCTCCTCCTGCGGTGCTTCTCCACTCGATTCCTGCGTGTCCTGTGCCTCCCCGGAGGGCTTTGCCGCATCTTCCTTACGGTTTTCGTCCGCAGCGGGTGTTGTCGGGGGCACGGGAATTACAGAAGGCTTTACCACACCGGGTGCGGCAGGCGTTGCCGTGGCTACGGGAGGTGTTGCCGCGTCCGTGGTCTTCTGGTCCGTATTGGACGCCTGACTGCTGTCATCGTCGTCATCATCGTCATCGTCGTTACTGGCAGCAGGCTTCTTCGGTGCGATTTCATAACCGCAGATCGTACAGATCTCCGCCCGTTCTGTGGTGGCCGCGCCACCGGATGCATGCTTTTCCGTATTGCTGGTGATTCCACAGACACCACACTTATGCCAGTGTCCGGTCATATCGGACAGATATCCTTCTGCCCAGCTATGATCCGTCTTCGGCAGCACGATTTCTGTCGCTGTTATGCTCTTGCTTCCGTCCGCGGATGCAAAATACAGTCCGCAGACGTCGCAGGTCCAGTATTCGATGCTGCCCTCTGCCTGACAGGTGGGTTCCACCCGGTCGTGGCGGTTCAGCGGGCCGTGACCGGAGTTCCATGTCTTCGATACGGCGGGGCTTGCGTTATAATCATCGGTTTCCGCATAGCGGATCTGTGCAATCACCTTCTCGTTGTGACCGACTCCGGTGGATTTGGTCTGCCCCCAGTCCGTTCCATCAAAGCTGAACTCCACGTCAGTACGATCTGTGGTGATCTGCGCCGCCAGATCGTTGCCGCTGACGGTAAAGGTCATGTCAAAGGCATCCGGATCCGGGGTATCCTCGCGGTCTGCTTTTGCGGTACGGGTGATAGTTATGCCAAACACAATATCATTATAATTTTTTGACCGTAACTGAACACTTACTATCGCATGCTCGCCAATATCATCCATGGTGTTTTCACCCAGAGTGAATAGCAATTTTCCCTCGGAATATTTGATGTCGGGATCTGCCGCCAAAACGTTCATGGAATTATCCAACATGATAACTTCCATCGTTGTCTCTCCCAGATCCTCGGGCAACCCCGGTATCTGCACCGCCTTCTCTCCTTTGGCCGCCCAACTGTATTTGAGATCCAAGTCTTGAATCTTCGGAGCAATTGCTTTACTGATTTCCAATTTTACCTGTGCCGTCAGCGTCTGATAGTATTCCGGATGCTCCGTAGGAATAAACGTTGCCGTGTAGGTCTCACTATCGCCAACATAAGGAACCTTGTCATCATCGCTCTGGATCTGCCAAGTTCCGTCGATGGGCTCGGTTCCCAGTTTTGCCGTCAGTCTTGTCACTTTGAGTTCTCTCAGCTTATTGCCATAGGTTCCACCGGCAATGCCCTTACCTTCTACAGTAAGTAGAGCCGGATTGATATTCACGGTCAGATCCTTCGTCGTCTGCTCCGGGAAGAAAGAAGAGTTTGTCCCGGTGTAAACGAGGGTGAAAATGGTCTCGCCCACGGTCTGCGCCTTGTAAGTTGCGATGCCGTTCTTGAAATCCGCTGCGCTTACCACCGGGGTATCCCCGATCCGGATCTCAAAGCTGCCCTCCGTATCTTCCGCAGAGATGGGCTGTTCGTCTGTCACAAAGTTTACCAGTGCCTTTGCGTTAAAAGTTATATCCTGTCCATAGGTGGGCGTAACGTCATCTGCTCTCTCAAACTGCAGACCGGTGGTGTACTTCACACCAACTGCATTATTTTCCCCAAGCGAAGGATAGTAGGCTATGCCATTCTCTTTGTCGTTGGCTTTCTTCGTCCAGATGGCCGGATCAAAGCCATTGTCTTTGAGTTCTTTGAAAAAGCCGGAAGAGGTCAGTTGCAGGGTAGAATGTCCCAAATCACAGTCATCTTTTACGTTACAAATATCTTTATTGAAATAACACTTCTCCGGGTTGGGATCACCACTATTTGATATTCCCGCAAGTTCTCCATTCCCTTTGACATTTCCTATGCTAATGCAATGGTCAATAGTTCCGCCCATACCACAGATTCCTGCCGCAGAATCCTTTCCCTGCACGTCTCCTTCAAAAAAGCACTGGGAAATCATAGTGTATTGTCCACCCACGCCGCTGATTCCGCCTACCATAGACCCTTTTACCGTTCCGGTAAAGGAGCAGCCATAAATTTCGCCCGCAGACAAATTTCCACAAATTCCTCCTGTTTCACAATAACTCGAAACAATGTCTCCGTTGGCAGCCAACAGCATTACCTTACCGCTTTTTTTGCTGGGTTGGTCGCCTATTTGTGCGAACAAACCAGAACTATAAACATCATTTTCTTTTGTCATATCCACATGGCTTATCGTATGTCCGTCTCCACTGAATTTTCCTATGTATGGAGTTCCGGGATCTCCAATAGATCTGAGTTCCACTCGGCTCACATCAATATTGTTTTTTAATACATAGTTTTCGTTACAGTTTGCCGTATCCTGTCCGATGGCTACGAATTCCTCCGCCGTGGTGATCAGGGTATAGGTATCCCAGTCGTCACCATTCGTTGTAACATAGTTGTAAACCGGTACGGAAGCAGTCTTCGTCTCTCCGATCTTTGCCACCTTTGTCAGATTGATGTAAGTCCCTGTGGCTGTACCAAATCTACTTCCTGTATCTGTAGCCTTTGCAGTGCTGGTATCGACACTGCCCTCTTTCCAGATTGTAGAATCCAAGCCCTCCGGAAGTGCACCGCAAAGCTGGCTGGTAGTCAGGGGAATCACCTTATCGCTTGCTCCTTCTCCCACACCGGCATTATTCAAATCACTGTTGTAATAGCAGTTGCCGATAAAGTTCATATAATTCGAATCCGTGCTTCCAGCTATGCCACCAACATTTTTGCCATTCCCTGTAATCTTACCACAATTCAGGCAATTACTGATGTCATACCTATTCGCTGATGCACCGGTAATACCACCTACAGAGCTATCCTGTTGAGAAACTGTTACAGTACCTATATTATAACAGTATTGAACTACGCCGTTTCCAACGTTTCCTTCATAACTGGCACTGCCCATGATTCCGCCTGCTGTAGAAATTCCACTTACTGAACTGCTATTGTAGCAGCCGGAAATTTTTCCTATCAGACTTCCGCATACACCGCCTACACACCGACTCGCATAAATCGTGTTTTCGATACTATAGCAGTCAGAAATATTTGCTCCTGCTCCAGCAATTGCGCCCACAAAGCTTTTACCAGAAATATTAGCCCCCTTTACTGTGACACTTTTTATATAGCTGGAATCAGCGGTAAAGTTGCGGCACTCTCCAAACAGACCCACATAGTCTCCATCTCCTGTAATTGTCATTCCGGTTATTGTATGTCCGCCGCCGTCAAAGCCTCCCCAGAAAGGGTTGCTATCTGTACCTATCGGCATCCACTCATTACCGTTAAGGTCAAGGTCAGAAAACAGCAGAAAATGATTCCATTTATAATCCGTGCCATTATTCACCTGCTGCGCCAGATACGCAAGCTGCTCTGCATTTTCAATCAGCCAGGGATCTTCTTCTGTGCCACTACCTTTGGTAAAAGCTACCGCTGTGCCATCCCAGGTATCTACTGTTTCCCCCTCCGCTCTCGCACTCACCGGCACAGTGATCCACACCAGTGCCGCCAGGGCCAGCAGGGCCAGCCTCATCTTCATGCTCCATGCTTTTGTACTTTTCTTCATAACCCTCATGCCTTTCTATATCCTGCAAAATTTCAAATATTTCCCAACCCTTTGCAGATGTAAAATCCCAATCTTGTTTTTATACTTTCCGTATCATTTATTATACCGAAAAAGCAAAGGCATTGTCAATATTTTCCATACGATTCGTCTCATATTTTTATAAAATTTTGTCAAACAAGTGCGCCCACCGCAAAATCGAGCAGGCTGGCTCATCGTAAATCGAGTAGGAGGCGGTGACTAACCGCCGTCCTCTCACACCACCGTGCGTACCG
>ERZ827043.3007-NODE-3007-length-13088-cov-3.574311_pt1 | contig 13088 bp, 12 predicted proteins | sample MGYA00519923_ERZ827043 | MGnify/ENA primary metagenome ERZ827043 (study PRJEB31778, sample SAMEA3449251) | human gut metagenome | biome: human gut; feature: human-associated habitat; material: faeces | place: United Kingdom | collected 2010/2012 ...
CAGCAGTGCGCCGTCCTCTTCCTCTGCGCCGGAAGAAGCAGGCAGCGCGCCGGAGGCGGCCTTTTTGCCGTCGGTCGTGTCGACGAGCACACCGGCGGAAATGGTCACGTCGGCGCTCCCGCTCAGAACGGTGAAGCAGTCGCCGGTCTTGAGCGCGACGGTGTTGCCGGGATAGAGCGTGCAGATGCGGCTTTTTCCGGCGGAGCCGTGCAGCGCGTTATCATGCGTCTGCAGGGCCTTATCCAGCGCGGTTTGTGCCGCTGTGTGCGCCGTAGCCTCGGCGTGGCTGAGTACGGCAGACGACCAGCTGTCCACATAGCTGCGCGACAGCAGCGGGTCCTGCCGGCTGCCGGCGTCCGCCGCCAGAGCGGGCACCAGACTGCCGAGCAACACGAGCGTCAGCAGCAACGAGATCAGTCGCTTGATTTTCAAGGGGCAGACCTCCTTTGCGGCGTGTCAGGCCTTCTTGGCCTTTGCAGCGCGGGCCTCGGCCTCGTCCTGACTTTCGGCAATGTAATAGCCGAGGGCCAGCAGACTGTCCGAGAAATGGATGTTTTCGATGATCGGATCGGCGTCCTTGACCTGAAGCTCCGTGTTCGTGAAGTTCCAGATGGCCTTCACGCCGACAGAGCAGATCTCATTGGCGACGTCGTTGGCCATGGCCTTCGGCACGCAGAGAACGGCGACGTCCGGCTGGATGTCCGCAAGAATATCGTCGAGCGTGGAGAAGTCGTGCACCACGATGCCGTGCATTTCCTTGCCGATGAGTTCGGGATTGATGTCGAATGCGGCCTTGAGGGTGAAGCCGTACTGCTCGAAGCAGAAGTTCTCCACCAGCGCGCGGCCGATGTTGCCGACGCCGACCAGGACGGCCGAGTAGTTGCGGTCCATACCCAGGATCTTGGCGACCTCGCCGCGCAGTGCCACGACGTTGTAGCCGTAACCCTGCTGGCCGAATTCACCAAAACAGCTGAAATCCTGACGGATCTGCGAGGGGGTCAGACCCATCTGACGGCCCAGCTCGCCGGAAGAGATGCGCTCGATTCCGGCAGCGTTCAGATCGTCAAGCTTCCGGAGATAGCGGGGCATTCTTCTGATGACATTGTTCGATACTTTGATACGTTTCACGAGTGATTATCCTCCTAATGGCAAAAGGCGCTATATTGTTAAAAAATGCATCTGCTTGTCACGAAAATAGCAAGGCACAAACAAACAATATAAATTATATCACACGTTTTCGTATATTTCAAGTAAATGGTTGCCAGGGACGTTCAAAAATTTGTGGTTTTTCGGCGCCTTTTTACAGCAAATGATTGAAAAATGGCGAGAATAAGCCCGACAGGCGTTTGCCTGTCGGGCCCCAAGCTCCAATGTGTTCAGTTTTCAGGAAGACCTGTCAGACGGCAAAACTCCGCAGCGGCGCCGGGCACGCGGTAGGACTGCGCATCTGCGCTGCTGGAGAAGATCACGTCTTTCCCGTCGCGCCAGACGGTCACGCGCGTGGTCGTGCCGTCGTCACTTGTCTCCTCAAGCACACACAGCGGCGTTTGTCCGGCGTCGACCGGCTGCGCCGGGTGCGTCCGCACCAGGAGCACAGACAGTTCCTCAATGGTCTTGCGGTCGGAGATGCGCAGCGTTGTGCTGCCCGCAATGTCCTCCGCCGGAACGGAGAAGAGCAGGCTGCTGACGCTGTCGTCGAGCACCGGAGCACTTTCCGTGGCGGGGAGGGCGTCCTGCTTCCGGTTCCCCTCTACCTCATCCTTGACGGAGGGAGATACGGTCACGGTCGGTGCCCGGCTGTTGTCGAGCGCGGTACCGGAGCTGCTCGGCAGGTTTCTGTGCGGCGCGAACCAGAGCGTTGCGCCGAGGATGAGCGCGAGACACGCCGCCATCACCGAGATCGGCAGCAGGGGAGACGTGCGGCCGGAGGCCGGGCGCTTTCGCGCGGCCGGTTTGGCCGGCGGTGCTTTGTGAATTGGTGTGGGCTGCACGTGCCGCGCCGGACGTGCCGGAATGGCGGCGCGCGGGGCCATTGGCACAGGCTCCCGGCGCACCTGCTGCATGATGCGTGCAGTCAGGTCGGCGGGCGGCTCGGCGGCCGCGTTGCGCACGGCGGCCTGCAGGGACAGAAAGTCGTCATAGACGTGCCGACAGTCGGGGCAGGTGCGCAGATGTGCGCGCAGTGTCTGCGCCTGCACGGCCGGCAGCTCGCCGTCGAGCAGCTGGCTGATCTGCTGCTGATAATGCATGCAGTTGCTCATCTGTCTGCACCCCCCTTCGTCTGCTTTGACGCATACTGGTCGGGAAGGTTCCCGTCGGCGAGCAGAAAATCGCAGAGCTTTCGCCGCGCGCGGAACAGGCGCGATTTTACTGTGCCGGCCTCAAGATGCAGCACCTTGCCGATCTCGGCATAGGACAGGCCGTTGAGCTCGCGCAGGATGAGGATCTTGCGCGCATCGTCCGGCAGACTGTCGAGCCCGCGCGCGACGGCGCGGCGCATCTCGCTGCGCGTCAGCTGCTGCTCGGGACTCGTACGCTCGTCGGCGGGGAGGTCGAACTGCGGCTGCTCGTCGTCGTCCTCGGATGCAGTGAGCGACACGGTCGGGTGCCGCCGGCGGCTGCGCAGAAAGTCGATGCACACATTCGTCGTCAGCCGGTAGAGCCAGACGGAAAACTTGCTCTCACCGCGGAAGGTGCCCAGCGCCCGGTAGGCGCGCAGGAACACCTCCTGCGTCATGTCGGCGGCGTCCTCCTCATTGCCGACGGTGCGCAGGGCGAGGTTATACACTTGTTTCTGGTAGGCGACGACCAGCGCCTCGAAGGCATTGGTGTCCCCGGCGCACACCTGAGCGATGATGCGCCGTTCCTCGTCCCGGTCCATGGTTTCCTTGCCTTTCTGCGGTCAGTCCCGCAAGTCGCGCTGGATGGCGCGCGTGATGCGCCGCAGGTCGTCGAGCGCCTCCACGTGCACGACCTCCTGCTTGTAGACATTGGCGTGCGGCACACCGCGCAGATACCAGCAAAACTGGCTGCGCGCCTCGAGGCACGCCAGCCGCTCGCCCTTGATCTCGGCGGCAAATTCAATCTGATGCAGCGCCGCCTCGATCCGCTCACGCAGCGGCGGCAGGGGCGGCTCCGGCTCGCCTGCGATGGCGGCATTGCCACGCGCGAACAGCCACGGATCGCCGAAGCTGCCGCGGCCGATCATGGCGAGATCGGCGCCGGTATAGCGCAGGATGTGCGCTGCGTCCGCGCCGGAAAAAATGTCGCCGTTGGCGACGACGGGGATGGTCACGGCGCGCTTGACGTCGCGGATGATGTCCCAATCGGCGCGGCCGGCATACATCTGCACGCGCGTGCGCCCGTGCACGGCGATGGCTGCTGCACCCGCCTGCTGGCACATCTGCGCAAAGGCCACGGCGGTGACGTTTCCACCGTCCCAGCCCTTGCGGAATTTTACGGTCACGGGCACGTCCACGGCCTTGACGACCGCTTCAATGACGCGTCCGGCGAGCTCGGGGTCGCGCATGAGCGCCGAACCGTCGCCGCTGCGGATGACCTTGCCCACCGGGCAGCCCATGTTGATGTCCAGAATATCTGCGCCGGAGTATGCCAGCGCCATGGGCGCGGCCTCGGCCATGACTTCCGGCTCGTGACCGAAGATCTGCACGGCGGCCGGATGTTCGTCCGGCGGCGACCAGAGCAGCTGCTTCGTTTTTTCATCGTGATAGACCAGCGCCTTGGCGCTCACCATTTCCGTGCAGGTGAGGGCAGCACCCTGTGCGCGGCACAGCGCGCGAAATGGCGCGTCGGTCACGCCCGCCATGGGCGCGAGCGTGAGCGGGCCGCGGATCTCGACATTACCGATCTTCACCATGTGATCTCGAGCTCCACGGGGCAGTGGTCGCTGCCGTAAATGTCGCAAAGGATGCTGGCTGTCTCGATCTTTTCTGCCGCGCGGTCCGAGCACAGAAAGTAGTCGATGCGCCAGCCGGCGTTGTTCTCCCGCGCGTGGAAGCGGTAGCTCCACCACGAGTAGGCGTCCGTCTCGTCCGGGTGCAGGGCACGGAACGTGTCCGTGAAGCCGGCATGCAGCAGCTCCTGAAATTTTGCGCGCTCCTCGGGGCTGAAGCCGGGGTTGCCGACGTTGCGCTTCGGGTTTTTCAGATCGATCTCCGTTGCGGCGACGTTCATGTCCCCGCAGATGACGACCGGTTTGTGCCGGTCGAGCGAGCAGACGAACTCGCGGAACGCATCGTCCCAGTGCATCCGGTATTCCAGCCGACGCAGGCCGTCCTGGGCGTTCGGCGTGTAGACGCACACGAGGTAGAACTCCGGGTATTCGGCCGTGATCACGCGTCCCTCGAGATCGTGCTGCGGCAGGCCGAGATTATACTGCACGTCGAGCGGCTCGGCCTTCGTAAAGACGGCGGTGCCGGAGTAGCCCTTTTTCTCGGCGCTGCACCAGTACTGGTGGTAGCCCGGCAGGTCAAGCGTGATCTGCCCGGGCTGGAGCTTTGTCTCCTGCAGGCAGAAAATGTCCGCATCCAGCGCACGGAACGTGTCCGCAAAGCCTTTGGTCACACAGGCGCGCAGCCCGTTGACGTTCCAGGATACAAGTCGCATTTCGTGTCCTCCGTTTTCACCGCCACGCAGCGGTTGATCGTGATGCCCTGATCGTAGAATTTCGCCTCATAGTCGGTCATGACGCCAACGGGGCCGTTGGCGTGCAGGTCGTGCGTGACCTCGCGCAGCTCCCAGCCCTCCTGTTCAAACTGCTCGAGCGAGAAAGCGAACAGCGGGTCGTTGTCGGTCTTGAACCAGATCTCGCCGCCGAGCGGCAGCACGTTTGCGTACAGCGCCAGAAAGCCCGCGTAGGTCAGGCGGCGCTTGTGTTGGCGGGATTTTTTCCACGGGTCGGGGAAGTTGATGTAGATGCGTGAAACCTCGCCGGGGGCGAATATGTCGAGCAGGTTGATAGCGTCCCTGTCAAGAAAACGCACGTTTTTAAGTCCACGCTCGGTCACACGCTCCATGCCGACGACCATGGCATCCGGAACTTTTTCAATCGCGGCGAGGAAGATGCCCGGGCTTTGCGCTGCGGTGTCCGCCGTGAAGCGGCCCTTGCCGCAGCCGATCTCCAGATGCAGCGCCTGATGGCCAGGGAAGTGCTCCAGCCAGTGACCGCGCAGCGCTTCGGGGTCGGTGATCAATGTAGCCGCGCAGCGCTCCATGCGCGGGACGAGGTTGGGCTTTTTTCGCATTCTCATAAGTGGATACTCCTGTCATAACGGATCATGATTTTGCGTTTAGAGCATACCACACACGCCCCAAAACTGCAACGTAGAAAACCGTTGCGCATTTCTAAAGAATGTGTTAAACTTTATTTTACGCGAATTGTGAAATTTCATATCCGGGTGTAGCGCAGTTGGTAGCGCGGGTGGTTTGGGACCATCAGGCCGCAGGTTCGAACCCTGTCACTCGGACCATAAGTCCACCGTAATTTTGATAGAATTACGGTGGCGTTTTTCTATGCCCGAAAACCGCTTGATACAAGGCTTTTCAGGCATTTCAACACATAAATCGATCCCGCTGCGGAGAAATTCCGCAGCGGGATTTTCGCTTTATTGGGGTTTCTTTACTGTTGGCGCTATGGTAATCGTTAAACTTATGGGTATTCGTTGACTTTATCACATGATAGGCATACAGAGGCTCTGTTTGATCGCATCGTATGCAAAATCATTTCCAAACAGCTTGGCAGATAAGCCTTTCTTTTTTTGAAGTGTTGTCAAAAACGTCTATCTTGTTTGGTCCTTTCGGTTTACCAGTTTTTCCAGAAAGCCAGAGGGTTTTTGACTTCCACATTCGACCATTGCATCCCGTTCTCGGAATAGCATTTCCATCTATTTTTTCCGATGATATACTTGGAAAACAATACGGTATCCTTTTCTTTTATTATTCTGTCAACAACGGAAAAATCCACCTTGTATTTGCCATCATATGTCGGGGAATAATATTCACCTTCACTTCTACCCGAACAGTGATCCGCGCAGATGGCATAGTCACCGTTTTGAAAATAGAAATAGGAAAAATATTTACAATAACGCGCTATTTCCTGAAAGCTGCATATAATATTGCATTTGGAAAAAGGACCATCATGTGATTTTTGCAAATCCGCCAATACGCACGGCAGAAATTTTCTTACATCCAATTCTTTATAAAATTCAATCAATGTAAGCAATTCATTCTTTTCCATAAGTGTTTCAACAACATATTTTTTATCCTTCTCGGCTACGCCGTCATAGTGATCTTCCGATAAATCTACGCATCCGCAATGATAACTTTCCTCATAACATTTTCCGGTTTCACTGTCGTAATAAATTTCGCCCCATCCGTATCCGCCGCCGGATCTGCCAATATAACGCATCGGTTTCTTCATATTGTAATCTCCCCCAATATTAAAAGCAGATCTCATTCGACAGGAAAATTGCCTGCCTGTACTTCACTTCCTGCTTCAAGGGCTTTTCATCCACTGTGTCAAGTTTTGATAAACGGGATATCGCTGAGCTCTTTCAGTCTAAAGAAGATGTCGCTTTTGAACAATTCAAAGTCACTGCGTTTATCAAAGCACGGTTCTATCAAACTTTCCATCGTAACGCTCGGTGCTTTGGAAATACGATAAACCGTTTCGGCGGAGCATTTTTCAAGCTGCGCCTTTCCGCTGCATATATCATTCACGGTCGTGTGCGGAACACCGCTATCTTTAGACAGCCAGTATTTTGTTATTCATCAGCTCGTATTATATCAGTTGACCATGATAATGATCAATAGCATTGTCACTTTCTCTTGACTATTCCGTGGTTTTATTCTTTGTTTACGATATCGCAGATTTTGACTGAAAAGGCTTAACTTTTGGGGGATTCAGAGTTGCTATGCCGACAACAAGCGGACGTTCCCCGAGCGAAATTGTTCATGGGCGTTTTTGTGATCACATATTATCCCGCAGTCTTTTTCGGAGCGGGCGGTTCCCGGACGAAAAGGCCGAAAAGTGCCGGAAATGGTGCAAAAGCTTTCTACTTACTATTTGAGATGTGGAAGCCGCACATTCGGGTTGCGTTACTTGGACAACTTCGGAGCTGACTTGCGTTGCCTGCTCCAACTTGTTTTCCGATAGGCTGCGCACGCATGCCGTGCGCAGGCAAAACAGGCATTCATAACTAGGACGTTATGAATGCCTGTTTGTATTATATATGCGATTGTGCGCCCAAACTGCGCAGAAGCTATCCGATACTCTTTGATGAGACTGGCCGATGCGGAGAACCGTCCGCTCGTCAGAGCGACTCTGCTGCGCTTACTTTAGGTTGGCTGCCAATGCGCAGAAAAGTTCCATGCCGGTCTGCATGACGCTTTCGTCAAAATTAAAGTGCGCGTTGTGCAGCAGTGCGGTGCAGCCCTTTTGCTCATTGCGCGTGCCGAGCCAGTAAAATGCGGCGGGGAACTCCTTCGCGTAGTAGGAAAAATCCTCTGCGCCCATCATCGGGTGCGGCAGCTCGATCTGATGGTCTTTGCCGACGACGTGATCCATAACAGATCTCGCGTAATCGACCATATCATTGTCGTTGCGCAGACCCAGTACGCCTCGTTTGACCTGAATGTCACATTCCGCGCCGGTCGCGTAGGCGACGCCCTGTGCAACGCGCTTGAGATTGTCGATGATGTAGGTTCGGGTCTCTTCCTTCTGGCAGCGAATGGTACCGGCGAGATGCGCGCTTTCTGCGACGATGCCCTTGGCGGTCCCGGCCTGAAAGATGCCGATGGAGCAGACGCACGGGTCAAACGGGTCCGTATGCCTCGACATAAAGCTCTCCATCGCGGTTACAAATTTTGCCCCGGCAGAGAGCGCGTCGATGCACTCGTTGGGGCGGCCGGCGTGGCCGCCTTTCCCGATGAATGTGAGGTCAAAGGAATCAGTGGAGGCGGCGACAGGCCCCTTCTTCAGCGCGACAAAGCCAGCCGGATAGTCATTGGAGACATGCTGCCCGAATGCAGCGACGATTTTGTCGGCAATGCCGGTGTTTTGAATTTGCGGCACCATTTTGACGGCGCCGCCGAGACCGGGCCCCTCTTCTGCGGGCTGAAAAATCAGCAGGATGTCCGTCGGGAGCTCGTCCGCGTATTCCTGGAGGATTTTTGCCGTGCCGAGCAGCATGGCGGTGTGCCCGTCGTGCCCGCAGGCGTGCATTTTGCCGGGAACCTGGGAGCAATAGGGGAGGCCGGTCTCTTCCTGCAGCGGGAGCGCGTCCATATCTGCCCGCAGGGCGACGATCCGGTCGTGGTTTTGCCCACGGATGAGTCCCAGAACGCCGAGCTCAGACGGGAGGATCGCAATGTGCTCCCGCTCGAGGAAGGTCTTTACCAGCTTTTCCGTTTCTCCGGTGTCAAATCCGGTTTCAGGATGTTTGTGGATCGTGCGGCGCAGTTCAATGACCTCCGGCAGAATCTCGGCGGCGCGCGCCTTCATGGCGGTGTGCAGGGAGGTGTGGAATGCTTCGTTCATGATGCAGCCTTACACCTGACTCAGTAGCCGATCGCGGTGCCGATCACCAGCATAATGGCGCCGAGCACGGACACGATCAGGAAAATGGGCAGGACAAATTTCAGGTAGGATTCGAACTTTTCGTTTGCGGCAAACACATAGGCCATCATGCTGGCAGACGTCGGCCAGATCATGTTGGACAGGCCGTCACCCATCTGGAACGCAAGGATCGCGGTCTGACGGCTGACGCCGATGAGGTCGGACAGCGGCGCCATGATCGGCATCATGGCAGCAGCCTGTCCGCTGCCGGAGTTGATAAAGAAATTGACGATGGTCTGGATCAGGAACATGATAACAGCGCTGAGGCCGGCGGGCAGACCGCCGAGAATGCTGGACATGCCATACACCATAGTGTCGATGATGTTGCCCTGCGTCAGCACGAGCGAAACGGCTTTTGCCATGCCGAGTACCAGAGCGGCGGTGAACATTTCCTTGCCGTATTTCGTGAACATGGCGGCAATTTCATTGGGCTTGTAACCGGCCACAAGGCCGCCGATGATGCCGATGATAATATACAGGCCGGCCATCTGCACCATGTTCAGACTGAACTTGACGGTCAGTACCACAACGGCGACGACGGCGACAAACAGCGTGAAGACGACCCACTTGTCGCGGGTGGTCGCGGCTTTCTGCATGTTTTCGTTTTGCAGCTCCTGCGTATCCGGCTTATAGCTGCTCAGGCTGGCGCTCGGATTCTTTCTTACCTTTTCTGCATAGATGACGACATAGATCAGGCCGGCGAGACCGAGGACGAGCCAGGTGATGGTGCGGAACGTCATGCCGGAGTAGATCGGCAGCTCGCAGATCTGCTGCGCGACGACGACGGTGTTCGGGTTGGTCGGGCCGACCGCGAAGCCGACCAGCGCGCCGACGGCGACGACGCCCAGCGCGGTCATAACATCATAGCCGACGGCGAGGCACAGCGTAACCACGAGCGGGATGAAGGCGATCGGAGAGTTTACGGAACCGGTCAGGCCGCCCCGGACGAAGAAGAACGCGTAAAAAATGATCAGCATGACCACGCGGCCTTTTGCACCGACCTTGCTGATGAAAGAGCCAAACACTCTCTCCAGTGCGCCCGTGGACGTCAGAATGCCTATGCCGGCGACGCACATGTAGATCAGAATGACGATGTTCGCCATGGAGACGAAGCCCTGCGGGATTGCGACAAACATATCAAACAGGTTGACCGGTGTCTGATCGATCCGGTGATAGGTGCCGGGGATGACCATTTTGACGTTATCTACGGTTTCACGGTCAAATTGACCGGCGGGGACGATATAGGTCAGCACGGTTGCCAGCAGGATTACGATCAGGAGAATGATATAGACATGCGGGATGGCGTGCTTCTTTTTGGCCAATGAATTTGTGGCAGGTTTCATGGTTGCTCAGTCCTTTCTGAAGTGGCAGCATGTTAACAGTTTGTTTACACGTGTCGGATGAGGCATATTATAGTCCGAAAGAATAAAAATGCAACAGATATTCTAAATTTTTTCGTAAATTTTCGTATTTCTAGAGCTTTTGTGAATAATTATGCTTGCTTTGCGCCGGCGTTTGGGCAGATTCACAGAATTTCTGGAACAGAAATTCTGCTGCGCCTCCGCATCTGGGCACAGTAAGGGAGTGCTGCTTCTTGGGGAAAAATATCGGCACAAAAACCACCGCATCCCCGTTGATTTGTACAGTAAAATGTGTTACGCTGGCACCACTGGAAGCCCGGCTTTGGCCGGGAAACTTTTGCTTATGGGAAGACAGGTATGGACTATTATCTTCTTGCAGACATGACGGTGCAGATCGGCTACGAGCTCGCGGTCGCCGGGGCGGAGACGTACCGGGTCGAGGAGACCATGCGCCGTGTGATCGAGGCATATGGCACGGAGGGACAGGCGTTTGCCATCCCGAACTGCGTTGCGGTGAGCTTCGTGACGCCGAATACGAAGCCGCTGACTATCATGAAGCGCGTGGGCTACCATGGCAACGACCTCGAGCGCATTGAAAAGCTCAACGCGCTCAGTCGGCGCATCTGCGCCGAGGTGCCGGATCCGGAGACGGCGCAGCGCTGGCTCAAAGAGACGACGGCCGCCATCCGCAGCTACGCTGTGTGGACGTATTACCTCGGCAATTTCATGGCGGCGGCGGGCTTTTGCTGCGTGTTTGGCGGCACGGTGCGCGATTGGCTCTGGGCGGGGCTGAGCGGCCTGATCATCGGCTTTGTGACGCGCTGTATGGACCGGCTGGAGGTCAACCCGTTTTTCAGCACCATTGCGGCGTCCTTTCTCATGGCGCTGCCGGCGTATGTTGCTGCCGGCCTCGGTTGGCTCGACTGTGTGGCGGTCGTCATCATCGGCGCACTGATGCTGCTGGTGCCCGGGCTGCTCATCACGAACTCCATGCGCGACATCATCTATGGCGACACGAGCTCCGGTGTCAGCCGCATCGTGCAGGTGCTGCTCTCGGCGTTTGCCATCGCGCTCGGCACGGCGGCGGCGTGGCATGTTACGACCCCGATCTACGGCCATGCGGAGGCGGCCGCGGCGCTGACCTATCCGCTCTGGGCGCAGGGGCTCGCGACATTTGTCGCCTGCCTGGGATTTGTGATCCTGTTTAATGTCCACGACTGGGGCAGTGTTTTGTGCGCGCTCGGCAGCGCGCTGACCTGGATCGTTTACCTGCTGTGCAGCAGGGCAGGGGGCAGCGTCTACAGCGCCAACTTCTTTTCCGAGGTCGTGGCTGCGGTCTATTCCGAGGGCATGGGCCGTTTGCGCAAGTGCCCGGTCACGTCGTATCTGGTCATTTCCAGCATTCCGCTGCTGCCCGGTGCCGGCATTTATTACACGATGAGCATCGGTCTCTCGGGCGAGGTGCAGGAGGCGCTGCAGAAGGGTCTGGAGACCGCCGGGATCGCGGGCAGCCTGGCTGTCGGCATCCTGCTGGTGTCGACGGTGTTCGCGCGGTCAATGCGCGCAGACGCCGTGCACCGGCGTCTGGCCGCAAATGAATAGGGGAGGAGTGCGCAATGAAGGAACCGAACGTGCTTTTGTTCGATATTGACAATACACTGCTGGACTTCAGCGCCGGTGCCATGCAGGCGATGGAGGAGATCTTCCGCGAGGTCGGCCTGCCGTATGCGCCGGAGATGTTCGCCGTGTTTCAGGTGGAGAACGACAAGCTCTGGGCGCGGATCGAGCGCGGCGAGCTGACGATCGCCGGGCTGCGGGACGTGCGCTGGCAGACGATCCTGGCGCGGCTCGGGCTGGAGGCCGACGGCGCCGCGATGGAGGACGCGTTCCGCGTCCGGCTGCACGAGAGTGCGGTCCCGGTCCCGGGCGCGCTGGATGTGCTGGCGCAGCTGCACGGGAAATACCATTTGTGTGCTGCGAGCAACGGACCGTATGTGCAGCAGGTGAACCGTTTGCGCCGAGCCGGGATGCTCGATGCATTTGAGCGTCTGTTCATCTCCGGACAGCTGGGCGCGGAGAAGCCGAGCCGGGTATTTTTTGACCGGTGTCTGGCGCAGCTGCCGGGCGTTCGGCCGGAGCAGTGCCTGATGATCGGCGATTCCCTCACGGCGGATATTGCGGGCGGCAGGGCAGCGGGGATGCACACCTGCTGGTTTGATCCGGCTGACCGCGGTGCCGCCATGCCGCCGCAGGCGGACTGGCGCATCACGCGGCTGGAAGCATTGCTGGATATTTTATAAAGACGAAAAGGAGCGCTCGCTGATATGTGCGAGCGCTCCTTTTGCATATGTATCTATGGACGCAAAAACGCGGGTGCAGAGCGATCTGCACCCGCGCGGGTTTTATGCGGTTTTCGGGGTCAGCCGAAGATCAGATCTTCATGCAGACATCCCATGCACGCCAGATGACGGTGCGCAGGTTGCCGATGGCAACGCAGTCACCGACGCGGTGCACGTGACGGCCCTTGTCGCCAACCGGAGCCGGCACGAAGCCGATGCCGTTGATGACGTTGTCGCAAGCGACCTCGAAGGTCTTGCCATCCTGACCCTTGACGGTGACGCCGCCGTCGTGGATCTCGGTGATGGTGGAGTGCAGGTAGGTCGGAACCTTGTGGTACTCCATCGCGTCACGCAGGAAGGAGGTGTTGGCAAGGCAGGTAGCCTGAGCAGCAACCAGGTCGCCGGCGTACTCGACAATGATCGGGTGCTTGCCCTGGAGGATCAGGTCGTAAGCTGCCTCGCAGGAGGACTGGCCGCCGCCGAAGAACAGGACCTTGTCGCCGACTTCCTTCTTCTCCTTGAGCAGTTCGGTGAAGCTCATGGTCTTCTCGAAGCCCGGGATCATGGGCATGGTTCTCGGCACGGAGCCGGTGGCCACGATGATCTCGTCAAAGCCGCGCATGGTGCCAAGGTCGGTGACCTCGGTGTTGAAGCGGATGTCGATACCCTGCTTCGCGACTTCCTTCTTGTACCACTCAATGAGTTCCTTGTCGTTCTCCTTGAAGCTCATCGCGGACGCGGTGAGGAACAGGC
>ERZ827043.3008-NODE-3008-length-13087-cov-4.780770_pt1 | contig 13087 bp, 26 predicted proteins | sample MGYA00519923_ERZ827043 | MGnify/ENA primary metagenome ERZ827043 (study PRJEB31778, sample SAMEA3449251) | human gut metagenome | biome: human gut; feature: human-associated habitat; material: faeces | place: United Kingdom | collected 2010/2012 ...
CGAATTGAGGACTCCCGTATACGTAATTTAATGATTTAGCGCGTTAAAGTGATCAGATCAGATCACTTTAACGATTTAAAGTGATAAAGCGAGATCTGATCTTTAATGATTTAAAGTGATAAAGAGCGACCGCATAAAAAAGCGGAGGCTGTTTTGCCTCCGCGCCCCGCTCACATATCGGGGTCTGTCATCTTATCGCTAAGAACGTAGCCTCCGATCTCCGTGGCGCACTCAAACGCCTTGCGCGCGTCCGCAAACGTCATATAAAACCACATCTTGCCTTCCACCATCCGCACAACCGTATAATCCTTCACCGTGGCGGGCACGTTGTAGATTTCAAAACCGTTAATTTTCATTGTATTTTCCCCTTCCTTTTGGAGCGTTCCACGTTCCCTTCACTATAATCATTATAGCACTTTATGCGGGATTGTCAAGTATTTTTTTGAAAAAAATTTTTAACCGTCAAGACGGCGGAGGATTTCGTCCGCTGTTAGACAACCTTCCACATGGTCGTTGCCAGTGGCAATGCTACCCATAACCTCCAACAAACCGCGCTGTGCGCCATATGTGCCCTTAAAACAAACAGCGTCCCATTCATCAGCAACAATTTGAAAACCGTCCTCGCGTGTATGCATACTGTATTCAATACCGCGTTCTTTAAGCCCCCGCGCGAGTTTAACAATTTCGCTAATATACTGAATATTGATAGTATTTTCCATTTTGCACAACCCCCTGTTTTTTCTTGATTATATCACGATTTATATAACTTGTCAAGGGGGATTTTATCCCCCTTGTATTATTTGCGGACGATAATCTTGAAGTCCCGCGAACCGCAAGAGCAACGCGCTGTGTGCGCCTGTACCGCTTTAATCGTGGAACACATCCGCGCATATCTGTAAACGTGCCCGCACTTTTCGCACGTCAAGTGGTACTTGTACTGTGCGTCCATAGGGTCTTTGTCAAACCCTTTTTCTTCATAACCGTTAACCTGTCGAATATTGTATCCGTAGGTCTGATTAACTTTGCGGACAAGCGCCGTCCACTTGTATCCGTGGTCAAGGCAACCGTCAACCGCGTGAATCAGTTCATGCAAGATAGTCTCTTTCAGAGCCTTGACAGGAGCGTCATCCGCAAGGAGCGTCTGACTGATTTTAATGGTATATACGCGGGAGCGCGTCGTGCAAGAGCACTGTCCCCAAAAGCGAACCGCACGGGACACTTTCCACGCGCTAATGGTGTTCGGGTAAATGTCAATAGCGTTCAGTTCAGCAAGGCACTCGCGGGCGTAGGCGTTCAGATTTTTCATCGTGGTCAATTCCTTTCTTTTGGGGTCTCTTTCGTCCCCCTTTGTGATTATAGTATATCACATCTCCGAAAAAAGTCAAGCGTTTTTTGCAAAAAAATTGCACAAAATGGGATTATGGTTTTTGTGCGTTTTGACCAACGAGAAAAAATGCGCGCCAGTCTTATTATATCATATACATGGCATATTGTCAATATAGCAAAATGCACAAATCGGGATCTTAAATTTTTTACTTTTTTGTCTATTTTGCGAATTGAAAAATTGGCTGAAGGTATGATATAATTTTTCGACCCGCAGGCGTTCCGCATACGAAAAAGCAAGGGGAATAAATCCCCTTGCTATCAGTCCTCAAAAGTCATCACTTGAAAACAGAAATAAAGAAAAATATAAATCAAAAGCATAGGCGCGCCCCCCTTAGTCCACATCGCGGACAAAATAAGAACCCTGCGCCGTTTCCACGCGCAGACCGTCGGCAACGTCCCATGCGACAGAAAACGCGAACGTGTTGTGAGAGATAATGCGGAAGTTCTCCCCGCCCTCGGCGTAGCACAAAGCACGGCACTCGTCAAAAGCGTTCTGCTTGGCATGGCTCGGGCTGGCATAAACGTCAGCAAGGGTGCGCCCCTCATAGTAGTATGCGCTCTGAATGAAGTTCTGTCCGCGCTTTGTGTTAGCATTGATAATGGTCATTTTCGTAATCTCCTTTTCTTTTTTGGGTCTTGCCCCTTTTGACATTATTGATTATACTACTTTACGCTTGGCTTGTCAAGCACTTTTTTAAAAATTGTAGTGATTTTCGCCGTCTTTGTAAAGTGCTTCCCACATCTCGTCATATAGACGATACCCGCCTTTATCAAGGCACTTTTGACGAATTGCTTCGCGTTCTGCGAAAATCTTCTTTAACTGTTCGTCTTGTGCGCGAAGGGTAGCCAGCAGTGTAAAAAACTCGGTCTTTTCCATTTTGTTCGTCTCCTTTGTCCTTTTGTAATTATAGTATAACAAATATATCGCGTTTTGTCTATTGGTAAATTCACCAAAAGCAAGAGAAAATAAAAAGAAAATATTGTGCGGTCTGCCGATTGACGCGATCCGATCCGCGTGCTATAATGAAATGGGGCGCTTGGCGATCTGATCTGCGATCTTTAATACTTTAAATCGTTAAAGTGCGATCCTGATCTGATGGTTAGCCGTGGCTAACTTTAATTATTTAGTAAGATCTGATCTTTAACGATTTAAAGTATTAAAGTTCCCAAAAGTAAAAGAAAAAAGCGAGATTTCTCTCGCTTTTTATCTCCTACAAAAATAGTCTGCCATTTCATTTAGTTCCTCATCGGTAGGAATATAGCGGTATGGGTTTTCCATTTCGGCATAAACCATATCCATTGCGTTGTTAAGTTCCTCGGCGGTAGCGGTGTAGACATTCAGTTCATTCATTGTGGTATCTCCTTTTCATTCGGGAATTATCTCCCTTTGTGATTATACTATACCACAACTTGGAATGATTGTCAATACCTTTTTTAAGAATTTTTAATAGAAATTTCGCCCTCGTATTCATGCGTTTTTAATTCTGCTTGAATAGCGATTTTCATAGGCACATAGTAAATGCTATATACCCATTTGTCATTCTCAAAATGAGAACCACGCCAGCCGAAAAATAGACGCCAAAACCAGCCCTTTCCCTCGCAATACATTTCCAGAAAATCCGCTGTCAGTTTATTTTTAATTTGATATTTTTTCATCGTTGTTGCTCCAATTTATTTTTAAGGTTAATTCAATTTCACCAATCGGGCGCAAACTCGGCAAGAGCGTTGATAGCTCCATCAAGAGTGCTAAATCTATACATTTCTGTCGCTTCTTCTGTTGCCTGTTTATTGAGCATAAGCGGACACATTTTCGCTTTTGTTTCTTCATCTGCTTCGGCATACTTGGGATTGTCGATGTATTCCGTAGAACCACTATACCATACGCTGTAATTAGCGATTTTTCCGTTGATAGCAGTCGCACGAATTGAACAACCGTCAAGCACGGGTTTTTCTGTGATGTCAATAGTCTTTGCTACACCATAAGGAAGCGATTTTACAAGTTCGTTTAGCTTTTCCGGTTTCAAGATATTGATTGTTGCGTGTTTATAAATCTTCATAATGTTATAATCTGCGCCAACCTTTTTTGCTCTTGCCATATATATTAAACTCCTTTTTTTGTTTATACTGATATTATAGCACAAGGGGCTTGATTTGTCAAGCCCCTTTGTTTTTAGTCGTTGTTTCCGTAGTATTCGTTAACGTCCTTGCCTTTGAGATAAAGCACCGCATCAGCGAACGAACCGCACACGCCAACCGTTTCTCCGTCATCGTCAACGATAGACCAACGAATGATGTTGCCCTTGATAATCGTAGCACGGGCGGTGTTAAAGGTATCATCTCCAACGGGCAGATACTCAACGCCATTGAACCCCTTTGTCTTAGCCTGTTCAATGATTTCGTCCTCACTGTCGTAGTAAAAAACAACGTCCGTGATTTCGTCCATAACTTTCTTTGTTCTCGCCATTTTTACAATCTCCTTTTCTTTTTGGGGCTTCTTTCGTTCCCCTTTGTGATTATAGTATATCACATTATTGGGAAAAGTCAAGCATTTTTTTGAAAAAAATCATTGTTAAATTCACTAAATAAGTGGCGCATTTTTTGTTCATTTTACCTATTGATAACGACAATGGATTTGTGATATAATAGAAGCAATACGCTGATCACGGGGGAGCTTTATTGATTTAAATCGTTAAAGTACGATCTGATCCACGAAGGGAAAAACGCACCTTGGAGTGAGGCGCTTTTTGTTTAGAAAATGAGCACATATCGCTCGCCGATGCGATTAAGTTTAGCATATACGTCGGTAATTTCGCCGTCGCCACTATAATAACCGCCCTCGTCTTGATACTGAAGGCGAACCTCGTCGTTATCTTCGTAGGCGTCCAGTAGCTCTTTCAGTTCCTTGACAGTCATTTTTAAAATCTCCTTTCCTTCTTGGGGCTTCTTTCGTTACCCTTTGTGATTATATAATAACATAAAGAACGGGTTTTGTCAACGGTCAAAATGACCAAAAGCAAGAGAAAATATTTGGCGATTTTGCCTATTGACTGCGCAAGTCGTTTATGATATAATGAACGGGGAGGTTGAGATCTTTTGCGCTTTAAATCGTTAAAGTGAGATCTGATCTTTCACACTTTAAATCGATAAAGAGAGATCTGATCTATGAGTTAGCAATGGCTAACTTTAATACTTTAAATCGATAAAGTGAGATCAGATCTGCGCAAAAAGAAAAAGCAAGGACTTGCGCCCTTGCTTTTGTTTACTCGTGAGACCGCTTTTTCTCTACTTTTGGATTATTAGCAGTCGTAGTCGTAGCAACCCATATAGGGATTGAATCCCATCTCGTCGTCATAATCGTAGACGATCTCGTCCTCGTCCTCGTCCTCTTCCGCAATCTCGCAGAGGGTTTCAAGGGCTTCCTCATACTCGGCGCTGTGGATTTCAAAATACTCCTTGTTCATTGTGGTATCTCCTTTCAATTTTGGGGGTCTTTATCTCCCCTTTGTGATTATACTATACCACATCGGGGCAGTATTGTCAATACCTTTTTTAAAAAAAGAGCAAGAAATTTTCTTGCTCTTTTCGCTTATTCCTCATAATCATAGTAGCCGATAAAGTCGTGGTATTCCTGTTCGTTTTTCGGTTGTTCCCGCTCTCGCTGTTCTTCGTGTCGTTCGGCGCGTGTCTGGCTATCCGTCCAATTTTCGCTATAATACCACATTTTCATTATCTCCTTTAAAGAATAATTACTTCATCAAAACCTTCGTCCGTAGTAGGCGGGACAAGGCGTTTACTTGCTCGTTCAATTACTTCGGGAGGAACAACTCGTTCCCGTTCAGAATTACGTTTTAAACACTCTTTCAAGGGCGTATTTACAAAAACCGCTATATGTTCGGCTTTTGTGTCAAGACACCATTTACGATATTTAGGGGTTAAGTTCGTAGCGTCAAAAATCACATCTTTACCCGCTTTAAGCGCTTTTAAAACTCGCGCTTTGCCAATCATAAAAATATAATTCCCGTCCTGCTGACAAGACGCATCTCCGAAAACTTCTTCACGAATATCGTCAAGGCATACAACCTCGCATTCGGGGTGAGACTTCGCAAAAGTGGACTTCCCCGCTCCCTGCAAGCCAACCATAACGTAAAACTTCGGCATTTGTCATACCTCACTTTCTGCGATTATTATATCATAATAAGGACTTATTGTCAAGTCTTTTTTTAATTTCCACCGCCACCAGCCATATAACCAATAAAGAAAACAAAAAAAACAAACAAGAAAAAAATACCCATTTAAATCACCTTTTATCTTTAACAGTGCCGTTCAACAAACTTTGCAACAGCAATATATATAAGCATCATTATAACTAAACTAAACATTATATGTAAAGTTCCTTTTTTACTTTTATTATATCACAAAAAACGTAAAAGTCAAGGGGTATCTTGAAGGGGAGATCAAGATCACTTTAACGCATTAGCGCGAGGCGCCTTTAAAGCGCAACGATTTAGCGCGTTAAAGATCAAGCGATCAAAAAAGCAAGGGATTTCTCCCTTGCTTTTACCTCTCAACCAGTTCGTAGTGCCCCATCTGCGTGTCGCCAAAAATCCACAACTCACCTTTACTGCCTTCCCATGTGGCGATAACGATGCCATCACGCTTTTCTTTGACGGTGAGAACATCACCAAGAATGTCCTTAATTTTAGAGCCGACACGGATTTTCTTAAAAGTCGCTTTCATTTTTTATTTTCCTTTCTATTCGGGCTAACCGCCCTCTTTGATGATACAAGTATATCAAACATTAACGCGATTGTCAACAGGTTTTTTGAAAAAAGTTTATTGTGAATTTGAACAAAATGGGATCTAAAATATTTCGGTTTTTTGTCTATTTTGCGAATTGAAAAATTGGGACGGGTCGTGGTACAATTTTTCGCACCCAACTCAGCCCGTATTCGATAATAAAAAAGCAAGCCTTTTATCGGCTTGCTTTTTGGTCAACCCTCAAAACTCACAACACTAAATACGAGCCAGATAAACAAATAAATGAACATCATAGGCTTTACCTCCTTAATCGTTGGTGGCAAGAACCAAGCGATAAATCTGCGAACCCTCGTGATTGCTCGCAAGTTCCTTCGCTTCGTCCAGTGAGAGACAAGGAATGCCAGCAAAAGAACCGTCATCCTTAACAACCGCAAAAAGAGCGTCAGTCCAATCAAAATCACGCATACCACAAAATCCTTTCTTTGTCGGTCGGGGACTTCGGTCTGCCTGTCCCCTGTTGACACTATGAATTATACCAGATTGTGCGTAAATTGTCAAGCGTTTCTTTGTTGTTATTGTGAACAAAAGAGCAAGGTGGTTTTTGTATATTTTGCGGATTGACAAAAAGATCAATTTTTGTTATAATGAAATGGGGTAAATGCGATCTTTAATACTTTAAATCATTAAAGATCAGAGATCTTTTTGGAAACGTTTCCAATTTTAGAAAAATATAATGGGCGCAAGTTGCGCCCATTTACAATATATTTATTAATCAATCCATTTACAATATACTTATTAATCAATTAAATTAATGATACGGACGTCCACGAATATGTACAATAAGTATAAAGTTCATTTTTTTTACCTCTCTTTTTAAGTAGTTAAATTAAATTATGCGGTGGGCTGTCCACGGTTATGTATAACAAGTACAGCAGGCATTTTATTTTTCCTCATAGACCCCAATGGCTGGGGCATTCTTTCTATATTTGTTATTAAATTAAATTATGCGGTGGGGCGTCCACGAATATGTATGACATTCATTTTTATTCTTCCTCATAGACCCCAATGGCTGGGGCGTTCTTTCTATATTTGTTATTAAATTAATTTATGCGGGCTGTCCGCGAATATGTATGACATTCATTTTTATTCTTCCTCATAGACCCCAAGATCTGGGGCATCCTCTTTGCGTTCTTCCATCAACGTTTCAAAATCGGGGTAGCCAAGCCACTCGGCAATAGTGTCATCGTCAAACCAGAAAAAGTCGTTAACATCGGTCTTGCTCATTCCGTCGGGGTTAATCTCATTGAGATTTTCCTCAATGGCGTCCATCTCATCATCAGTGAGATACTTCACGGTCTGAATAGCACCGCTCCAAAACTCAAAATCTTTCAGACTGATTTCTTCGTAAACTTTCATTTTAATGTTCCTTTCTTTCCTCTTTGTGATTATACTATATCACATCAGTTCGGTTTTGTCAATGGGTTTTTGCTAATTTTTTTCACCATTCCCATTCACGATAAATGCGGGTCTTGTTGACTTCAACGGGAATGATTTTGTAGCCACTACGCAGACGGGAGGGGTGTTCTTTCATATCTTCCTCAATGACTTCGTTGATGTTATTGCTAAACACTCCGAGAAAACATTCCGAACCAAACTCGCGTCCGCTGACATAAAAAAGGCTGTTAAGAATTGTAGTCATTTTTAATTTCTCCTTTTTCATTGGGGATTTCCCTTTTGTGATTATAGTATATCACAAGGGGGTTATTTTGTCAACCCCCAATATGAAACTTTTTTTCAAGTTTTGCGTTGTAATTGATTTTTTCCACCATAGAACGGGGGAGGCGCGCTCCATCATAGCGCATTGCCCTTTTATATACTACGCACGCTTTCGGCATACCACACGGGAACATCGTTATAATCATATGCGTTGTGATATTACGAACCACAAGCACGCCCGTCGTGGTTAATACTTCCTCTTTTGTCGGGTCTGTTTCGTGGGGGCAAACGCAAAACTCTTCGCCAATACCGATATGCTCAACGATAAAATTTAGGCGGTCGTTGCGCTCTGTGCTTGCGTGGTAGGTCAGATTCTTTTTCATTTTTGATTATCTCCTTTTCCTTTTGGGCTTCTTGCCCTTTCTGCTATTATAATATCACAAGCAGGGTTAAATGTCAAGCATTTTTTAATGGGGACGGGGATTTTTAATCCCCATTATCACGCCCGCCCTTTTTGAAGGACTTGCGGTTATAAGAGCCTTTGCCCTTTTTAGGCTCTACACGGGAGGCGCGACGCTGAAACGCCAGATACTCGCGCAGTTCTTCGGGGGATTTCTTGTTGATGCGCTTGTCAAATTTCTTCATTTTGGAACATCTCCTTTGTTCTTTGTGATTATAGTATATCACATTATTTAGAAAAGTCAAGCGTTTTTTGAAAAAAAGTTGTTGTCAAAATAGACAAAGCGATCCGATCGGCAAGACATTTTTTTGGTGAAATTGCGAATTGACAGAGTGGAAGGCGTGTGTTATAATGAGTGGGGGAGAGCGGGAGATCAGATCTTTAACGATTTAGTGTATTAAAGTGAGAGATCAGATCTATTAGTTAGCGGTGGCTAACTTTAATGATAAGAAAAGCGTCCCCTTATGGGGACGCTCCAAGAGAGAGAAAATGGCGGTCAGTAGATGACCACACAAGGCGTCTGTTCGGGGACGGAATGGCAAACCGCTCCGACCAGTTCGGTATTATCGCAACCGTAAACGCTGTGTTCTTCGATGTATTCAACATCGTGTTCAATGAAAACCTCGGCATTGTCGGGGTAGTTGGCAATCAGATTTTTCAGTTCCTTAATAGTCATTTTAGAAAACTCCTTTCAATTTTGGGGCTTCTTTCGTTCCCCTTTGTGATTATAGTATAGCACTTTGATCTGGATTTGTCAATATGGCAAAACATCCAAAAGTAGGGAAAAGAATTTGGCGGTTTTGTCAATTGACAGGGCGGGAGGAATATGATACAATGGAATGGGGTGGACGCGCGTTGAGATCTTAGATCTTTAACGATTTAAAGCGTTAAAGTGAGAATGATCTGTTTCTTTTCTTCTTATTTTTGGAGTAGCCTGTCTCTTATAGATCCACCAAAAAAAAGAGAACGCCTTACTCGGCGTTCTCTATCTGCGGAAATTGCTCGTGAGAGGACACAAACAACTCGCACATCTTATCCAAATCTGTGTTATCGGGGTCTTTCTCGCAAATTTCGCAAAACTTGATAACGATTTCGTTCTCATAACCGTAAATACGAATCATACGGTCAACCAGCTGTTCGCGATATTCTGACATTGCTTTTGCTTCCTTTCCTTTTTGGAGAGTGGCTTTGCCTTTCCTCTTTACGATTATAATATACCATACCTTTGCGGAAAAGTCAAGTGAAAATTTGCACAAAATAATTGTGCGGTTTTTGTATATTTTGCTAATTGACAAAAGGATCGCCTTTTGATATAATAGAACTGGCACGCATTTTTAGACTAATTTAGATCAGAGATCTTTCGCGATTTAAAGCGCTATCGCTTTAAAGGGCTATCGCTTTAAATAGTTAAAGTGCGAAGGGCGAAAAAAAGAGCGGGGATTAAACCTCGCTCTTTACCCATTTATTCCACATGGACACGACCTCGTCGGACGCGGGGACAAAATACTCTTCATATTCGTCCGCGTCCCATTCCGCGGTATAATAACCGCGGAACACAATGCGCCCGGTCGGGATATAACCGCGGTCGGCGCACATTTCCGCCACAAGCCCCAACTCGGTATAATCGCGCCCGTTCATCGGGAAGCGAATCTCCGTGCCCTCGCACGCCGGGACAAAAACCACACTGGAATAACCCAGCTCGTTGTCCTTGCGCGCTTCAATGCAGAACGCCCGAACGTATCCGGGAATTTCGCCATAATACTGGCAGTCGTTTTCCGCGCCGTACCACTTATAGAACCCGGTGGCGTTCGCGGTGGCGGTGTCAATGATGGTGGTGTCGATGATGTTCTTCATAGTCGTAAATCCTTTCTTTATCGGGGTCTTGCCCCTCTTGATGATACAAGTATAGCACCGTATAGCGGTTTTGTCAATAGGTTTTTTGAAAAAAGTTTAAAAAAATTTTTATTCAGAAGGGGGGCGTTAATGCCTCCATTTTTAATTTTCCCTTTCTATTGTGGCTTTATCGCTCCCTTGATGATACTACTATATCACCTTATGGAGGTTTTGTCTACTGGTAAAATGCATAAAATGTAAAAAGTTATTTTAGCAATTTTGCCTATTGACAAGGTGATCTCTTCCGTGATATAATGAGATGGCAAGCACGCGATCTTTTACGCTTTAAATCGTTAAAGTGATCTGATCTTTATCACTTTAAATCGATAAAGTGAGATCTCTAAAAAATGTCCCGCCCTTATGCAAGGCGGAACACTTCGTCCCAACGGGAATATGCTTCCTCAAAACATAAGTCAGCATCCTGAAAATCGCCATCGTTTATGGCGAGTTTCGCCATTGTGAGCCGAGTGTCAATGAACTTCTCGGCTTCTTCAAGTCGCTTTGCAGTGGCTTCGCTGATGTCATGCTGACGGTAGTTATACATTTTAGTATCTCCTTTCAATCTTTGGGTTGTCCCCTCTTTGTGATTATAGTATAGCAAATTTGTGGCATATCGTCAATAGATAAAATAACCAAAAGAGAGAGAAGATAGTTGTGCGGTTTGACTACGCTTGGAAACGTTTCATTTTTATTTCGCGCTTTAAATCGTTAAAGATCTTTTTTGTTGGCGGAGATCGTGATCTTTATCGATTTAAAGTTTTAAAGTTTAGCGTATTAAAGTGCGGTTTGATCTTTCGCGCATTAAAGCGAAAAAGCAAGGTGATTTCTCACCTTGCTTTTTTCATTTTAGAAACTGGGGTCGTAATACTCATCTGCCGTCCCGATAACAAAAATGTTATCTCCGAGAGAGTTGCGCCCGAACCGCTCGCGCCAGCCCTTGGGGGTCTTGTAAAGACGAACCGGCGGGTTATCGGGATTGCTGGAATACTCATACTCCTGATCCAGCCAAATCGTGCCGGGTTTGAGACTGGCGTTGAGACGGCGAACCGTGATATGCTTCTCATCCTGCACCGCAATCACCTCGTAGGCGTGGCGGTCAGACCACAGGCACTCCGTCGCGCCCATACCGACAACGATTTCGGGGGTCTCGCTCTTCTCCATCACGCGGTTAATCACATTGCCATACATCATTTTGAAAATCTCCTTTCAATCTTGGGGTCTTTATCTCCCCTTTGTGATTATACTATACCATATCAGTCGGCGTTTGTCTATTGACAAAATGCACAAGAAACGATTGAAAAAATCAATCTATATTGTGCGAATTGCCAAAGTAAAGTTTTAAAAAATCAAAGTAGAGTTTTTAAAAGTCAATCAATAAAGTAGAGTTTTTAAAAATCATTTCAATTATACAAGAAACATTTTAAAAAATCAATCAATAAAATGCACAAGAAACGTTTTAAAAAATCATTTCAATTTGTTGAAATTATCTATTGACAATGACAGGGGTTATATGTTATAATGGAGTGGGTGGCTTAGCGATCTGATCCCCGGAGGCGTGCCATTTCTATTATATAATATAGCAAGGGTTTTGTCTACTGGTAAAGTGCACAAAACGGGATTAAAAACTTTTCACTTTTTTGGTGAAGTTGCGAATTGAAAAATTGGGGCGGGTCGTGGTATAATTTTTCGCCGCCAACTCAGCCCGTGTTCGGGAATTAAAAAAGCGAACCGTCGGAATTGCTTCCAGCGGCTCGCTCTTCTTTATGCTCCCAACGTGGCGCGAATAGTCGCCCACTCTTTCGGGTTAAGTCCCGCTCGCAACATTGCATCAAGTCCGCTCGTCCCGTGAAGGGTTTTCATCTCTCCGCGCAGATTGACAACCTCATAAGTATTCATTGTTTTTCTTCCTCCTTTTGGATTGTTCTCGCTCTTTATGATATTATTATATCACATTCACCGTGATTGTCAAGAGTTTTTTTGAAAAATTTGTCTTTAATGATTTAAAGCGTTAAAGTGATCTTGATCTGAAAAAGAGCGGAATTAATTCTCCGCTCTCATTCAAAATCATATTCAAACGGAATAAATCTAACAAGAATATATTTAACCGCATCGTCATAGGTATTAAAATCTCCAAGGTCTTGCCCCATATGAGAGCGGGCGCTATAAAATACATCTACTCTACCGTCCTCGCAAGGCCACGCAAACTCTGTAATTGTTCCAGCATAATGTCCAGTTCCAGTTTCAACCTCGAAACTTTCAATGTTCATAATATGATTATCGCGGAGCATTTCAACATAGTGTTCTACATAGGGGTGAGACTTATGGCTTTCGGCAAACTGTTCAATAGACATTTTCATAATCGTAATCTCCTTTACTATTGGGTTTTCCCTTTTCATGATATAATCATAACACATTTAGGGCGAAAACGCAATAGGCAAAATAGATAAAAATACTTGTGCCGTTTTGTGTAAAATACCAATTGACAGTCAAGATCTCTTTGTGATATAATAGAAATGGCTGGCATGAGATCTTTAACAATTTAGCGTATTAAAGCGATCTGATCCGTCCTTCGAATCGGGTTGACTTTAACGATTTAAAGTAGTGAAGCGCGATCTGATCTATGAGTGGCGGCTAACTTTAATGATTTAGTTCATTGAAGCGCTGAGATCTGATCGTCGAGTTAGCGGTGGCTAACTTTAACGATTTAAATCGGTGAAGACGAGATCAGATCGCCAAAATTTTTCTCGCGTTGAAGGGCGCGCGCATCGCTTTAAATCGTTAAAGATCTCGCGCGATCGCACTCTTTTTTTGTGCGTTTATATGCGCGAGCCTCCGCCCGATTTTAAAACAGGCGGAGGCTTTGTTCGTGGCGGG
>ERZ827043.3010-NODE-3010-length-13057-cov-3.149362_pt1 | contig 13057 bp, 6 predicted proteins | sample MGYA00519923_ERZ827043 | MGnify/ENA primary metagenome ERZ827043 (study PRJEB31778, sample SAMEA3449251) | human gut metagenome | biome: human gut; feature: human-associated habitat; material: faeces | place: United Kingdom | collected 2010/2012 ...
TAATTATCTCGCCCGACTTAGGCGCTGTAAACCGCAAAGCCGTTGCGCGGGGGCCGAAATCAGTTTTTTTGTCATATCTGCTGTTTATCAATAATTTACCGTCGTGGAAAATTGTATGAATATTATCATTATTCCCGTTTGATGTACTGTAATAACCGATACCGTCTGTTGAGCCAAATCCATTCTCAGTCCACTTGGGCTTAACATTTCTTACGACGGAAATCTTTGTAGTCAAATCTTTGTTATTGTCCGGATTTACATACTTCATGCTCCAAGGAGCGGAAAGACTGAAATCGGTTATTTCTGTTTTATCCGGGTAATTGACCGTATCGCTTACGAATTTGTTTAAATATTCGTAAGCACTGTACGAATGTACGCTTTCATCCAAATACTCTATGGTGTAGGCAACAGCAGGATTTATTGAAATTGCGTTCTTTTCTCCCTGAGCACCATAACCGTTTTCATCATTGCTTTTTTTGTATAAAACTTCAATTTTCAGAGTATCGCCTTTTGATACTTCAATTTCACCGAGATCCGGGAAATCAACCGAACGTACCGTTTCGGAGATTGTAACGGTTTTAAGTAATTCCTCATTGTGATAGAAATTAATATCCGCTTTAATTTCGCCGTATTTAGCGTGGTATTCATTGTTCTTTGTCAAGAATGAATAAAAGGGCTCGCCGGTCATTGCGGTTATTGCGTCTCCGTAAAAATCATACAAAACAACCTTACCGGACTTGGGCGCTGTAAAACTAAGTGACGCTGTCGACCGGTTTTTACTGCCAATATCATTCGAGTGAACAGGCGAAAGTATTAAACGCTTGGAATCTTTACTCAATACTGCTCCGAACTTATATTTAAAATCATCAGGTTTCACAACAGGAGAAACAGCCACATAATTACTGTCCACAGCGTTGTCTTTAAAAATTATTTTATAATACTTGTCTCTATCGGCAGTATAACCGTTATTACAGATTAATTTCCAATTTGTTTGGCTTTGGTCAATTTCAGCGGATTCCTCGTCTTCAAGAGCATTGGTACGGTTTTCGGTTAAGCCGTACAGCTCATCGTATGCTTTATAAACTTCGCCTTCGATTTTATAACGACTGTTTTCGCCGGTGAAAATTTTTTCCGACGCCCCCATCGTAGTAAAGGAAACCGCGCCAAATAGGATTGCCATTACCAAAAAGGCAGATAAAATTCTTTTTTGCATATAAACCGCTCCTTTATTTTTTGCTTTTTTACGTAAAATTAAAATCGTCCACATTTAAAGTATAATACCTGCGCTTATCAAAACACAATATTAAATATTTGCAATCGTATGACAAATTTGTCTATATTTTACAGTACAATACCCTATTTGCCGAAAATAAGGCGGAACCCAAACCAAACGCCCGGTTCGCGGCGGTTAAGGCAAGCGTTCCGCCCGTTCGGATTTTTTAGCCGTAGGCTTCGTATTTTACGGTCGGGTCAACAAAGGTATAAGCGTAGGATGAGCCTGTGTTGGCGATCTCAAAGGTGACCGTATCCCCCTTTGAAATATTAAGGATCAGGGCTTCGGGCGTTCCGGGATTATTACCGCTTGCGGTTACCGTCTGCTTTATTTCGTTATTTAAATAAACGTTCATTGTAACCGTGTAATTTCCCTGTGCATAAATCGGTTCGTTATATGCCGGCGTTAATCCTCCCTCGCAGCATACCCTTACCCTGCCGCTTTCGGGAGCGGTAAACTTAATAATATTAGTGTATCCGTTACACCCTTCCCATGATAAGCCGCCGTTTACAAGCAGCTTGCTGTTATAAAATCCTATACCCACATATCCGCTTGTTTTTGTACTGTACGAAGCGATACCCGGCACCGAAATACCGGAATTTATCTGCATATCTCTGAAAACCTTTTCTCCGCCGGTAACAATATAATCGTTTGCGGGATATGCATTTTTAAGCTTTCCAACGCTCCAGGGTGCGGACAGGCCGAAATTATCCTCTATTCTATCCTTATCGGAATACAGCGGCTCGTTTGAGCCGTCGGCTGCGGTAAGGTATTTATTCAAATAATCGTATGCGCGGTATTCCTTTGAAAACCGTATCCGATAAACCTTACCCGCCTTCGGAGTAACGGTATACCCGTTTTCAGGCGTATATTCTCCGTTACTTACCCAGGCTCCGTCAGCAAAAGCGCCGGTCTCGGCAGAAATGATGCGATCGGAAAATTCAAAGTGGGAATTATCCTGAGTGGCAAATATATAGTAACTGTCGTCATAGTCCGCCAATACCATACCTGCGCCGCCGTATTCAATATCCGGATTATAAAACGTATAGCTTACCGTTCTGCCGTTTAACGCCTTGGTTTCTCTTATTTCTGTTTTTACGTCTCCCGTAAGGCGGTATGCGTCCTGATACGTATTAAAGCCCGCCATTCTGTTCCGCGGCAGAGTTGCAAGCATATTCGAAACGGAGTTAATGCATTTTTGCATAGCATACAGCTCGGAATGGTTAATTGCGGAAACATTTGAGGTGTCAACCTTAACGCCGTACTTATAATCGTTGTCGCTGTATATATATTTTGCGCTTATTTTTTGACCCGTGCTGCGCGACCAGTCGTTAACGCCGCCCAAAAACACGCTGTTATTGCTGTTTACGCTGCAATTTTTAAGCTGATACGGTCCTAAGCCGTAGCCCCTGCTAAGAGACTCTATTGCCTGACCGATATACCGCTGAAGAACTATTCCGATTTCGGGCGTATGCAATATGTTGCCGTATTCGTCAAACTCGTCCTGATCGTTTAAGCCGTAGTCGTAAAATCCTCTTCCCAACAGGTCTATACCGTTTTTAGACAATGCAAAGGACATACGCTCGTTGTAATCCAGTCCCTCTATTTCCTGATTCCAGCCGTTTGCCGTAACGTTTACACGGGTAACGATTTTAAACGGCGAATTATGAACTGCCTGACCTATTTTGTCAAGAAGATTTACAACATTATAAAATTGACTGAGCCACTGCCCGTTGCCGCCTTCGGGGTTATCCGGCTCGTTTTCAAGCTGTATTAAAACCGTTCGGCGATCAGTATCGTATATATTGAGAAATGCCATAAGCTGAGTAACGGCTTCGCATTCTTCATTTATAAATATATCCTTTGACAGATCGGGCAGCTCCTCCGGCAAGCCGAGAGCCTGATAATCAACCTCAAGTTTCGGATACTTTTCCCTGTCCGTCTGCCACGGCATATATCCGCCGTAGCCGCAGTTATCATATCCGAACCAATTTATCTGAACGGTCATATCATATTTTTCGGCAAGATCATAAAACTTTTTAATTAAAGAAAAGTCGTATTTTTCACCGTCGAAAATATCCGTCCAGTAAACGTACTGAACCATTGATTTCCAGCCGGCGGATTTTGCCTGACGGAAGCCCTCTTCGTATATTGACATAATATCGGCGTCATCAATATTGGGGTTTGTTTTTATATAGTTATAACGCCAATGTATCGCATTATAAAAATAAGGCTTGCCGTTAAAGCTTATGTAATTTCTTCCGTTTTCCGATACCGTCTCGGACTGCGTAACGGGGGTAAGCCTTGAAATATCGATTTTTCCGTTTTCGTCCTGATATGCCTCTACGCCCGTGGGCTGAGGCTGCGGAATTTCGGCGCCCGAAAGCAATTGACGAAGCAGCTCTGTATCGGCAGCGTCAATTACTCCGTCGGAATTTATATCGGCATTTTTCAAGTGTGTAACCGAATTTCCCTGCAGGCAGTACTGCTGAATATTTTCAATATCCGCCGCGTCTAAATCTCCGTCAAAATTTGCGTCTCCCCTGAGATTTGAAATACTGCTTTCACTGTATTTTGATTCCCTTAACGAATAGCGGCAGCGCAAAGCTGTTCTCGCCGCGTTTTCAACCGGCGCGTTAAGCTGCGGCGGAACATCCGGAAGCTCTGACAGGGACAGATCGATCTGCCACATACAAAGCGCCTCTGCCCATGTAACCGCGGCAATTGTTTTTGCAACGGCGGTTATTCCGTTTTCGTCAAACACGGGATAATTAACCTCTTTCAGATAAGACGTTCCCGCATTGCTTATTGCCACGCCGCTCGGCAATACAATATCGGTCAATTCCGAAACCGCCGGATCGCAGGCAACATCTGCGGCAAAGCAGGCGGCTGTTTTTGTTCCCGAACCGCAAACGGCTGCAACCTTTGCCGAAGCCGAATTAAACGCCTGCGTATCAAGTATATATTCGCCCTCTAATACAACAACGTCCCATTCGGCTTTACCGAGTGCGGCTGAAAAGCTTGCCTGCACCGCCGCAGAATCCGCAGACGAAGAATTGTACTGCAGATAGCTGTATGTATTATCCGCCGCAAAGTCGGAAAGGGCGGCGTTTTCGTCCGTAAGAACGCCTACCGTATAGGCCGAGGCGCCGCATTGGTTTAATACGGCAGGCAGGCGCGCGGCAATTCCCGCCGTGCTTTGCGACCCTACCGCCAAAATATTTAACGTTCGGTCTTCGCTTTCCGAAAGATAGCTCACCGCCGGGGTCAGCCTGACTATATCCGATTGCGAATAATATCCCTCTAAATGGGTTATGCGAACGGTAAGCTTATCGCCCGTATTAAATGAAAGCACGCCCAAATCCGGAAATTCCGTTATAGTATCCGCTTGGGTAATTACCGCATATTCCTCTGCGGCGGGCCATATTTTATTTCCGTTAAACAGAACAGATACTCCCACCTTATCTGTTTTTTCCGCTTCAAACGAGTAAAACGGGCTGTTTATTGCCCCTGTTATTTTTTCGTTATTTACCTCGTATAATACTGCGTTACCGGTTTTCGGAGCGGTAAAATTCATTTCAATAAAGGAGGGACCTCCGGTTTCACCGATCTTCCAATAGCTTGCAACCGGTGAAACATATAAGCTTTTTTCAGACGGGTCAAGCGTAATGCCGTGCCGATAATCGTAATAGTCTACCTTATTATTCCCGTCCGTACCCCTAAGCGAGCTTATTCCAAACAGACCGTTTTTTTCATATCTGCGGCAATAAAAGCTTTCGGCGGGATAGTCCGCCGGATATTTAACCCCGTAATAGCCCGAAACGCTCCATACGGTTCCCGACTGATCAAGCTGTTCCCGATCGGTCTTGCCCGACAAAGCGGAATCAAAGCAATCATAAGAGCTGTATGTTTGCTCCTTTGAAACAATATACCGCCCGCCGTCTTCCGATATGATCATCGTATTATCCTCGCTGTCAACCATCGGTAAGGCAAGGGGAGATAATTCGGGTAAAGAGCCAAGCGCCAAAGCTGCACACAAAAAAGCGGTGACAATTTTTCTTATTTTCATAGCTATTCTCCATTCTGCCGCTGAAACTGCAGTTGAACGGGTTTAAAAATCTCCGGCAGCGGCCCGCGGAAATTTTATGGGCAGGCTGATATTATTTAACGTGATTTTTCACACTCCTCTCTGTTCCCTGTTATCCGAAGGGATAAGCTTTTTTCCTTTTGTCATACCATGCCTTAGGGTATCGCGGATTCGGGTTGTTAACGGCGGTTTCCGTATCGATCCCGCTTTCTTCGCCGATTCTTTGCCTGCGCGCCATAATTACCAAGCGGCAGTTATCAAACACATAATCGCAGGTGGAAAGAGTCAGTACCCTGTCGTCGGGCAAAACGTCGACATTCAAATTAAAAATACTGCGCTCCCTTGCCTCGTCCGCCCAGCTTAGAAAATCACGCTGCTTTGCAAAGTCGCATTTGGTAAAATCGTAAAAATAACCGTTATCGTCTTCGGGCTTTGCGGCGGCAACCATTACCGCAAAAATTTTATATTGCATTTGGCGTTCCGGTGTTATCAGCGTAATATACGGGTGAGCCTTATAAAAGCTTAGCTTATGGTATTTAAGAAGTGAGGTAAACATTTGATCGTTGCTCATTGAATGCCCGTATACTGTAAGATTCTGACTGGCGTTTTCACCGCTTACAGTATTGGTGTAATCGAAAAAAAGCGTACCGAATTCACTTTTTTTCAAATCGAAATTGTGATGCAAATAATAATCGTTATCGGAATATTGGCATATAGGATAATTTACGGACGTATCGGGTATAGAAATCCATGCCTTTATATCCGAATTGCGCTCATACAGGGCGGAAAAATCCAATCCGCCGTCCTCGTTTTCCTGCTGCTTTAAGATATTGTTCATTACGCTTTGAATTTCGGAATATTTTTTGCGGTTGTTACCGTGCCTGCCTGCAATTATGCCGAGCAGGGTTATACATACTGCGGCGCATATTAACAGCAGAATAATTATTGCCTTGCGCACAAGCGAGCCTTTATCGTCGCCGCGGTGCGGAATAATAATTTCATAAAGCCTGCCGCATATCCTTTTGAAGGGAATTGCCGCGGGCAGCTTTATAATACTTTTTAAAACGGAGCAAAGCCTTTGTTTCATTTAAACGGCAATTCCTTTCTTACGGTTTTATATTTGCGCCATAGGCTAATTATCCAATAAATTCATTCGGCGGTACTGGGCAGTGCTCATTCCGTATTTGTTTTTAAAGCACAGGCAAAAATACGAAACGTCTCTGAACCCTACCGTTCGGCTTATTTCCTTTGTTGTATAATTGTTGACCTTAAGTAATTCCGCCGCCTTTTCAAGCCGTACGTTATTCAGATATTTAATAAAGCTTACCTTTTGGCTTTTTTTGAAAATTCTGCTGATATACGCAGGGGAAAGATACACGCGCTCGGCTATCTTGCCGTGGCTTAGGTCTGTTGCATATTCCCTGTCGATAATTTCAAGCACCTTTAAAACAATTCGGTCCTTATCGGTTATCAAATAACTGTCGTGCTTTGATTTTTCTTTGTTGAACAGGCTCACGACCAGCTTATTTATTTCCTGCCTGTTGGTGCAGTTTACTATGTTTATAAGATTATCCTGCAGGGTTGTATCGTCAAACGCGGAGCGCAGCATTTCACAAACCAAAAACTGCATATTTGTTCTTAAGGAGCTGCTTATTTGTATTTGCTCAAAGAAATCGTTTATAATGCAATTGATCTCTTTTTCATTATCGATGTTGCGTATTTTGTTTCCGGTTATTTGCGCCCTGCGTATCATATATCCGAACGGCTCAAGCATCTGCATCGTACTGTTGTAATAGGAAATTTCCATATTACTGTTGTTTAATCTGCACCGAACCGCATACGCGTTCAGATCCGAAAATACGGTGCTTGCTTCTTCAAACGAAGCTATCCTGTCGCTGAAAAATATACTGACGCGCAAATTATTCTTTTTAAGCCTGTTTAAAATATCCAGCGATATTTTGTATATATGCTTAAGACCGCATTCCGCAAATGCGTAAACGGCTATGCCGTCCGTAAAGCAATCGGTATTTTCGGGCAGAGCCTCGATCGGAAACGCCGAAAGAATTTCGGCGGTAACATTCGCCGACGTCAGCGGATATACCGCAAGAAGAATTCTGCCCGTAAAAATATCCTGCGTAAGCAGACGGTCGTTGCAAATTCTGAGCGCCGAGAGAATATTTCTTGATTCCTTATTTTTATCCGCAAGTATTTTGGAAAAAAATTCGGCAAGCCTTTCTCTATTTGAAATTTCCAGCGATATGTATTCGGGACTTTCGGTATGCGGCTCTCCGTTTGAAATAAGCTTATAAAAGCATAAGCCCTTAACCCCTGCCGCAATATTTGTTAATTTATTGTCGGCTTCCGCCCGTGACATTCCGCTTACATCGACAAAAACCGCGGAAAACGGCGTATCGCAGGCATAATTGTAAACGCTTTCCCCGAATGTCATATGCTTTACTATGCATCCGTAATTTAAAGCAACGGATTGAAAAACAGATAAGATATCCCTGTTTTCTGTAAATAAAAGCGCAGAAAACACAGCTACTATTCCTCCTTTAAAGTGTGCCGGATCAATAAGTATAAGCCGTTTTGCGGCGGCGGGATAAAGCATAATATTCCGCTTTCCCGTGTGCCGAAAAAACGCCTGCTTACTGTTTTAATTATCGCGGATGAAATAAGGCAGCTTTTCAATCGGGGCATCTATTTCAATTGTTTGCGGTCCTTCATAAGCTCTTCCGTTTGAATCAAGCCATTTCCCCTTCGGGAAAACAACGCTGCGCTTTAAAGCGCCCTTTGTTATAACCGGAGCCACAAGAATATCATCGCCCAACATATACTGATCATTTATATATTCATAACCGTTTCCGGGATACGAATATTCCATAAAGCGCATAATCGGTTCGCCGCTCTTAAGCGATTTGTCAACCTCGTTCACAATATAATCGGAAAATCTGCAATGAAGATTCATAGATTCCAAAACGATTTTTTTGCCTTTTTCAGACAGAACACGCCACGGAGCCATAGAAAACTGCATCATCGGGAACAGGCTTGAGCATTGCGCCATTCTTATAAACAATTCCTCATCAAGCTTGAAATCAGGAGCTATAAATACAAGATAATCTCCACCGCCGATCATATCGGGACAAATAAACGGATATCCAAGTATACCGGCAACCAAAGCATCCGGAACAAGATCTGCCAAACCGTATTTATCCCATCTATGATGTTTGTCGCACAACCGTTGTACGGTGCTTTTTCCTCCCCGATTATATGTATCCTTAAATTCATGATAAACGAATCGGCAGCCGAATTCATTCCACGCATAATTGCGTGCTTGCGACGAAACCGTATCATCTACATCACCGTTAATGCATGATTGATATCCGATGACAGAACCGCCGTCAAATTTAAAACCGTCTATTCCGTAATTCTTAATTAATTTCTTGAGCTGATTATCCAAGTATTCATAATCGGCCGGGTTGCAAAAATCCAGCATCGCACTGTATCCGTTCCACCAGCTCATAATTGCTATTGAACCGTCCTTGCAGCGCATGCAATGTTTAGCTGCTTTATCTGCAATAAGTTCACGGTATGCATTACAATCCGGTGAAATATACGGAACAACCCAAAGCATAACCTTAAATCCCATGTTATGCAGTTCATCAACCATTGCTTTTGCATTCGGGAATTTTCCGGTATCAAAGCTCCACATACCGTAATCCTGCTGCCAGCCCTCGTCGATTATTAAATTGCCGGGCTTGTAGCCTCTTTCCACCAATGCACGCGCATATCTGAGAACGTCCTCCTGATTTTGGTCGTACATAAGCTCGATCCAGGTATTATACTGGGCAGTTTCAAAAAAAGATTTTGGAATATCTGTGCCCTCAAACGGGAAATGCTTTTTCATTGCAGCAAGATAAGCGCTGCGCAGACTGCTCCCGTTTGCTTCAACTACAACGTTATCGGTATCAAACCAAAAGCAGCCGTTTTTAATTTCAACACAGCACGGCTCGTTGCTCCATATATATCTTCCTTTATTCGAAAGAAACAGCGGGGCTGTCTGATTAGACGTTTCAAATCTGTATCTTCTAAAATCCAAAACCGCGTTTGTGTTTTCATTGTACGGCATTGTCAGCGCACGGCATACGGCGCCGCCCCACCAAACCTCATTTTCTAAAAAAGCTACTTTCAAAATAATTTCTCCTTCATTGCGCTGTTGTTAGCTTGTTTTTTATTGCCTGATTTATCTGTTCGCGAAGATTTAAAAGATATGAAGGCTCGCTCGGATATTTTTTAAATGTGATCTCGCCCGATTTTTCAATCAGATTCATTACATAATCACGGCCGTACAGCTTTTCGCAAAGCTGAAAAGCGCGGATATCCTGCAGTGCGTCGGAAAAAACTATATGCCTGAGCGACTCGTAAGCGGTTCCGTCCGGCGCAGGATAAACTATAAAGGAATCGCCTGCCGGCGCGAAGTAATCGCTTGCGGTCAGCAGATAGGGGTTTACAAGCCCGTATGAGCATTTTGAAAAATAAAAATTGTAGCCCCAGTGTAAAAATCCCTTTATGTTATACTTGTAAAGCTGTGTTCCTATAATTCTGTTTCTCGCCGACGACATGGCAATAAAGCAATTAGAAACGTCTACCGCCTGCCAGCCGCAGTAATATGTCCAAAGCCCCGGCACGTTATTGTTTATAAACTGCATCATACAGTCGCTTTGCGGAATCGGAATATCGGCTATGCCCTCTTCAACAAATTCATAATCCGACAAAGCATCGATAATGGGATAGCCGCCCAGCAGATCCGCCACTACCTTCCTTGCCGCTTTATATGTTTCAAGCTCGTCTAAATGCGGCTCGTCGGAAATATGGAAATAGCAGCGCTTATCAGCATTGTTTTTCGACTTTAAATAATCAAGCAGCTTAGGTATAAGCGATTTTAAAAAGCCGGTGTACTCATCGCTGTCGGCACGGGTATGCGAACCGAAAATCTTACGGTACTCCCCGTCAACATACGCCGCAACCTTACAGGCAAAGCGCGCTCCCTGGTTTCTGAACAAATGAGATATTTCCAAATATTTTATCCCGACCCTGTCGCACAGATCTATCCACCGACCGAGCTTTGAAAAATCAAATGTGTACTCTCCGTTGTTTACATATATATCTACAAGCTGAGTCGTCGGGCGTTCCGCGTCCATAGCCGTATCTAAGGCAGGGGTGAACAGCGGCGTTAACACCATATTCATACCGCGTTTTACTGCGGTACGCATAAAGTTTTCAATAATCTCCCAGTGTCTTTCGTCAAAGGATTCCGTTCTGTAATACGCCTGCAGGCAATCGCTGTAAAACCACCGTGTATAAATAAGGCTCTGTTCGGGCAGCTCGGCGTCGATTATTTCAATATCAAATTTCAGCTCTGAGCATACCTCAGCCTTTTCATGATCCGTAAATACTATCTCAATAGGATATACGCCGGCAGGCACCTTGCCGCACGGTGATATTTCCACAAAAACAGACTCCAAATTATTTGAAAGCACAAGCATATTATTAGGATACAGCGGCGTCAGCAAATCGGGGAAAAGTCCCGGTCTTTTTGACAGATAATCGTTATCGTTGCGTATGTTATATACGGGCTTTTTTACCGCAACATGCTGAATTTTATATAATGTTATGTAATCCGAAATCGGAGAATTTACCTTAAGATCGATAAATTTACTCCCGTCGGACAGCATTTTCATGGTGTAGCAGATCTGGAACTGATAATTTTCATTTTTCAGCATTGATCCCGACGTAACGGACTGCTTGGTATCCATATTGTCTTCCAGAAAACACTTTTCAAGAGATGAGATTATTTTTGCACGCATGTTTATACCCCCTGCACACTGATTTTTTACAAATAATGTAATGCAATGTGCATATTATACCGATTAAGAAATTGCCAATCAATAAATTTCAACAACTTGGACAAAAACTTTATATTTTTACTAAAAATTAACATCGTACATCTTAAAACGAAATTGCGCCGCCGTATTTATTTTTGGCTCTATAATAAATGTTGGGGTAAGCAAGTAGAGCCTACGAAGAAAAAATAAGATAAAATAAAAAAGTAGAGCATATTTGGAAAGAAACCGTTAAAATGGAAATGAGTAGATACCATAAACGTAGGCTCCAATATGCTCTATAATCATTTTACAGAAGAATTGCTTGGATTGCAAGGGGTAAAAATAACAAATGTTGAACAAGAAGAAAATTTAATTATTCATCTCGAAATGGAAAGAAAAAGACATAATTGTATCTGTTGCGGTACCGCAACAGATACAGTACACGATTACAGACTGCAAAAAATAAAAGATATTCCTTCATTTGGTAAGAATATTGTTATTATGCTCCGAAAAAGGCGCTACCGCTGCCCGCATTGCGGTAAAAGATTTTATGAAGAAAACACCTTTTTGCCCGGATACCACCGTATGACAAACAGGTTGGTGAAATTTGTATTAAATCGTCTGACCGATGAACGCTCTTTTACAAGTGTAGCAAGAGAAGTAAATTTATCCGTATCAACAATAATCAGGATATTTGACCTTGTAAGCTATCCAAAAGCCGAACTGCCCAAAGTATTATCTATTGATGAATTTAAGGGCAACACTTGGGGAGAAAAATACCAATGCATATTGACCGACCCCGAAAACAAGATTGTTTTAGATATACTTCCCGAAAGATACAAACCGCATTTTACATATATTCTCTCATATACAACAAAACAAAGAACAAGCAGCTGCCTATTAGCAAACTGCTTGCACGCAATTTCTCATTTTAACTCTTTACCCCAACTATTGACAAAGAGCCTTTCTTTATTTATGCGTTTATGCTACCAACCACACAAACCGTTCTGTATTGTTACTGCCGTATGTACGGTAGATTTGCTTATTTTAAATACCTTAGCCGCCGCCCTGACAGTGGCGCCCGTATCCAATATATATTCCCCTAATATTTCGGCTCTGTCCTTTGTGGCTTCTTTCATACAACAAGCTCCCCCCATAGGCTTTTTTTACGCCCGTAAGCTACTTTATTGTATGATTTTCCTTTTAATTTTATGCCTTTTTAAGCCAAAACAGACTGCGTTTTACTGCTTTTTTGATTTTGAATAGCATTCGCTGCATATACCCATATTAGGGTTATTTGCATTGTAACTACTAAATAAAATTCGGCTTTTTACTGCGCCGCACTTTACACATTTAGCCATTCTTCTCGGCTCTGGAGTGTGTGTTGGTCCTTTATTTGTCATGCCGTGATAAAACTTTCGTGTTGAATCCAAAAAATCAAAATTCCCAATATCTTTCAAATTAAATACAACAGTGTCTTTACGAATATCTTTTACTTCGCTTTTTCCTTTAAAATGCTTATTTTCCTTTTGGGCATTATTCTTTAAAGCCCTATCACGTAATTTCATTTCCTTGATTTTCGCATTAAAGACAGATATTTTCTTATTTAACCATATGTTGTACCGTTTTATGTATCCTGTAAGAGTTATTTTCCCATCTTCCATATCAAGTTGTTCGACTGTACCGTACTCCACATATGCCCTCCCAAAATTTGCAGGTAATAATTCTTTTCCCTTATAAAAATAATTATTTGTATCAATTTTATATTGTACAACCTTAAAATTATCACGATTTATTACTATTAAATCTTTA
>ERZ827043.3013-NODE-3013-length-13040-cov-58.389064_pt1 | contig 13040 bp, 10 predicted proteins | sample MGYA00519923_ERZ827043 | MGnify/ENA primary metagenome ERZ827043 (study PRJEB31778, sample SAMEA3449251) | human gut metagenome | biome: human gut; feature: human-associated habitat; material: faeces | place: United Kingdom | collected 2010/2012 ...
TTATAAATTAAATTACTGAATACCAGTAAATAAGTACATTTTTAAGGGACGACTAATTATATGACGTTATTTATGGTTTTCCGTTTAAATACAAAGATAAATAGGTGCAAAAAGAGAGCTGCAGGCGATCCATTCCCCTTCACCTTGCCGTAAAAACAAAATTGTTATCAGCTAAACCTATGGACAGGCATCGCTGATAACAATTGTAGTTGGATCACTATCCGGTCTTGATTCAGGACTAACGATCGTATCGGATGTTAGAAATTCACGCCGAAGTTGAGCGACAGACATCCGTTGTGGGAGACATCAAACGTGTCGTGACAGATATTCGACAGACCGATATCGTAAGTTATATCAAAATAGAACAGATCGTAAGCCACGCCACAACCGACACGCAGACCACCGTCGAAACGCTGGAAGGCATCCTCGGAGAACGAGCTGAAAGCCTCACGCTTATCATAGTTCTTCATCTTGCCACCCACGCCACAGGCCAGATATCCACCAAACTGCGGCTGTATGGAGAAGTGATCATCAATGCTGTAGATATACTTCAGCACGATGGGCACCTCAAGATAGTTGAGGTCATAGGTCATCTTTTTCTTTTCGCCTTCCTCGCTGAAGATATTCTTCTTACCACCTTTCTCGGTATAGAACAGTCCGGGCTCGATATAGAGTGGAATATCATCCGAAAGGGGAATGCCGACAACAGCTCCCACGGTGAGTCCTGTCTGCGAGTCGCTGCCGTTGAGCGTCGGATCGTCCGACTTGACAGTCGAGAATGCCGGACCAATACGGAAGCCATAATAAGTATCACCCGTCCCTATTCCGCGGCCATAGCGGCTATAAGAATAGTCCAGCCGTCCGGTACGTTCATTGTAATAACGGCTATGCGTATAGCTCTGCGCCTCAGAAGGCAGGGCAAAGGCTGCTACGGCCAGAGCCGACAGAGCCAGTCTTTTTATCATCCTCATATCCATAATTTTCAGAGTTTTATTGATTTCACTAGTGCAAAGAAAATAAAAAATCGTGATATACCAAAGGAAAATAGCCTAAAATACATAGGGGATTCCCTAATGCAGGGCATCCGCCAACACTTCCTGACAAACTTTGGAGGCTCTCGTCCCGGACTACTAACTACTGCACACGATCCTTTCTGCCCACCATCATAATACCCTATCTACGCACGCCCTCCCCCGACATACGTCCATATTGAGCATCAGTTATACCTATTATTATATAAACCACTTTTAACTTGAGATATCCGATAAACCTCCAAATTATCCGTTAAAAGGTCACCCGTCTTTAATCATATAAGTAATTCACGGACAGATGCCCATTTTTTGCCCTATACCATCTCGCTTTTCCTAAATTATTTATATATTTGCAGGAACAATTTAATTTTAAAGCCGTGGAAACATTATTGCCATACGCCTTGTTATGCCTCACCTCCATCTTCACACTTGCCAATCCACTTGGCACCATGCCTGTGTTCCTCACGATGACACAAGGCATGAGCGAAGAGCAACGCCAGTCCATCGTCAAACGAGCTACCATCACGGCGTTTATTATCCTCATCGTATTCACCTTTGCCGGACAGTTCATCTTCATGTTCTTCGGCATATCCACCAACGGATTCCGCATTGCCGGCGGCATCATCATCTTTAAGATCGGCTATGACATGCTGCAGGCACGTTACACGCATGCCAAGATCAACCCCAATGAGGTGAAAGACTATGCTAATGACATCTCCATAACCCCACTGGGCATCCCGATGATCTGCGGTCCGGGAGCCATTGCCAATACCATCGTGCTGATGAGCGACGCCCATACCTTCACCAGGAAAAGCATATTGATCGGCTCAATAGCCCTCATCTATATCATCACCTATTTCATTCTCCGTGCCTCAACCAAATTGGTCAGGGTGCTCGGTGATACGGGCAACAATGTCATGATGCGCCTCATGGGCCTGCTGCTGATGGTCATTGCCGTAGAATGTTTCGTAGGCGGCATGAAGCCCATCCTTGTCGATGTGATAAAGACGGCCGTAGGGTGAAAGGCTAGCAAATAAAGTAATGATCGACATCTGAAAGGCCTCTGCTACATCCATTGAAGCAGAGGCCCTTTATCTTAAGGACTGGCACAATACATCATACATTCATAAGAAATTGATTATCATCTCTATAATTCCTACGGAATTATAGAGACGCCATCCTATCCGGCTCTACCATAGTACGTCGCAACAACCGACCTACTCTAGTTCGTCGCCCCTTTAAAGGCATCATTATCCATTGGTATTCAATAATTTAATCCATAAAAGTCTTTGATGAGTCAGCAAGTTTTCTTGTCTTTAGGTTAATAAGCTTGCAGATCTTATGATTAACAAGACAAATGACAACTCTTCCTTATATTCAGCAACCTGTCTGACATGCTGAACCAGAACGTCGGACTGCCCTTCCTTTCTTCCGGGGCAGGAGAAGGGGCGTGGAGATGCAGGGCGTGACCTGTCCGAAGTGGACGATTCCCTGAAATTTATCCTATTTTTCTTTACAGTCAAAAATCCCGGGCACAGAGGCCCGCGGGTCCGTTACAGGCTGTCGCCGGCCATTTCTCGGTGGCTGTCCGCCCGATTTTCAGGCAGCAGGCGGCACCAGTGGGCCTCTTTGTTGCCCAGTTTTCTTATGACTTTACAAGATGCTGAAAATCAACAAGTTGTAACAAGGCAAAATTCCAGGGGAAATTACCATATATTCCTTGCTCAAGTATCCAAGCTGACTTGCCCCTCGAGCATAATACTACTTTGCCTTTTAATATATATTCTTTTGCCCTTGCAAGTATCTTCCTTCGCGGATGCACCTATCTTCCTATTTTGATCCACCTCATTTGCCGGTTGGACGGAGGCCGTGAATGCCTTGCGGAAAGACCTTTTGAAAGGAGGAAAAGAAGCGAAAGTCGTACTAATTTTCTTTACTTCTTCCTTGGCCCCGACTAACAGCTGTCACCACCGTTTTTTGGCTCTGCCGTTGCGTATGCCCTCTGTCGGGGAAGCCATGGCCTCCTTCCTTCTGTTTTCCTTTCCCCCGGCGTGTACCCTTTCCCTTTTCTTTCCTTATTGCGTCTGTGCCCGTGTCTTGCATCCGATGTCGGTTGGTGGCCGACGGCGATAGGAAGAGGGGGCAGGATATCTGTTGGCACGATGATGCCGGCTATTTGTTCCCATACCTTATATTATATATAGGAACTTATGCTCTACCTTATTATATATAGGAGACTTATGGCCGGGCGTGATATTCCGCTAAGTCTTATCCTTACCTTCATCCATTTCCACTCATGGCTCCCTAAGATATGCCGTGCCTCTCCGGGAAAATACCGTCTTGATGCACCTGATGGCCGGTCCTCTGCACTCGGGCGCATCCATCCCTTGCAACTGGAGGTACTTTTTATACCTTGGCAGACACACTCGGTGAAACACCACCTGTGGCTCTGTGTTAAGTGGTATGATACAACTGATTATCATGTAGGGATTACTGAAATACGAAGAGTGACAAGCCATGGCGCCTTCATGGAAGACGTAGCGGACTGCGTCTGAACAAACTGACGGGCAGACTGCGTATTTTCCGCCATGGAAAGGCCGTTTCTCCCGTCAACATATACAGAAATAGACCTGCAATTTTGTTTCATAAACTGATATTTCTGATTATCAACAAGATAGAACAACGGTGCATAAGAGACTAATAGACCTTGCATGTTTGGCAATGTGGCAATTATTACGTAACTTTGCCAAAATCATTGATTCATGAATAACAAGGGATTCATATTCTTATTGGCGTTGGCCGTGATTCTCGTTACAGGTTGCAAGGAGACACACAACAAGGGTATTGACCTGGCTTACCGGTTAGCTCCGACCGCTCCCGACAGTGCCCTGGCTATACTTGACAGCATAGACCACGCAAAGCTTAGTAAGGCAGAAATGGCAAGGTATGCTTTGGTCTATACCATTGCACAGGACAAAAGTGGACTGGATGTTGACAACGACTCACTGTTAAGGACTGCCTACACCTATTATAATAATAGAGAGCAAGACTCGCTCTATGCCAAGTGTGAATACTACATGGGCAAATACTACATGCTCAACGACAGCACGGAACTGGCTATGGACTGCTTGCAGAAGGCAGCAGATGTTTCTGAAAAGAATGGGGACAGATATACACAATGTATGGCATTGGAGAAATACTCTCGAGTGCTAAGGCAAACAAATCCTCGAAAGGCTGTAGAAGTGGCAAGGCATGCAGAAACGACATACTCAAGTATACCAGAAGCCTCAAAGTCAAATATAGTTTACACGAAACTAAACGTAAGTATGTGTTTACTTTTCGCTGATAGTGTAAACGAAGCGGAGAAGAAATGCAAAGAAGCCATGTCTGTAGCCTATGAGGTAAAAGATTCAGGCATTCTTTCTGATGTCTATCAGGACATGGCTTCTGTTTTGGCAGAAAAGAAGAACTACAAAGAATCTTTATGGTACTCCTATCAATCGTGCAAACTTGACAATGCAGATCAATCATCCAAAATGCTAAATCTGGCTTGGTCTTATCTGAATGCTGACTCAATTAAACAATGTAATGCCCTTCTGAACACAATACAAACAGAAAATCTCTCAGAGTTATACACAGCTTATTATATACGACATTTAGCTGCGATAAAGGAACACGATTATTCTAAAGCTGTTTCATTGGCTGACTCTGCATACCACTATCTGGAGCAGATGTATGGCAATCAGCTGGATAGCAAACAAGAATATTATAATTCCTTAGTGAAGACAAAGTATGAAGAGGGCATTGCTAAAGGTAAAACACGGGTCTTGTCTTGGCTCATAGTCATCGCATCCTTGCTCGGTCTGGCTATAATTGTATTTATTCTGCATTCTTACCGGCAATTTAAGTCAAATGCAAAATTCAAGCTGAAGACCGAGAAAGAAAAGTTGATACAAGAAGAAAGAATACATAATGAGGAACTGCATCATAAGGAAATTCAGCTTTCAACCATGCGCAGCTACCTGCTCAAGAAAATCAATATAGCAAAACGGATTGAGGAAATACGTGGAAACAAAAAGGAAAATGTTGTGCTGACAGAGGAGGACTGGGAAGAAATTAAGATGTTTGTTGATAATGTGGAGGGTAATTTCATATCAAGGCTAAAGAAGCGATTTCCAAAATTAAGCGATGAAGATATTAAGTTCATGATTCTTATTCGCCTCAAAATGTCTTCCAAGGCTATGGGATTGATTTACAATATCAGTGAAAAGTCAATTCGCCAGAAGTTGTTCGTGTACAAGTCAAAAGTTGGCTTGGAGGGTAAGAACAGCCCATCTCTAAGGTCGTATATTGAGTCTTTTTGATGTCCTGAAATGAAGAAATAGACATTAAAAATGGGGGTAGTATAGTTAATTTGCTGAATATCAATACTCTTTGTTGATTTTTATAATTGGAGAAATAGACATAAAATATTTTGAGGCTTAGAATAAACTGTCTAACTTTGCAATCGGAAACAATTAACACGGACAATTAGGAAAAAGATTATTCTATTTCTGTTGATGCTGCTGGTCATATCTCCCTGCCAAGCAACCGGCATAAACGTAAAGAGGGAAGCAACAACTTCTAAAGGTGGTATGCGCATGCCGTCTATAACGTGTGTATCTGCTGACTATGAGAATGGACTTATAACTGTAGATGTGAAAGGGTACACTGGTGGTATACAAGTTCTCGTTAGTGATTCCCAAGGCAATATTGTGAGTTCCACCATGTCTTCTATAACAAATAGTGGTGTGGTATCATTGGATTTAGGAGCTCTTGCAGAAGGGGACTATACCCTTTACATAGTTTTGGGCAATACCACATATAGTGGGGAATTTACATTATAAGAGTATAATAGAGGCCAATATTATAATCCAGACCACACTGTTCAAAGGCGCTATACCGAATTGCGTTAATTGGAGGTTCTTAACTAAATAAAGATACTGATTATGGAACACATAGATTCTGTACTAAGTTCTATCACCCCACTTTCCGAAGATGACATGGGAAATTTAAGTGGAGGGTTTGCCTCATGCAAACTTCCTGGTCATACCCACAGACCGATCATCGTAAATAAAAACTATTTTCAATGTGGATGCAATAATTATTGCCGCTGATTAAGATTAGGTATTGCCATCCGCTAAAAGATGACAATACCTTTTCTGTCTAAAGTTAAACTTATGAAACTAAGCTTATATAATATAATAATACCCTATAAAAAGTATTTAATACTGTATAATACTTTATGGGACAGTGTAGTCATGTGCTTTAGAAGTGACATGACCAAATGGGGTATTGATGATAAATTACATCTTTCTCTAAGTAACATTGATCACAGATTAGTCAACACTCTAAAAGAAAATAAAATTATTCTTGATGACGATATTAATGAAAGAAATATGGTCAAGAATATCCTCGAAGAAACTAACAATGTGAATGATGTGTTAGAATTCACAATAATACCATCATTAGCTTGTAACTTTTCGTGTTGGTATTGTTACGAAAATCACAACAACAAAGAACATATTTCTCAACCAGAAATAAAGCATATAGTTTTGGCACTTGAGAAGATAATAAAAAACAAGCCAGAAATAACAACATTCAAAATTTCATTTTTTGGCGGCGAGCCTTTGTTGTTCTTCAAAAGTGTCGTTGTCCCATTGATCGAAGATATTAAACAGGACCCTTTATTAGATACTTTGACCATCAAAGTAGGTTTTACGACAAATGGTTATCTTATCTCAAACAAGTTCATTAAATACTTTACTGAAAATCCCATATTGGAAGCTATACAGGTTACACTTGATGGCAACAAAGAACGCCATAATAAAGTTAGATTTTCATTTAAAGGAGACAACTCATATAAGAAGATTACAAATAACATAATAGATTGTTTAAAGCACAAGATAAATATCGTTTTAAGACTAAATATCTCGGAAGACACGAAATTAGATATTGCAAAGTTATTGCATGAATTTGTTAATATCGAAGAAGCCAAACAATACTTGCATATCTCCATACAAAAAGTATGGCAATCGGATTATAGCGTCTATGACACTATTGACAAATTGTTAGCAGAATCAAGATCTTTAGGATTTGACAGCGCATCATACTTCACATATACTTCATCTATCTGGTCTACCTGTTATGCTGACAAGGCCAATAACATGGTTATAAACCCTAACGGCAAGGTCTTCAAATGTACTGCAAGGAATTTTAGCCCAGTTCAAGAGGAAGGACACATAGCGGAAAATGGTGATATACGATGGAATGCCATACATGAAAAAAGGATTCATTTATCACCGATAAACGACAAGGAATGCATTAATTGTAACATATTTCCAATTTGCGCAGGGGGTTGTAGTCAGAAAGTACTTGAGGATAAAATTGGCAAACATTGCAACCTAAATAAAAACGAGAAATTAAGAATTGATTATGCAAGAAGAGTGCTATTTGAAAAAATAGAACAGGAAAAAATAGAAATTAAGAGATGATCAATAAGAAACAAATTATATCTACATTCATTTTAATTCTTGGAAGTCTTCAACTTATGTCACAAACGACAATAAGAGGAGACGTCACAGACAACTCCGGCAAGCCACTGCCTTACGCCATCATTGCATACAATATGCAGAATGACAGTTCCGAATCCAAGTTCGCAGAGGCTGACAGCACTGGCAAATTCTACTTGACGGTCAGGGCCATGCCTATCATTGTTCACGTATCATACCTTTCTTACGCAACAAGTACTGTCGTCTGCAAAGACAATAAAGACCTTCATATATCGCTTATTCCTGACAGTCTTTCCCTCGATGAAGTGGTTGTCAAAGGACAAAGGCCAAAATTGAAACTTACCGAAGGTGGCATACAAGTGAATGTGACAGGAACGGTGCTGGAGAAGTTGGGCAACGCGGAGGATGTCCTGCTGCACATGCCAATGATCAGAAAGAAAGGGGACGAAATAGATGTATTCGGCAAAGGAGCTCCTACAATATACATAAATGGTATTGAGATGCGCAGTGACAAAGAGCTACAGCAGTTGAAATCGACTGATATAAAGGATATTAATCTCGTTCTTAACCCTGGCTCGCAATATGATGCTACGTCAACATCGGTTATCCTGATAAATACTATAAGGAAAAAAGATCCCGGATTGAGCGTGGATGTCAGCGGGGCATACGGAAAAGGACGGAAACACAAGGACAAAGCCGAAATGGAGGCTAATGTCAATTATACTTTCAACAACTTGAACTTGTTTGGCTCAATGTGGGTTAACAACGAGGGGGCGCTTCAAGATGCGGACATAATACAAAAGGCCAACAGTAATAATTCAGCGTATACAGAATCGATCTTCATGAACAACCGGAACAGAAACCGAAACGGTCATATTATGGCGGGGTTCAATTATATGGGTGATTCGTCAAATGGGGGAATGAAATACTATCTCTACGTCCCTATGCGCAACAGCATTTCATCAATGTTCAACAACGACATAACCGTAGAAAATACTGATTATGACCAACTCATGAACCTTACTGAAGGTCGGACACATCCAAAGGTGGGACACAGAGTAAGCTCTTACTATAATTTGAATTTTGGAAAGTCAAATCTTAAAATGGATGCTGACTTTATGCATACAGGGTATGACACCAGCAAGGATATTAAAGAACAGTCGAAAGCAAACAGCGACAGACATCTCACTACAACAAATTCGGTCCGGAATACTCTCTTCGCTTTTAAAATGTCTTTATCTGTACCAATATTGGGTGGAAAATATAATATTGGCACAGAGGACACGTACACTAAGAGAAAAGATATTTATGAGGAGGAACTCGGCTACGTACCTACTGTCAATGGAAGATTTCGGCAGACATCATTGGCATTCTTCACAGGATACACATACGACTTTGATTTTCTAAGTTTGTCGGCAAGTATAAGATATGAGAATGTGAACTATACTTATGAGGATGCTGCGAAGACTCACAAAGTGTTCAACAACTTCTTCCCTTCAATCAGTGTCGATGCCTCCATCGGCCAAGTCGGCCTGAACCTTTCGTACACTTCCAAGATTGCACGCCCATCCTACAGACAACTGAGCAATGATGTCCAGTATGCAAGTATGTATTCATTAATGACTGGCAACCCCTTATTAGAAAATACAACAATCGATGATTTGTCGTTAATTATGGGTTGGAACTTTATACAATTCGTGCTCGATTACTCTTCAAGACATCATGACATCATATATTATTCATATCCTATATCTGGCAATCAATATGTATTGATGACAACATACAAGAACATTCCTCGTGTGAGTGTCCTTGCTCCAACATTAGTGGTCAGTCCGCAAATAGGTATATGGAATCCGGAAATCACTATAGGACTCATGAAACAATGGCTAAAACGAACGGAATATCTCACGGGCAAATTCGAGAAACCAATATGGAACTTTGAAGTATCCAACAATTTCAAGACAAGTAATGGATGGCTTGCCGTTATCGATTTCAACTGCCAGACAAAGGGAAACAGCCAAAATGCTTATATCAACAAGAACGTCTATGACTTGAGCCTAAATTTCTCAAAGTCATTATGTAAAGACAAAGTGAATATTAAATTCGCTGTTGATGACATATTGAATCACAACAACGATGCATCAACGTTGTATTGTCCCAATGTTAACTTGTCTGAATCCAATCGATATTTCGGACGTTGCGCCACTGTCACTATCCGATACACGTTCAATCGGCAAGAATCCAAGTATAAAGGTACTGGAGCCGGAAGTGGAGAAATGAACAGACTATAACACAGTATGATTACATGGAGTGCAGCATTACAAAAAGTTGTATTTAGGCTACAAAAATTGGATGAAACTTGCGACTCTTTCTTCTGTCATTCAATATCTTTGAAAATACAAATTACAACTTTTACTCGGACACAAAAAGTTGAGACACGGAGGGGGCAGGGCGGATAAAAATACTAACAACAGTATACTTAAATAAAATGCAATGCCATACAGGCACATAAGAAAAGTGGAGAAATTTCCTATAGTTATCCAACACGATGCCATGCAGTGCGGAATAGCCTGTATGCAGATGGTGTGTAAATTTTATGGCAGAGAATATTCGCAGGAATATCTGTCTGAGCTATGTCATGCCACTGTGGAGGGAGTTTCGCTCCTTGCCATCAATGAAACCATGGGCTCACTGGGCTTTCATACCGTTTGTGCACGTGCTGCAGTGGAAACGTTGGGAAAAGTTCCTCTGCCCTGCATTCTCCATTGGAATCAGAATCACTTTGTGGTATTGTACGAGGTAAGGAAAGGTACTAAATTCCATATCGCCGACCCGGGAAAAGGACTGATAACGTACAACCGCGAGGAGTTCGTCAGTCACTGGATTAGCACGCAGTCGTACGGTGAAGAAAAGGGAATAGCGATGTTCCTGGAGCCCACACCAGCTTTCTATTCCCGTAAGGACAGCAAAGAAGAAATAAAAGACAAGAATCCACGGTCGTTCCGCTTTCTCTTCGGCTATGTGAAGAAGTACAAGCGATATTTCGGACAAATAGTGCTTGGGCTTATCGTGGGCAGCCTCTTGCAGCTCGTCCTGCCGTTCCTCACGCAATCCATCGTCGACGTGGGCATCAAGAGCCAGGACATAAGCTTCATCTGGCTGATACTGCTCGCTCAGCTGATGCTCACCTTCAGCCGTACTGCCATCGACTTCATCCGCCGGTGGCTGTTGCTGCACATCTCCATGCGGATAAATATCTCGATAGTGAGCGACTTCTTTATCAAGTTGCTGAAACTGCCGATGTCGTTTTTCGACACCAAGCTCATGGGCGACCTCATGCAGCGGATGAACGACCACAGCCGCGTGAACAACTTCCTCACCAACCAGGCACTGAGCGTAACCTTCGCCATGCTCACCTTCGTGGTGTTCACTGTGGTGCTGCTGTTCTACAACAAGCTCATTTTTGCCATCTTCCTTGCGGGCAGTCTGCTCTACGGCTTTTGGATGACGCTTTTCCTGCGCCGCCGCAAGGTGCTGGACTATGAGCTCTTTGAGCAGCAGGCCATCAACAACAACAAAACCTACGAGTTCATCACGTCCATGCAGGAAATCAAGCTTCAGGACTGTGAGCAGCGACGCCGTTGGGAATGGGAGGACACGCAGGTAGACCTCTTCAACGTACAGATGAAGTCGCTGAAGTTGCAGCAGACGCAAGAGGCAGGAAGCATCTTCATCAACGAGGTGAAGAACATCGTCATCACCGTTGTGGCAGCCGCTGCCGTCATCCATGGACAGATGACGCTTGGCATGATGCTTGCCGTGCAGTATATCATCGGACAGCTAAACTCACCTGTAGAGCAACTGATGAACTTCTTCTACTCCCTGCAGGACGTAAGAATCAGCCTGGAGCGCATCAATGAGATTCACCGCGCTGAGGACGAGAATGGGAAGAATGGCCTCAGAACCTCGCTAACCGACAACAACAAGGGCATCGACATCGAGCACATCATGTTCAAGTACGACCCTCACGCCTTGCGCAAGACCTTGGACGACGTGACGATACGCATCCCCAATGGGAAAGTGACGGCCATCGTTGGTGCCTCGGGCAGCGGAAAGACAACACTCGTCAAGCTTATGCTCGGATACTATCCCGTCTTGGAGGGACAAGTCAATATTGGAGGCACGGACATCAATACGCTCAACAAGAAATGGTGGCGCCGCCAGTGCGGTGTTGTTATGCAGGACGGTGTCATCTTCTCTGAGTCTATAGCAAGAAATATCGCTGTTGACGACGGCAACATCGACAAGGAACGTTTATTGAAGGCTGCACGGATAGCATGCATCCACGACTATGTAATGTCACTGCCGTTAAAGTACAATACAAAGATAGGCCGTGACGGTGTGGGACTGAGCCAGGGGCAGCGTCAGCGCATCCTCATCGCCCGTGCGGTGTACAAGAATCCCGATTATATCTTCCTTGACGAGGCCACCAACTCGCTCGATGCCAACAACGAGCGGGCCATCGTGGAGAACCTCGACACGTTCTATCGTGGCAAGACCGTCGTCATTGTCGCCCACCGCCTGAGCACGGTCAGGAATGCCGACCAGATTGTCGTCATCGACCATGGAAAGGTCGTCGAGACGGGCAGCCACGAGACGCTGACAGCAAAGCGCGGAGCGTATTACAATCTTGTCAAAAACCAATTAGAGTTAGGAAACTGACAGATGACATCGGCAATCTTACAGCTGATGAACAATCGCTATAGATACCGATACAGCAACAAGACTTTGAGATATGGACAACAACAAGAATGAAATAGACAACATAGAACTGCGGAGCGAGAAAGTTCGCCACATCATCGGGCAGGTGCCTCCAGCCCTTGTGCGTATCGGTACGGCGGTTGTTACTCTGGTTGTCATGGCCCTTGCCATCGCCTTCTACACCATTCGCTATCCCATCACGATAGAGGCGCAGGGTAAGGTAACGCACAACGACTCTGTAGAGCTCCTTGTTCCTTACAAATACCTCTATCTATTTGATGAGCCGCGCACCGTTCGTATCACCATAGAAGGACAGGACGAGGATGCCGCACCCATCGTGTGCCCCATCACCCATCATAACGACAAGTTGCTCATCATCGCTGGAAATCATTATTTTGCCGCCAAGGCTTCCATTCGTCCTAAAAGCAGCAACGCTCAGTCTGGATTGAATGTCTCTGCCCGTATCGTTGTCAGCGACAAAACTCTATGGCAGCAGGTATTCAAAATGTATTAATGCAATTAATAGTGTTGGGCAATTTCTATAGTTTACTGATTATGTTAGACTTCCCAAATGTCCTAATCCTATATTAAGTTTAATCACTTACAGCCCATATATTGTATTTTGAAAGGTGTAAAGTCATATCGGCTCACCCGATAAATATAGGGGAGATATGCTGCTCAGATGAAGTACAGGGAT
>ERZ827043.3028-NODE-3028-length-12976-cov-11.328071_pt1 | contig 12976 bp, 8 predicted proteins | sample MGYA00519923_ERZ827043 | MGnify/ENA primary metagenome ERZ827043 (study PRJEB31778, sample SAMEA3449251) | human gut metagenome | biome: human gut; feature: human-associated habitat; material: faeces | place: United Kingdom | collected 2010/2012 ...
TGCGCCAGGCAGTTCCTTTGTTGCGTACAGAGGCTCCTATTGTAGGTACAGGTATCGAAAAGCAATTGGTTGAAGATTCTCGTACTCAGATTGCTGCTGAAGGTGACGGTGTGATTGAATATGTAGATGCAACCACTATCCGGATTTTGTATGACAGAACGGAAGATGAGGAATTTGTCAGCTTCGAACCTGCTTTGAAAGAATATAGAATTCCTAAATTCCGTAAGACTAACCAAAGCATGACTATTGACCTTCGTCCTATTTGTGATAAGGGTCAGCGTGTAAAGAAAGGTGATATTCTGACGGAAGGTTATTCAACACAAGGTGGTGAATTGGCATTGGGTAAGAACCTGTTGGTTGCTTATATGCCTTGGAAGGGATATAACTATGAGGATGCTATTGTATTGAATGAACGCGTTGTACGTGAAGACTTATTGACTTCTGTACACGTGGATGAATATATATTGGAAGTGCGCGAAACGAAGCGCGGTATGGAAGAATTGACTTCTGATATTCCTAACGTGAGTGAAGAAGCAACTAAGGATTTGGATGAGAACGGTATTGTACGTGTCGGTGCTCGTATTGAACCGGGTGATATTTTGATTGGTAAGATTACTCCGAAAGGTGAATCAGATCCTTCTCCTGAAGAAAAATTGCTTCGCGCTATCTTTGGTGACAAAGCCGGTGATGTAAAGGATGCTTCATTGAAAGCTTCTCCTTCATTGCGTGGTGTCGTTATTGACAAGAAGTTGTTCTCTCGCGTTGTGAAAACCAGAAGTGAAAAGAATGCCGACAAAGCTATTTTGCCGAAACTGAATGATGAATTTGAAGAAAAGGCAGCTAAGCTGAAGGATATCTTAATTGATAAATTGTTGGTATTAACTAATGGTAAAGTCTCTCAGGGTGTAAAAGATTACTTGGGAACCGAAGTTATCGCTAAGGGCGCTAAGTTTACAAAACGCGACCTTGAGTCATTGGATTATACAGTGATTCAGTTGAGCAAGTGGACAGCGGATGCTCACAAGAACGATATGATTCGTGACTTGGTAATGAACTACCTGAAGAAGTATAAAGAACTGGACGCCGAACTGAAACGTAAGAAGTTTGCAATCACAATAGGTGATGAATTGCCTTCAGGTATTATTCAGATGGCTAAAGTTTATATTGCTAAGAAACGTAAGATTGGTGTGGGTGATAAGATGGCAGGTCGTCACGGTAATAAGGGTATTGTATCTCGTGTTGTCCGTCAGGAGGATATGCCGTTCTTGGCTGATGGTACTCCGGTAGATATCGTATTGAATCCGTTGGGTGTGCCCTCTCGTATGAACATCGGTCAGATTTTTGAAGCTGTATTAGGTCGTGCCGGAAAAGAATTGGGCGTGAAATTTGCTACTCCTATTTTCGATGGTGCATCTATGGATGACTTAAATGAATGGACGGATAAAGCCGGATTGCCTCGTTACTGTAAGACGTATCTTTGTGATGGTGGTACCGGTGAACGCTTTGACCAACCGGCAACGGTAGGTGTGACCTATATGTTGAAGTTAGGCCACATGGTTGAAGACAAGATGCACGCACGTTCTATCGGTCCGTACTCTCTTATTACTCAGCAACCGCTTGGTGGTAAGGCTCAGTTCGGTGGTCAGCGTTTCGGAGAAATGGAAGTTTGGGCGCTCGAAGCATTCGGCGCAGCGCATATCTTGCAGGAAATCCTGACTATTAAGTCTGATGACGTTGTTGGACGTTCTAAGGCTTACGAGGCTATTGTAAAAGGTGAACCGATGCCTACTCCGGGCATTCCTGAATCTCTGAATGTATTGTTACATGAATTGAGAGGATTGGGATTGAGTATCAACCTTGAATAATAAAAATATAACTCTTTACAATATAAACAAGAAAGTATGGCTTTTAGAAAAGAAACGAAGATAAAGAGTAATTTCTCGAAAATCTCAATTGGTTTGGCTTCACCTGAAGAAATCCTTGAGAATTCGAGTGGTGAGGTGTTGAAGCCCGAAACTATCAACTACCGTACCTACAAACCCGAACGTGACGGTTTGTTCTGCGAACGCATCTTCGGTCCGGTAAAAGACTATGAATGTCATTGCGGTAAGTACAAACGTATTCGTTATAAAGGAATCGTTTGTGACCGTTGCGGTGTTGAAGTGACAGAAAAGAAAGTTCGTCGTGAACGTATGGGGCATATCCAGCTGGTAGTGCCTGTGGCACACATTTGGTATTTCCGTTCATTGCCGAACAAAATCGGTTACTTGTTGGGATTGCCTACCAAGAAACTTGATTCTATTATTTACTATGAACGTTATGTCGTAATTCAGCCGGGTGCTGCCGCTGAAGAAGGCGTAAATGAATATGATTTGCTTTCGGAAGAGGAATATCTGGATTTGCTGGAAAAACTTCCGAGAGAAAATCAGTATCTGGAAGATATAGACCCTAACAAGTTTATTGCTAAGATGGGAGCTGAAGCCATCTATGATTTGTTGGCTAAACTTGACTTGGATGCACTTTCTTATGAATTGCGTCACAAGGCAAGCAACGACTCTTCACAACAACGCAAGAATGAAGCATTGAAACGCTTGCAGGTCGTTGAATCGTTCCGTGCATCTCGCGGACGCAATAAACCTGAATGGATGATTGTACGTATTGTTCCGGTGATTCCGCCCGAACTTCGTCCGTTGGTTCCGTTGGATGGTGGTCGTTTTGCAACTTCTGACTTGAATGATTTGTATCGTCGTGTGATTATTCGTAACAACCGTCTGAAGAGACTGATTGAAATCAAGGCTCCTGAAGTAATCTTACGCAACGAAAAACGTATGTTGCAGGAAGCTGTCGATTCATTGTTCGATAACTCACGTAAGTCAAGTGCTGTAAAAACAGATGCAAACCGTCCGTTGAAATCACTGTCTGATAGTTTGAAAGGTAAGCAAGGACGTTTCCGTCAGAACCTGTTGGGTAAGCGTGTTGACTACTCAGCCCGTTCGGTAATTGTCGTTGGTCCTGAATTGAAAATGGGAGAATGCGGTATTCCTAAATTGATGGCTGCCGAACTTTACAAGCCGTTTATTATCCGTAAATTGATAGAACGCGGTATCGTGAAGACTGTTAAGTCTGCCAAGAAGATAGTAGACCGCAAAGAACCTGTTATTTGGGATATCTTGGAGCATGTCATGAAAGGACATCCGGTATTACTCAACCGTGCGCCGACATTGCACCGTTTGGGTATTCAGGCATTCCAACCCCATATGATTGAAGGTAAGGCTATCCAATTACACCCATTGGCATGTACTGCGTTCAATGCCGACTTTGACGGTGACCAAATGGCTGTTCACTTGCCTTTGAGTAATGAGGCTATATTGGAAGCTCAGATGTTGATGCTTCAGGCACATAATATTTTGAATCCGGCTAACGGCGCACCTATTACTGTACCCGCACAGGATATGGTACTTGGTTTGTATTATATTACAAAACTGAGAAAAGGTGCGAAGGGTGAGGGACTGACATTCTATGGACCGGAAGAAGCTTTGATTGCTTATAATGAAGGAAAGGTAGATATTCATGCTATCATCAATGTTGTTGTAAAAGACCTGGATAAGGATGGCAACATTGTAGATGTGATGATGAAAGAAACTTCTGTAGGTCGTGTGATTGTAAATGAAATCGTTCCGGCTGAAGTAGGTTATCTGAATACCATTATTTCTAAAAAGTCTTTGCGCGACATCATTAGTGATGTTATTAAGGCTGTGGGTGTTGCTCGTGCTTGTGAATTCTTGGACGGTATTAAGAACTTAGGTTACCACATGGCGTTCAAGGGTGGTTTGTCATTCAACTTGGGTGATATTATTATTCCGAAGGAAAAAGAAGAACTGGTAAAACGCGGTAACGAAGAAGTTGAGCAAATCATGATGAACTATAATATGGGTTTCATCACTGATAATGAACGTTACAACCAGGTTATTGATACATGGACTCATGTCAACAGCGATTTGTCTGACATCCTTTATAAGACTATTAAAAATGATGACCAAGGTTTCAACTCAGTATTTATGATGCTTGATTCCGGTGCTCGTGGTTCTAAGGAACAGATTCGTCAGTTGTCAGGTATGCGTGGTTTGATGGCTAAGCCGCAAAAGGCCGGTGCTGAAGGTGCTCAGATTATTGAAAACCCGATTCTTTCAAACTTTAAGGAAGGTTTGTCGGTATTGGAGTACTTTATCTCTACCCACGGTGCTCGTAAAGGTTTGGCGGATACAGCTTTGAAGACTGCCGATGCCGGATACTTGACTCGTCGTCTTGTAGACGTATCGCATGATGTGATTATTAATGAAGAAGACTGTGGAACACTGCGCGGTTTGGTTTGTACTGCTTTGAAAAATAACGATGAAGTTATTGCCACTCTGTATGAACGTATCCTCGGACGTGTTTCAGTACATGATATTATTCATCCTACCACCGGTAAGTTGATTGTTGCCGGAGGTGAAGAAATTACTGAGGATATCGCACAGGAAATTGAAGATTCTCCGATTGAAAGTGTAGAAATCCGTTCTGTATTGACTTGCGAATCGAAGAAAGGCGTATGTGCCAAGTGTTACGGACGTAACCTTGCTTCCAGCCGTATGGTTCAAAAGGGAGAAGCTGTCGGTGTCATTGCTGCACAGTCTATCGGTGAGCCGGGTACTCAGTTGACGTTGCGTACTTTCCATGCCGGTGGTATTGCCGGTAACATGGCTGCCAATGCAAGTATTGTTGCCAAAAACAATGCTCGTCTGGAATTTGAGGAACTTCGTACTGTTGATACAGTAGATGAAACTACCGGTGAAGCTGTGAAAGTGGTAGTAGGTCGTTTGGCCGAGGTTCGCTTTATTGATGTAAATACCGGTATCATTTTATCAACTCATAATGTTCCTTACGGTTCTAAATTGTATGCTGCTGACGGTGATGTGGTTGAGAAGGGTAAACTGATTGCTAAATGGGACCCGTTCAACGCTGTTATTATTACTGAAGCAACCGGTAAGATTGAGTTCGAGAGTATGGTTGAGAACGTAACTTATAAGGTAGAATCGGATGAAGCTACCGGTTTGCGTGAAATCATCATTATCGAATCTAAGGATAAGACAAAAGTTCCTTCTGCTCATATTACGACAGAAGATGGTAACTTGATACGTACTTATAACTTCCCTGTGGGTGGACACGTTGTTATTGAAAACAATCAATCGGTAAAGGCCGGTGACATCCTTGTGAAGATTCCGCGCGCTGTTGGTAAAGCTGGTGATATCACCGGTGGTTTGCCTCGTGTTACAGAATTGTTTGAGGCACGTAACCCGTCCAACCCTGCTGTGGTTTCTGAAATCGATGGTGAAGTTACCATGGGTAAGATTAAACGTGGTAACCGTGAGATCATTGTAACATCTAAGACTGGTGAAGTGAAGAAGTACTTGGTTAATCTTTCTAAGCAGATTCTTGTTCAGGAGAACGACTATGTACGCGCCGGAACTCCGCTGTCTGATGGTGCGATTACTCCTGCCGACATCTTGGCCATTAAAGGTCCTACGGCTGTACAGGAATATATCGTAAACGAGGTACAGGATGTTTACCGTCTGCAAGGTGTGAAGATTAATGATAAGCACTTTGAGATTATTGTTCGTCAAATGATGCGTAAAGTTGAAATTGATGAACCGGGTGATACCCGCTTCTTGGAACAGCAAGTGGTAGATAAGCAAGACTTCATGGAAGAAAATGACCGTATTTGGGGTAAGAAGGTGGTTGTTGATGCCGGAGATTCTCAGAACTTGCAACCGGGTCAGATTGTAACAGCCCGTAAGTTGCGTGATGAGAACAGTATGTTGAAGCGTCGTGACTTGAAACCCGTTGAAGTGCGTGATGCTATTCCTGCAACATCTACTCAGATTCTGCAAGGTATTACTCGCGCTGCTTTGGGAACTTCAAGCTTCATGTCTGCTGCATCATTCCAGGAAACGACCAAGGTTCTGAATGAAGCTGCTATTAATGGTAAAGTAGATAGATTGGAAGGTATGAAGGAAAATGTGATTTGCGGTCACTTGATCCCTGCCGGTACCGGACAGCGTGAATTTGAAAAGATTGTTGTTGGTTCGAAAGAAGAATACGATCGCATCTTGGCAAATCGCAAAAATGTACTTGACTATAGTGAAGTAGAATAATACGATTCATTAAGACTTTAAATAGAAGGTCGGTTTTCCTAATGGGAGACCGACCTTTTTATTGTTCACCCGGCATGGGTATACCCTCCTGACTTCATCACTTTTCCCTACCATTACATAGCGGAAAAATGGAGTGACGCAAGTATGCTCTTGTCTCAATCAGGATGAAAGGAACCAGTATTCACACTCGCTACCTCGGTCAGCACATTGAGCCGGAAGCGGCAGCGGGAGGTGAGAAAAGCGGTTACTTCCTGTGTCAGGGAGCATGGCGTCGTCTTCTTGACAGCATCTTTCGAGGATTCTGATTCTACTGCCTCTTCAATGTTTTTCGAAGATATCTTCCCGGCTTTCTTTCAATATGCTTCTGGGGAAGATTGTTTTGAGAGTGATGAATACATTCATGAGGCACTTTTTGAGATTGGGCGAATTACAAATATACAACATAAAAAAGCGTTTGTCTAGAAGAGGAGGCAAACAAATCAAATTCCGGTACAGGATATGACGGAATCTGACACAATGACATATATATGTGTAGGCTTATGCGTACGTCCGTGTAGCCCGATGCATATATACGTGTGGGCTTACACATATATAGGTACAGGCTTGTGCCACTGTATGTGTCAAAAAGACCTTGATGTCTTTTAAAAAGATCGGGAAGTTTCTTACAAACTTCACCACCTTTTAAAAAAAGCCCGGTATGTTTTTTATGTAAGGGCAGATGAGATTACCTTTCATCAAATTGGTCATTCTTTTTTTTCCGTTCATCCTTACATTTTAATCAAAACGTGCGGACAACCGCCGGCTAATAATGAAAGGGTATCCCTTCACTCCCATTTCAGTCACACTTCCCAAGCCGTTTTCAAATCTGCCTTCAGCATTTTTTTCACCGAAAGATGTTTTAAAATGAAAGGAGGCTGAAAATACAACACGGCATGTTCATTCACCACCGGAACTCCCATTAACAGGACGTTTTGGCAGTTAATGAAAGGAGGAAACATATTTCCGCTTGTGGATGAAAAATACAGTTGGTTTTGTGGATTTGTCATTGTATGACAAACCACGTATAGGAAAAGTCGAGTGCCGGCATTGCTCCGATACTAGCCACGGACTTTTGTAGCTGATTTCTTTTCCACATTTATATGTTTGCGTAATTTTCCTTAATGGTAAGTTAACACCAACAAGCCTTCTATGCGATAGTAGCAATAAGTCAACTGCACAAAGGAAGTCAAGCGAAATCATACGGCATTGGCAAGCCGGTCTTCACTAAATAGAAATGACATTCCGAATCATTCGTAAATCATATTTTGTGATAAAAAGATTTCAGCCATTTCTCAACAGGCTATCATTGTTTTTCTAAAAGTTTGATAATAATAGTCCCTTTTTCAGAATAATATATCTATATTTGTAGTCATTCAAAGCGACAAAGAGAGTTCGTGTTTGATATATTAATGTAAATAGAGCGTTTTTGATATTACTTTGTGTTAGAAAATCCCCAATTTTCGAAGCGGAACAAAGTGGATACAACAGAACGCTCACGTCGTGTGTTTATACTTCCTTCTAAAAGGAAATATGCATAACGGCGTGGGACTGTTGTTTTTATTTGTTCCGTGGGTATGGGGATACCTCTAACACAGATAAGACATTAAAACAGTTCCCACGCTTTTTTATATATTTATGCCATCCTCAGGGAGCAGGGAAGGGGTACATTGGGCTGCTATGAAAACAATAGAAGAATTGGAAGAACTCAACCATCAATTGCAAGTCGAGTTGAGGAAAGCTAGAGCCGCTCAGGCTCAAGCCGAAGCTGCTAATCAAAATAAATCAGTGTTTCTAGCCAATATGAGCCACGAGATACGAACGCCGCTTAATGTTATTATGGGGTTTTCGAATTTGATTGTTACTGCTGCTACCGAAGAAGAAAAGCGAATGTATGCAGAAGTTCTGGAAAATAATTGTTCTTTGCTGCTTCAGCTTATTAATGATATTTTAGATCTGTCAAAAATAGAGTCGGGAACATTGACTTTTGCAGAGGAAGAAATGGAGCTGAATATATTATTGGAAGAATTGGCAAGCGCAATGCGTACACGAATTGTTGCCGAGGAGGTTGTTTTGAATTGTGTAACACTTTCTGCTCCTTGTTTTGTCGTGGCGGAAAAAAAACGGCTTTCTCAAGTACTTATTAATCTATTGACAAATGCTATTAAGTTTACTACCAAAGGCAGTATTCGTTTAGGTTATGAAATTCATGGAAAAATGCTTTATTTTTATGTGGCTGATACCGGATGTGGTTTTCCTGAATCCCAAAAGCAGAAAGTGTTTGAACGATTTGTGAGACTTGATTCAGCTAAACCGGGAACAGGGCTGGGGCTTGCAATTTGTCGTACTATTGTGGAAAAAATGGGGGGATGTATCGGGGTAGAATCAGAAGAAGGAAAAGGATCTTGCTTTTGGTTTACCATTCCTTATATTCCTCTCTGTATAGAAAAAAATGATATTTAGTGCGTCTATTGTTGCTTGATTGGTTCCTTTTCCTTATTTTTGTTCGCCTGCTAATAATAAGCAGATAATATTTACCTTTAATTATAGAAGAAAATAATCATGGAAAACGAAAAAAACAACAATCAGCTTCAAATAGAGTTGAAAGAAGAAGTAGCACAAGGCACATATGCCAATCTTGCCATAATTACCCATTCTAGTTCAGAATTCATAGTAGATTTTGTACGTGTAATGCCTGGGTTGCCGAAAGCAGGAGTTCAATCTCGTATTGTATTGACTCCTGAACACGCTAAGCGTCTGATGTATGCTTTACAAGAAAATGTGGCAAAGTATGAGCGCAACTTTGGACCGATTCGTATGCCTGAAGAAATGAATGGTGCCAATGGCGGTCCTGATGGCAAGACTTTTATTCCTCCTATGAGTGGCTTTAAAGGAGAGGCATAAGTTATAGCTTTGTCGTGGAAATGGCATATTAGCCTGTTTTTCAAAAGATTTTTTTTGGATACAGGCTATTTTTATTGCTTAAAAGTATTGTTTATTAAAATGTTATTCGTAACTTTGCAGCCCAAAATGTATAGTTTTGGATTAAAATAGTAAATTAATAAACAATATATAACAATTAAAAATCAAACAAAATGCCTACTATTCAACAGTTAGTAAGAAAAGGAAGAGAGGTTTTGGTTGAGAAAAGTAAGTCTCCGGCACTGGATTCATGTCCTCAAAGACGTGGTGTTTGTGTTCGTGTGTATACTACTACTCCGAAAAAACCGAATTCAGCAATGCGTAAGGTTGCTCGTGTACGTCTGACAAACTCTAAGGAAGTGAACTCTTATATTCCGGGAGAAGGACACAACTTGCAGGAACACTCAATCGTATTGGTTCGTGGTGGTCGTGTGAAAGACCTTCCGGGTGTACGTTATCACATTGTTCGTGGTACTTTGGATACAGCGGGTGTGGCTGGTCGTACACAAAGACGTTCTAAATACGGTGCTAAACGCCCGAAAGCCGGACAAGCAGCAGCTCCTGCAAAAGGTAAAGGTAAAAAGTAATTTGAAGCCTAGCTGAAATTCCGAAAAGAAAAAAAAGTATTTTAATTTAAGTTTTTGGTTTGTTGGAATAAGCTATAAAGGTTGAGTAAATGCTTCGGTGGAAGCGTTGAAGTAAACAAGAGTCGCAGCCCCAAACAAAAAACATTATTTTTTTTAAGAAAAATGAGAAAAGCAAAACCAAAAAAACGTGTGATCCTTCCGGATCCGGTATTTAATGACCAGAAGGTTTCTAAATTCGTAAACCATCTGATGTATGATGGAAAGAAGAATACCTCTTACGAAATCTTCTATGCTGCATTGGAAACAGTAAAAACAAAACTTCCTAACGAAGAAAAGTCAGCTTTGGAAATTTGGAAGAAGGCTTTGGATAACGTAACTCCTCAGCTGGAAGTTAAGTCTCGCCGTGTGGGTGGCGCTACATTCCAGGTTCCTACTGAAATCCGTCCTGAACGCAAGGAATCAATCTCAATGAAAAACTTGATCCTTTTCGCTCGTAAACGTGGTGGTAAGTCAATGGCAGATAAATTGGCTGCTGAAATCATCGACGCATTCAACGAACAGGGTGGTGCCTTCAAGCGTAAAGAAGATATGCATCGTATGGCAGAAGCTAACCGTGCATTCGCTCACTTCAGATTCTAATCAAGTAATAATTAAATAAGTAAAGGACGAAAATGGCTAAACATGATTTGCATTTGACCCGCAATATCGGTATCATGGCTCACATCGATGCCGGTAAGACAACGACTTCAGAACGTATTTTGTTCTACACTGGCTTGACTCACAAAATTGGTGAGGTGCATGATGGTGCAGCAACAATGGACTGGATGGAGCAGGAGCAGGAACGTGGTATTACTATTACATCTGCTGCTACTACTACTCGTTGGAAATATGCGGGAAATACTTATAAAATAAACTTGATTGACACTCCGGGACACGTTGACTTTACTGCTGAAGTAGAACGTTCTTTACGTGTCTTGGATGGAGCTGTTGCAGCTTATTGTGCGGTTGGTGGTGTTGAACCTCAGTCAGAAACCGTATGGCGTCAGGCTGATAAATACAATGTGCCTCGTATTGGTTACGTTAATAAAATGGACCGTTCTGGTGCTGACTTTTTCGAAGTTGTTCGCCAGATGAAGGATGTATTAGGCGCAAATGCTTGCCCTGTGGTAATTCCTATTGGTGCTGAAGAGAGCTTCAAAGGAGTTGTTGATTTGATCAAAATGAAAGCTATTTTGTGGCACGATGAAACAATGGGTGCAGATTATAGCGTAGAAGAAATTCCGGCGAACTTGGTTGATGAAGCTAATGAATGGAGAGAGAAAATGCTCGAAAAAGTGGCTGAATTTGACGATGCTTTAATGGAGAAATTCTTTGATGATCCTTCTACAATCACTGAAGAAGAAATCTTGCGTGCTTTGCGTGCAGGTACATTGAAAATGGATATCGTTCCGATGTTCTGCGGCTCTTCATTCAAGAATAAGGGAGTTCAGACATTGCTTGACTATGTTTGTGCGTTCTTGCCTTCTCCGTTGGATACACCTGCTATTGTAGGTACTAATCCGACTACAGGAGCAGAGGAAGACCGTAAACCTAGCGAGGATGAAAAAACATCAGCTTTGGCATTTAAGATTGCAACTGACCCCTATGTCGGACGTTTGACTTTCTTCCGCGTTTACTCTGGTAAGGTAGAGGCTGGTTCATATATCTATAACACTCGTTCGGGTAAAAAAGAACGTGTATCACGTTTGTTCCAAATGCACTCAAACAAACAGAATCCTGTAGAGGTGATTGGAGCTGGTGATATTGGTGCCGGTGTTGGTTTCAAGGATATCCGTACAGGTGATACGTTGTGTGATGAAGATGCACCGATCGTATTGGAATCAATGGAATTCCCTGATCCTGTAATTGGTATTGCAGTTGAACCTAAGACTCAGAAAGATTTGGACAAGTTGTCTAATGGCTTGGCTAAACTGGCTGAAGAAGACCCGACATTTACTGTTAAGACTGATGAGCAGTCCGGTCAGACTATTATTTCCGGTATGGGTGAGCTTCATTTGGATATTATTATCGACCGTCTGAAACGTGAGTTTAAAGTAGAATGTAACCAGGGTAAACCTCAGGTTAACTATAAGGAAGCTATCACTAAGACTGTTGAATTGCGTGAAGTTTATAAGAAGCAGTCTGGTGGTCGTGGTAAGTTTGCCGATATCATTGTGGCAATCGGTCCGGTTGACGAAGACTTTACACAAGGTGGTTTGCAGTTTATTGATGAAGTGAAGGGCGGTAATGTTCCTAAGGAATTTATCCCATCAGTTCAGAAAGGTTTCCAGACCGCAATGAAGAATGGTGTGTTGGCAGGGTATCCGCTTGATTCACTGAAAGTAGTTTTGAAGGATGGTTCATTCCATCCGGTTGACTCTGACCAGTTGTCATTCGAGATCTGTGCTATCCAGGCTTACAAAAATGCATGTGCTAAAGCAGGTCCTGTATTGACTGAACCTATTATGAAACTGGAGGTTGTAACTCCTGAAGAAAACATGGGTGATGTTATTGGTGACTTGAATAAGCGTCGTGGTCAAGTAGAAGGTATGGAATCAAGCCGTTCTGGAGCTCGTATTGTAAAAGCTAAAGTACCTTTGGCAGAAATGTTTGGTTACGTAACAGCTTTGCGTACTATTACTTCGGGTCGTGCTACATCGTCTATGACTTATGATCATCATGCTCAAGTTTCCAGCTCTATTGCTAAGGCTGTACTTGAAGAAGTGAAAGGTCGCGTAGACTTAGTATAATAAAAAAAAGCAGGGGCTACGGGTTAGCGAATGACTCTTAATCCGGCCCCACTTTATATTTAATCATTTTTTAATTTAAAATTTAATGAGTCAAAAAATTAGAATTAAACTGAAATCTTACGATCACAACTTGGTAGACAAGTCTGCTGAAAAGATCGTTAGAACAGTGAAGGCAACAGGTGCTATTGTTAGCGGTCCTATTCCATTGCCTACACACAAGCGTATTTTTACGGTAAACCGTTCGACTTTCGTTAACAAGAAGTCACGTGAACAGTTTGAATTGTCTTCTTACAAGAGATTAATCGACATCTATAGCTCAACAGCTAAGACAGTAGACGCTCTGATGAAGTTGGAATTACCGAGTGGAGTTGAAGTAGAAATTAAAGTTTAATGCATTTAAAAATTAACTGAAATGCCAGGATTATTAGGAAAGAAAATCGGAATGACATCC
>ERZ827043.3040-NODE-3040-length-12920-cov-53.889778_pt1 | contig 12920 bp, 9 predicted proteins | sample MGYA00519923_ERZ827043 | MGnify/ENA primary metagenome ERZ827043 (study PRJEB31778, sample SAMEA3449251) | human gut metagenome | biome: human gut; feature: human-associated habitat; material: faeces | place: United Kingdom | collected 2010/2012 ...
TGTATTTTAATAATTTCAAAGACCGATTAGCCAACTTTTATTGGACAGTAGTGATAAAATATAAAGAGCCAACCTCTATTTAGTATGTTAAATCCCTAAATAGAGCATATTATATACAATTAAATATTTATGATTATCAGAAGTAAAGCTCCTCTCCGTCTCGGCTTGGCTGGAGGCGGATCTGATGTGTCCCCTTATAGTGACATTTATGGGGGACTCATATTAAATGCAACCATCAATCTGTACGCCTATTGTACGATTGAAGAAACGGATAACGATCAGATAACTATCAATGCGTATGATGCCGACTGCTTTAAAATTTACCCGGCATCAAAGGTATTGGAGATCGATGGTGAGGCCAGCTTGATAAAAGGCGTGTACAACAGAGTAGTAAAAGACTTTGGCTTGGAGGCTATGTCATTTAAGATAACCACGTACAATGATGCCCCCGCAGGCTCAGGTCTTGGCACCTCGTCAACAATGGTGGTATGCATCTTGAAATGCTTCGTGGAATGGCTAGGTTTACCACTTGGAGACTATGAGATTTCGCGTCTTGCCTATGAAATTGAGCGTATAGATCTTGGCCTGTCCGGTGGTAAGCAGGACCAGTACGCGGCAGCCTTCGGCGGTTTCAACTATATGGAGTTCCTGCAGAACGACATCGTCATCGTAAATCCATTGAAGATAAAGCGGTGGATCATCGACGAACTGGAAGCTAGCATGCTACTTTATTTCACGGGTAAGAGTCGCAGCAGTGCCGCCATCATTGAAGAGCAGAAGAAAAATACGTCTGAAGGAGACAATGACGCAATAGAAGCCATGCACAAGATCAAGCAGAGCGCCAAGGATATGAAGCTCGCTATCCTGAAGGGTGATATTGACGGCTTTGCCGACATTCTCCGGGAAGGATGGGAGAACAAGAAAAAAATGGCGAACAATATCACCAATCCTATCATTCAGGAAGCAATGGACACGGCCATGGCTGCCGGAGCAAAGGCGGGAAAAGTGTCCGGTGCCGGTGGTGGAGGATTCATCATGTTTGTCGTAGAGCCGACTAGGAAGAAGGAGGTGGAACTGGCATTGAAGAAACTCAACGGCTTTGTCATGCCGTTCCAGTTTAGTGACGGCGGCGCCCACGGATGGAAAATCTATCCGACAGACAAGGTCTCGTCGATGAAGAGTGTTGAATATAAATAATTAATCCATGGAACAGGAAATCGGCCAACATATCAATTCGCTTATAAGGAGGTATCCCCAATTAGCTTCCTGCAAGGAAGCGATCCTTCAGGCTTATGAAATACTGGAAACATCCTATGTCGATTCCGGTAAGTTGCTGGTTGCCGGCAATGGTGGATCGGCAGCAGACTCCGAACATATCGTGGGAGAATTGATGAAGGGATTTAAAAAGGCAAGAAAGCTGGATGAGCATTATTGCAACGCCTTAAAAGACGCCGACGTTGAATTGGGAGAGATTCTCTGCGAGCATCTTCAGGGTGCATTGCCAGCCATTGCACTGGACGGGCATCCGGCACTTACGACAGCCTATATGAATGACTGCGAGCCTCTGTTGTGTTTCGCCCAGCAGGTGAACGGATTCGGGTGTAAGGGCGATGTGTTCATGGGTATTTCCACATCCGGAAACAGCAAGAACGTGTTGTTTGCCGCTACAGTCGCCAAGGCCAAGGGCATGAAAGTCATAGGACTTACGGGAGCCAGGGATAGCCGGTTGTCTGCCATGGCAGACGTGTGTATCAAGGTGCCCGAGACCGAGACATATAAAATACAGGAGCTTCATCTTCCTGTTTATCATTGCCTATGCCTTATGTTGGAGGACAGATTTTTTGTTTAAAATAAATTTTATATATGAAAACTGTGATTATGGCCGGCGGAAAAGGTACGCGTATCGCTTCCGTAAGAAATGACGTGCCTAAGCCGATGATTAACATATGTGGCAAGCCCATTTTGGAGCATCAGATAGATAATCTAAAGGCTTGCGGCTTGACCGACATCATCCTTGTGATCGGATACCTAGGTAATAAGATCAAGGACTATTTTGGGGATGGAAGTAAGTTTGGGGTGAACATCGAGTATTTCGTGGAAGATCATCCTCTCGGTACGGCAGGAGCATTATTTAAGATGCCACAGTTGACCGAGGATTTCCTGCTTCTCTGCGGTGATGTCATCATTGACGTAGACTTCAACCGTTTCATCGCTTTTCATAAAGAGCATCATGCGTGGGCGAGCCTGATGGCTCATCCTAACGGACATCCCTACGATAGCTCACTGCTTGTTACGGAAATTGTACCGCCACGTGAATTGGGCGGCATGCCCGAAGATACCCACAGAGTTGTAAGATGGATGACCAAAGAGGACGAACGGCTTTATTATAAGAACCGGGTGAATGCCGGCATTGAGCTCATATCTCCAGAATTATTGGGGGAGACCATGAAGAACTTTGTCCCAAGACATCCGGAAGCTCCTGACAAGATAGACTTGGACCGTGATGTCTTGAAGCCGAACATCAAAAGCGGAAGGATTTATGCCTATGACACGCCTGAATATATAAAGGACATGGGTACTCCAGACCGTTTCTATGAGACGGAAAAGGACATACAGAAAGGACTGGTACATTCCCGTAACCTGAAAAACAAGCAGAAGGCGATCTTTTTGGACCGGGACGGTACGATTAATAAGATGGTCGGGTTTATCACCAAGCCGGAACAGTTTGAACTGATACCCGGTGCTGCAGAGGCAATAAGGCTGATCAATAAGTCGGGATATCTGGCCATCGTGGTCACCAACCAGCCGGTCATAGCACGTGGGGAATGCAGCTTCGAGGAACTGCAGGCCATACACGACAAGATGGAAACCGAACTGGGAAAGGAAGGTGCGTTTATTGATGCGGTCTATGTATGTCCCCACCATACGGATAAGGGCTTCCCGGGTGAACGGCCTGAATATAAGTGTGACTGCAATTGCCGGAAGCCCAAGCCCGGATTACTGCTACAGGCCGCCAAGGACTTTAATATCGATCTGTCTCAATCTTATATGTTAGGTGATAGTGACAGGGATGTCAAGGCTGGAAGGAATGCTGGGGTGAAACTAGCGTTGAAAATCGATGAGAATAAGGATAACGTTTTAATTGGTGTTCTAAATACAATAGTCAGTTAAAAAAACAGAGTTAAAAACGAAACAAATAAAACATATATGATTTTATTGAAATTATATTATCATCTTATCTGCTTATTAAAGACTATTTTCTATAAACTGATATATGGTAAGGTCTTTTCGATGTCTCTTACTTCAAGCTACCGTTCTGGCTTTCATCTTGTTATAGAAGAGAAAGGAAAAATAAAGATAGGACAGCATTGCTTCTTTAATAATTATTGTACACTTGCTTCACGTGCCGGAATAACCATTGGCGATGGAACATTATTCGGTGAAAATGTAAAAGTATACGATCATAATCATTGCTATAAAGATATAAATCGTCCTATTAAGGAACAAGGGTATACAGCCGCTCCAATCATTATCGGGAAACATTGTTGGGTTAGGAGCAATGTGGTTATTTTAAAAGGTGTGACCATTGGAGATAATTGTGTAATAGGTGCAGGCTGTATCATTTACAAGGATGTACCTGATAATTCGGTGGTGATAAACCAACAAAATTTATTTATAAAACTTGTTTGAGAAGCGTTGGTTTTAAACACAGCGTCTGAGAAATATAGAATCAGCAATACGATTTATCTTGGTGTTAATTATTCTATGCTGTATCTACCGAAAGAAAAGATAATGAAAGTTTGGGAGAAAAGTACCAAAGTGAAAGGTTATAATCCTGATATGTGGCGAAAAGATTTTGCCGGAGCATGGATGCGTCGCATTGACTATGGACAACATACCATGTATGGATGGACTGTAAACAGATTGTGTCCTGCATCTCAAGGAGGAAGTACTGACATTGAGAATCTGAATGCGATGCATTGGAAAAATGAGTTATCTAAAGCTGACAACTATCCAATCTTCAGTTCGTGTGTAACAGCAGAAGGTAACGGTAATATAAATAAGTTTCAGGAATGGCACATAAAATAGAACCACAAAGTGAAAGTCAGATAGAAAGGATACAGTTATTTTTAAGGGAACATTTTAAAATTATTATCTTAATAATTGTCCTGTTGTTATTGTGTGCCATTATATTCCTTTGGAGATATCCTTTCTTCTGTTTGAATTGTGCAATTGACGCTGAACGATGGGGGCAATTCGGTGATTTCATTGGAGGGGTATTAGGTACAGTTTTTACATATATTAGTATTATTCTTCTTTACAAGGCATTTGTCGCTCAAAGAGAGGCGAATGAACTGACCAAGCAATCCAATAGACAAATTGCCGAAGAGAATAAATTACAGGTTGAGTGGGAAAAAGACCGGCAATTTGAAGAAAAGTTCCATATATTGCTTGCATTATATAGGGAAGCGACACGCGCCTATAAAGACAGAAATGGCAATCTTTGCACTGTTGATGAGTTTGTTAAAGAAATGTTGGCTATATGCGAATTTAACAACAGAAATACATATTTTAGAAGAACAAAAGTAGCAAGTCGTACATTCTTCACAAAAGCGAGTGAAAGCTTGCTAATAATAAATACACATATGCGGCTTTTATACCAGCTTCTTTCTTTGTTGAATGAAAGCGAGTTGGATGAGAAAAGTGAGAGAATATACGCCAAATCGTTACGCGGTCAGTTGACTGATATGGAATTAGTGCTGATAAGATATAATTGCTGGCGTAAGATTGGCGAGAATATGCGTCCGTTAGTTGCTAAATATAATATAATGAAACACCTTCCACTACTCAATCTGTTGGAATATAGAAAATATACAAATAAGGGTGGTGGGAGCATCCCTAATGATAGTATCGGGCTTCTTAGTGACGAGCTTGTTTTGTGGCGCAGAGAAATTAGTCATTTATTTAAGACAGCTTATGACAATAACGAACGGCAAGAAGAAACATTGTCGTATGGCAACTTGTATGATGTAAAATTTATTGTGAGTAAAGATTGTCACGAATACAGAATTGAACTCGTGCAAAAGAAAAACAACAAAACCGGTATTAAAGATGATGTGGCAAAACTGCTGTTTGATATTTCTGACGAAGACATGAAAGGTTTCTTGTTAGAATTTCACCGGGAAGTGTTTGATTTGGCAAACTTCAATGAATGGAATAGCATGGAGAGTTTAGAACTGTCGGAAAAGCCACGATATAGCTCAGTTTCTATTGAAATCTTATCTCATACCCCAGAATGTTACAAGCGCATTTCTTTTAATGTGAAAAGTAAGAGGCCTCTTAACGTTTCATATTATCAAATAAAATCTCCTAAAGCAGAATCTTATGAAGATGATGTCTCGTGATTGAAAAAAATATTGATTTCTGCTAATGTGGAAATTTAGATTCAATGCCTTTGTTCGTATCGCTTGCCACAGCCTCGGCATTTACGACATCGCCAAGTATGCCTTTATGCTGGTATATGAAAGAGAAGATGAACGCAGGAAGTGACTGTGTTGTTTGTTTATCTGCCAGAATAAGTTTAAGACACTATAATATTTTAACATTCTTATGAATAAAAGATTGAGTATCCTGCACGTCGCCGAATGTGCAGGAGAAGTGGAGCATTATCTGCAAATACTGATACCACGGCTAGAAAAATGGAAATTCTGTCAATATTTTATATGCCCATTTAGAATACAATATAGTAAATGTCTGGTTACTAGTATAGAAAGGAGGGCTGTATGAAGATATTGCATATAGGGCAGATGATTGGCGGACTGGATATTTACATTCGTAACTCCATCATTTACAATGACGCTGACAATGAGTATGTAATAGCGCATGGAGACAAAGACAATAGCAAGCCCGTATTGAAAGAGGGTAAGGCCATAAAGGAATACGCCATACCGCTTTACCGCAGCCTTAACCCATTTAATGACTTGAGGGCATTGTTGCAGATCATAAGAATAATACGCAAGGAGAAGCCGGACATAATACATTGTCACAGCGCCAAAGGCGGTGTTATAGGTAGGATAGCAGGGTGGCTGACCTATACAAAGACGTTGTATACACCGCACGCATTCTCGTTCCTTTGCTCACCCTCGAAGTTGAAACGATGTATCTATCTTTTCATCGAAAAGATTACAAAGTTCAATGCTTATGTTCTTGCATGTTCCTCATCGGAGCAAAAAATGGCAATGGAATTTGTTAAATATGCACCAAGTCACGCGCTACTGTGGCATAACTCCGTCCCCGATGCATCGTTGGAAAAAGGTGAAAAGGTAAACATAAATGAACCTTATGCCTGCTATATTGGCAGGCCATGTTACCAGAAGAACACGCTGTTCCTACTTGATGTTATAAAAATATTAAAAGACAAAGGCTGTAACCTCAAGTTCTTTTTGCTTGGCGTAGGTTACCATTCGCCAGAATTGGAGGCGATGAAGTCTAAAATCAGCCAACTCGGTTTGGAAAGGAATATAATCCTCGTGCCATGGATAGGTCATGCTGATTGTCAAGAATATGTGCGAGGTTCTTTATTTTATGTTACAACATCGCTTTATGAAGGCTTGCCACTGTCGGTAATAGAAGCGATGGCAAATGGCAAAGCAATCATTGCAAGTGATGTCGTAGGCAATAAGGATTGTATCAAAGATGGAAAGAACGGTTGGTTGTTGCCATTAGACATAAAGATTTTCGCTAACAAAATAGCCAATCTCATTAATGATGAAAATTTACGAAATGCGATGGGAATAGAATCACGACGCCTGTTCTTTGACAATTTTTTCATCAAAAACCAAATAGGATTACTGCAAAAGATATATAGTTCTTTATTCTAAAATATATATAAAAGTATAGTTTTGGCCGGTAGTAGCAGTACACGTCTGCATCCGATCACCAAGAGTATCATCGATCAGCTTATACCGATCTTTGATAAACCGATGATCTGTTGCCGACTGCAAAGTTTACGATATGCGTTACTTCGTGCTCTTGAGTGCATAGTCTGGAATAAATGGAGGGCCGCATCCAGGGCGACATCTGGTATATCGAGCACTGGAGCTTCGGACTGGACCTGTACATCATCTACAGGACGGTGGCCAATGCCCTGCACGGAGAGGAGAACGCGTATTAGAAAGAGTCATATATAAACAGAAACGGATGACGCGGGCATCATACATACAGATATATCCAGTATGTCCCTCTACAGCCATCCGGATACGGACAATGCCATCAGGCACACGGCTCTTGGAACGACTTTACCGGATGCAAGGATAACAAATGACAAAGAAACATCCCATAATCGAGGGATGTCTTGAGAAATTTTTTTAATTTTGTAGTCCGAACAACTCAACGGGTCGTGTGCGTGCATCCCGGCAGGGGACGCAGGGCGACGAAACTAAGTTCAGATAAAAACGAACATAAACAAACACAGATACAGAATGAAGAGATATTGTCAGACACTGGAGCTCTATAACGACAAAGAGCTGATCAAGGCCTACGTGGCAGAGCATGCGCACGTGTGGGACGAGGTGAAGGCGGGCATCCGCGAGGTAGGCATCATCGACATGCAGATCTACATCGACGGCAACCGCCTGTTCATGATCATGGACACGACGGACGACTTCGACATGGAACGCGACTACGCGCGGCTGGCCACGCTGCCCCGGCAGGCGGAGTGGGAGGCACACATGGCGAAATACCAGAAGGCGGCGCCGGGAGCGACCTCGCAGGAGAAATGGAAGCTGATGGACAGGATATTCAAGCTGTAAGGAACGAGGGAAAGGCGGAGGAGGCTCCGCCGCCGGACCCGAACGACAGCCGACACTATTAAGGAACAGAACAATGAAGAAACTATTGTCACTGCCACCGAACCTGGTGGCGTGTTTTCACGATATCATGCACGCGGACCACAAGGAGTGGTTTTGCACCTCCGACCCGGTGGGCCACAAGCTGGGCTCGGGAGGAGGAACGGCCTGGCTGCTGAAGGCCTGCCAGGAGGAAGAGGGCGACAAGGGTGCCCTGACCGACTGGCTGGCGAAGGAGAAGCGCATCCTGCTGCACGCGGGAGGACAGAGCAGGCGCCTGCCGGGCTACGCGCCGTCGGGAAAGATCCTGACGCCGATACCGGTGTTCAGATGGGCACGGGGACAGCGGCTGACACAGAACCTGCTGTCGCTGCAGCTGCCGCTGTACGAGGAGATCATGGACAAGGCGCCGGAAGGACTGCACACGCTGATAGCCAGCGGCGACGTGTACATACGGGCGACAGAGCCGCTGCAGGAGATACCGGACGCGGACGTGGTGTGCTACGGACTGTGGGCCGACCCGGAGCTGGCGAAGAACCACGGCGTGTTCGTCTCCTCACGGAAGGAGCCGGAGAAGCTCGACTTCATGCTGCAGAAACCGAGCGTGGAGGAGATGGGGGGACTGATGCAGGACTACCTGTTCCTGATGGACATCGGCATCTGGCTGCTGAGCGACCGCGCCGTGGAGCTGATGGTGAGACACGCGACGGGCAAGGACGGCGGTGTGACCTTCTACGACATGTACTCGGAGTTCGGACTGGCGCTGGGCGCACACCCGCGCATCGAGGACGAGGAGCTGAACAGCCTGAAGGTGGCGATCCTGCCGCTGCCGGGAGGCGAGTTCCACCACTACGGTACGAGCCGGGAGATGATCTCGTCGACACTGGCGGTGCAGAACTGTGTGACCGACCAGCGGGCGATCATGCAGCACAAGGTAAAGGCCCATCCGGCGATGTTCGTGCAGAACGCGGAGCTGGAGATCGGGCTGACGGCGGAGAACGCGGAGACCTGGATAGAGAACAGCTGCGTAGGCAAGCACTGGCGCTTGCACAGCAGGAACATCATCACGGGCGTGCCGCGCAACGACTGGCGGCTGGACGTGCCGGAAGGAACGTGCATCGACGTGGTGCCGATGGGCGAGAAGGAATACGTGGCGCGGCCCTACGGATTCAACGACAAGTTCAAGGGCAGCCTAAAGGAGGCGTCGACGCTCTACCTGGGACGGCCGGTGACGGAATGGCTGACGGAACGGGGACTGACGGCGGACGAGATACGGGGCTGTGAGGACCTGCAGTCGGCGGCCCTCTTCCCGGTGACCGACTCGATGGAGGAGCTGGGAACGGTGCTGCGATGGATGACGGACGGCGGACAGGAGGAGGCCGGACGGGAGGCATGGCGGAAGGCACGGAAGGTGTCGGCCGACGAGATATCGGCCTACGCGAACCTGCGGAGGCTGTTCGCACAGCGGGAGGAGTTCCGCAAGGCGGACTGGAGCCTGCTGGCGGAGAACGAGGAGCGGAGCGTGTTCTACCAGGTGGACCTGCAGGAGGCGGCCGGCGAGTTTGCCCGATGGGGCATCGGTCTGCCCAAGGAGCTGCCGGAGGAGGCGCCGCTGCTGAAACGGATCAGCGACGCGATGTTCCGCGCCCGCGTGCTGGAGCTGGAAGGGAGACCGGAGGCGAAGGCGATGGAAGACCGGGCCTTCGGACTGATGCGCCGGGGACTGACGGGCACGACGGACCACCGCCAGCGGCCGCAGCTGTCGGTGTATGAGGACCAGATCGTGTGGAGCCGCAGCCCAGTGCGCATCGACATCGCGGGAGGATGGACGGACACGCCGCCCTACAGCCTGATGGAGGGCGGCAACGTGGTGAACCTGGCCATTGAGCTGAACGGACAGCCGCCCCTGCAGGTGTACGTGAAGCCGTCGAAGGACTACCGCATCACCCTGCGGTCGATCGACCTGGGAGCGATGGAGGTGGTGACGACCTATGAGGAGCTGCAGGACTACCGCAAGGTGGGATCGCCGTTCTCGATACCGAAGGCGGCGCTGACGCTGGCGGGATTCCATCCCGACTTCTCGATGGAGCACTACGACTCGCTGGAGGAACAGCTGAAGGCGTTCGGAACGGGCATAGAGGTGACGCTGCTGTCGGCCATACCGGCAGGATCGGGACTGGGCACCAGCTCGATACTGGCGGCCACGGTGCTCGGTGCGGTGAACGACTTCTGCGGACTGAACTGGGACAAGCAGGGCATCGGCAACCGAACGCTGATACTCGAGCAGCTGCTGACCACCGGTGGCGGATGGCAGGACCAGTACGGCGGCGTGCTGCACGGCGTGAAGCTGCTGCAGACCCGGCCGGGATGGCACCAGGAGCCGCTGGTGAGATGGCTGCCGGAATACTTGTTCACCGGAGACGAATACCGGAAATGCCACCTGCTGTACTATACGGGCATCACACGCACGGCGAAGGGAATCCTGGCGGAGATCGTGAAGGGGATGTTCCTCAACTCGAACAGTCACCTGCGCCTGCTGGAGCAGATGAAGGGACACGCCATGGACATGTATGACGCCATCCTGCGGAACGACTTCGGGGAGATGGGACGGCTCGTAAGGAAGACGTGGAGGCAGAACCAGCTGCTCGACGAGGGCACGAACCCACCGGCCGTACGGGCGCTGACGGAACTGATCGACGACCTCTGCCTGGGATACAAGCTGCCGGGAGCCGGCGGTGGCGGCTACCTGTACATGGTGGCGAAGGATCCGGACGCGGCCACCCGCATACGGCGCATGCTGACGGAGAACCGGCCCAACGACCGGGCACGCTTCGTGGAGATGAGCCTGTCGGACAAGGGACTGGAGATAAGCAGAAGCTAAAGATGGAAAAGATAGGACTGGTGAGGACCAGGGACGGAAAGAACTTCCTGGTGCCTTTCATACTGATCACGTCGCTCTTCTTCCTCTGGGGAGTGGCGCACAGCATACTGGACGTGCTGAACAAGCACTTCCAGGACACGATGGAGATCACACGCACGCGCTCGGCGCTGATACAGGCGGTGGTCTACGGAGGATATTTTGTGATGGCGCTGCCGGCAGGCCGGCTCATCCGCCGCTTCGGCTACCGCACGGGCGTGCTGACGGGATTGGTGCTATACGGTCTGGGCGCCCTGCTGTTCATCCCGGGCGGACGGATAGGGTCGTTCGAGTTCTTCCTGCTGGCCCTGTTCGTGATCGGATGCGGGTTGACCTGCCTGGAGACGGCATCGAATCCGTACGTGACGGTGCTGGGAGAGCCGGAGGGAAGCGAGCGGCGCATCAACCTGGCACAGTCGTTCAACGGACTGGGATGGATCTGCGGACCGCTAGTAGGAGGATTCTTCCTCTTTGCGGGAGGCGGTGACGTGACGACGCCGTATGCGGTGCTGGGCACGCTGGTGCTGCTCATCGCCGTGGTGTTCTCGCGCGTGAAGCTGCCGGAGATCGGACAGGAGGCGGACGACACGCCGGCGGACGGCAAGGGAACGAGGCTGTGGAAGACGGCGACGTTCACGATGGGCCTGCTGTCGCTCTTCCTCTACGTGGCGGCACAGACGGGCATCAACAGCTTCTTCATCAACTACGCCACGGAGCACGTGGGGCTGACGGAAAGGGAGGCCTCGGTGTGGCTGTCGTTCGGTGGCATGGGCCTGTTCATGGGCGGCCGGATGGCGGGCAGCTGGCTGATGCGCTTCGTGAGGGGCGAGAAGGTGCTGACGGCCTGTGCCGCGGGTGCCCTCGTCTGCATGGCGGTGGTGATCCTGATGCCGGGCAGCATGGGATGGTACTTCCTGCTGCTGTGCTTCCTGTGTGAGTCGATCATGTTCCCGACGATCTTCTCGCTGTCGCTGCGCCACGTAGGCGTACATACCAAGCAGGCATCGTCGTACCTGGTGATGTCGATCGTGGGAGGCGCTATCGCGCCGGTGCTGATGGGCTTCATCGCCGATGAGGACTCGATGGCGGCGGGCTTCATCGTCCCGCTGGCGTGCTTCGCCGAGATACTGTGGTTCGCGACACGATACAGGAAGCTGGCAAGGAAATGATGTGTGGCGTTGGGGTGCTGACACATCCTTCCCGCATGTATCCGTTTCCTAATACGAGGACAAGGACATCGGCGGGCAGGGACGCACGGAGGTGTGTCCGGGCCGTACAATTCGCCGATGGTCATCGGCCGACAAGTGGCCGCTTTACCTTATTATATATGCGATATGTATGGACGCACCTCGGTGCGTCCATATTTCGTTTTAGCGTGTTCCAACAAGTAATCCGAAACGTAGGGGGTAGGCAGGGCAGTCCGTTTGAACGGGTAGGGTGGTGAGGCCCAGCCATCATCTGACGGTAAAAATATTTCCGGAAGGAGTGGTCTCTCCAGGAAATCATAATCTTGCAAAAAGGATGGAGCAGGGGGCATGACAGCATTACGACATATAAATCCGGATGACATGAAGGACTTTCCGGATCGGGCATGGCAGTCGTGCCTGCAGTCGTGATATCCTTCCTTGCTTATTTTTTCCTGTCCTTATTCTCGTTTCTCAATTATTATGCTTATTTTTGTACGCTAAACCTGTCTTTTGCAGAGGAGCGTACGTGCCCTATGGCACAAATGAAACCTTTCATACGAGATGAGCCAATGCCTTAGACAACATCGCACGAAGAACGATGATATCTTGGGAACATTTCCCGAACTTCTTGGGTCACTATGCATAACTACAAGCGAATCAGCAAGATATGTCCGCCTGCAGGACTAGAGGACGTGCGCGTAGGGTGAGATCCCTCACGGGGTTACCGTTGCTCACCCAGGGTGTACAAGTCCCAACCTTTTCGGTGCAGATGTTACAACAAGTTGCCATATCGTTTGGCTAAAAGTTAAAAAATATGTAACTTTGCCTGCGATATAAGAGGTGAGTGAGACATCAAGCTTGACGGAGCTTAGATGGGTGCTACATTATTTGGGGATGGTCGGGTAAATTTTCCGGGCTCTAGTTAATTATACCGTTGCAAACTTGACATTATAATGGTTCATGGAAAGT
>ERZ827043.3051-NODE-3051-length-12859-cov-4.694549_pt1 | contig 12859 bp, 11 predicted proteins | sample MGYA00519923_ERZ827043 | MGnify/ENA primary metagenome ERZ827043 (study PRJEB31778, sample SAMEA3449251) | human gut metagenome | biome: human gut; feature: human-associated habitat; material: faeces | place: United Kingdom | collected 2010/2012 ...
AGCTGCAATTTCTGGTGGACAACACCGCCGCCCTGCTGCGCCGGCTGGAGCAGGGCGAGCTGGACTTTGTGGTGCTGGAGGGTGTGTTCAACAAGGCCCGGTACGACAGTTTTCTGCTGCGCAATGAGCCCTACATCGGCATCTGCGCGAAAGATCACCCGTTTTCGGGCCGCGAGGTGCCGATGGATGAGCTCTTTTCCGAGCGGCTTATCCTGCGCGAGCCTGGCTCCGGTACGCGAAAGATTTTAGAGCGAGAGCTCATGCAGTGCGGCTACACGGTCGAGGCGTTTCGCGCGAATGTCTGCATCAGCAGCTTCAAGCTCATCCGGCATCTGGTGAGCGAGGGCTGCGGCGTGAGCTTCCTCTACGAGGCCGTCGTCAAGAATGATGCGCAGTTCGGGCATTTTTCCTGCCCGCCGCTCACGGGCGTGCACGAGCTGAACGTCGTGTGCCTCAAAAACACCAATGTGCCCGCGCTTGCGCGGCGGTTCCTTGACCTGTAAATTTGGGCAATTCTGCCGATCTGCGCAAAAATGCGGGGAATTGAGCGATATGACTGCGGTTTATGGAATCAGTCAATGGAAAAATCCAACATTTTTCTGTAAAATGGGGCTTGGATAAGATAGGTGATGATCGCCGCGCAATATTTGCTGCGCGGCGGCAAGCACGCGGTACGCCGCGAAAAGGGAGAGCAGGAACATGAGCGATATCAACGGCAGCAAGCCCACGAATTTCCCTCTCGACGAGAGTAAACTGGATTTCAAAATACCCCGCACGGACGCTCCGCGCGAAAACGTCCTCAAGCTCGGCAGTATGATCACGAACCGTATCGGCCTCAAGGCCACGGCGGACGACCCCGAGTACTGGGGCCTTGCCGGCGTGATGACCGACGAGATGGTCGACGTCGCGCTCAAAATGGGCGTGCGCAAGCCCAAGACGACCGAGCAGTTGATGAAGCTCACCAAAATGGAGCGCGAGCCGCTCGAAAAGCTCCTGACGGAGATGGCATGGACGGGCATCATCGAGTACAACTGGGAGAACCTGGACGGCAAAAACCCCAAGCATGAAAAGCGTTGGGTGCTGCCGCTGTTCGTCCCCGGCAGCGCGGAATTTCTGAACATGCGCAAAAGCCAGATCGACGAGCATCCCGAGGTCGCGGCGTTCTTTGAGCGCATGACGATGCTCCCGCTCGAAAAGATCACGCCCATGGTGCCGCCGGGAGGCGCAGGCATCGGCATGCACGTTATCCCTGTGGAAAAGGCCATCGAGACGGAGAACGAGTCCGTTGACTTAGAGCACATCTCCTACTGGCTCAGCAAGTACGAGGGCAAGTACGCCAAGAGCATGTGCTCCTGCCGCGCTAGCCGCGCCAAGCTCGGCGAGGGCTGCGGCGACGACGCCGAGAGCTGGTGCATCGGTGTGGGCGACATGGCCGACTACATCGTCGAAACACAGCGCGGCGAATACATCACGAAGGACGAAGCGCTCGAAATTTTCAAAAAGGCCGAGGACAACGGCTTTGTCCACCAGATCACGAATATCGACGGTGAGCAGAAAATTTTCGGCATCTGCAACTGCAACGTCAATGTCTGCAACGCGCTGCGCACATCGCAGCTGTTCAACACGCCGAACCTGTCGCGCAGCGCGTATGTTGCGAGCGTCGAGAGCGAGAAGTGCGTCGCCTGCGGCCGCTGCGTCGAAAACTGCCCCGCGGGCGCGGTCAAGCTGGACAGAAGCTCTGCACGAAGGACGGCTACATCGAATATCCCCGTCAGGAATTACCCGACGATGTCAAGTGGGGGCCGGAAAAGTGGAGCGTCGACTACCGCGACAGGAACCGCATCAACTGCTACGATACCGGCACCTCGCCGTGCAAGACGGCCTGCCCAGCGCACATCGCGGTGCAGGGCTATTTGAAGCTCGCCGCGCAGGGCAAGTACCGCGAAGCCTTGCAGCTCATCAAGCGCGAAAATCCGTTCCCCGCGGTCTGCGGCCGCATCTGCAACCGCCGCTGCGAGGATGCCTGCACGCGCGGTACGGTCGATCAGGCCGTCGCCATCGACGAGGTCAAGCGCTTCATCGCCCAGCAGGACTTAAACGCGGAAACGCGCTTTGTGCCCGAAAAGGTCATCCCAAAGGTCGACGGCGAATTTTCCGAGAAGATCGCCGTCATCGGCGGCGGCCCCGCGGGCCTGTCGTGCGCATACTACCTCGCTGAAAAGGGCTACCGCCCGACGGTGTTTGAAAGGGAAGCGCGTCCCGGCGGCATGCTGATGAACGGCATTCCGAGCTTCCGCCTTGAAAAAGACGTGGTGGAGGCAGAGATCGACATCCTGCGTGAACTCGGTGTCGAGTTCCGCTGCGGCGTGGAGGTCGGGAAAGATGTGACCATCGCACAGCTGCGCGAACAGGGCTATCAGGGTTTCTATGTGGCCGTCGGCCTCCAGTCCGGCGGCAAGCTGAACATCCCCGGCGGCGACGCGGACGGCGTCATGGCGGGTATCGACTTTATGCGGCAGGTCAACCTGCATGAAAAGAAGACGCTTTCCGGTAAGGTCGTCGTCATCGGCGGCGGCAACATCGGCGCGGACGTTGCGCGCACGGCGGTGCGCTGCGGCGCGGAGAGCGTTGACCTCTACTGCTTAGAGGCTTACGACGATATGCCGATGGGCGAGGAAGACCGCAGCGAGTGCGAGCGCGACGGCATCACCGTCCACGCCGGCTGGGGCCAGACCGAGATCGTGGTGGAGGACGGCAAGTGCGCGGGCATCAGGTTCCGCAAGTGCACGCGCGTCAAGAACGACGAGGGCCGCTTCGCACCTGAGTTTGACGACAGTGTGAGCGAGCAGGCCGAGTGCACGACGGTTCTCTACTGCATCGGCCAGAAGGTCGACTGGCGCGAGCTGCTCACCGGCACCGCTGTTGAGTTCAACCCCAACGGCACGGTCAAGGCAGACCCCGTCACGTATCAGACGGCGGAAAAGGATATCTTCGTCGGCGGCGACGCTTATACGGGTCAGAAATTTGCCATCGACGCCATCGCCGCGGGCAAGGAGGGCGCGATCTCGCTGCACCGTTTTGTCCAGCACGCGACGTTGACGGTCGGCCGCAACCGCCGCCAGTTCATCGAGCTCGACAAGGAGAACGCTCTGATCCCCGTCAATTACGACACAACGCCGCGCCAGCGCATCGGCTATAACGAGGCGCTGCGCAGGACGTTTAGCGACGAGCGCGTCGCGTTTACCGAAGAGCAGATCAAAAAGGAGACCGCGCGCTGCCTTAGCTGCGGCGCGAGCATCGTCGACCCGAACAAGTGCATCGGCTGCGGCGTCTGCACGACGAAGTGCGCGTTCGACGCCATCCACCTGCACCGCGAGAGACCGGAGTGCAGCAAGATGTACGCCTGTGAGGACAAGATGAAGGCCATCCTGCCGTACATGATCAAGCGTGAGTTCAAGATCAAGCGTGCGGCGAGAAAGAGCAAGTAATGCACGAGCTGGGCATTGTCTTCCACGTCATCAAGAGCGTGGAAAAGATCGGAGAGGAAAACGGCCTGACGAACGTCGCGTCCGTGACGCTCGAGCTCGGCGAGGTGTCCGGTGCGATCCCGCACGAACTCGAAAGCTGCTGGAACTGGGCAGTCAAGAAGACCGAGCTTTTACCGGAGGCCGCGCTCAAGATCGAGACCATCCCCGCCGTTACGTACTGCGAGGGCTGCGGGCGCGACTATCCCACGGTGCAGTTTGGCCGCACCTGCCCGCACTGCGGCAGCGAAAAAACGTGGCTCAAGCAGGGCAGCGAGATCAACTTAAAGGAGATCGAGGCGATATGACAGAACCCTATAAGATCATCGAGGTGAAAGAGAGCGTCTTCGCCGACAACGACCGCGAGGCCGCACGCCTTCGCACGCAGCTCAAGCAGGACAGAACGTTTCTGCTGAACCTGATGTCCTCGCCGGGCAGCGGCAAGACGACGACGCTGCTGCGCACGCTTGAAGCGCTCAAGGATGAGCTGCGCATCGGCGTGATGGAGGCAGACATCGACTCCGACGTGGACGCGAAGACTATCGCGGACGCGGGCGTCAAGTCCATCCAGCTCCACACGGGCGGCATGTGCCACCTCGATGCAAGCATGACGGAGCAGGGCCTCAAGGAGATCGGCACGAAGGACTTGGACCTCGTCGTGCTCGAAAACGTCGGCAACCTCGTCTGCCCCGCGGAGTTCGACACGGGCGCGGTCAAAAACGCGATGATCCTCTCCGTGCCGGAGGGACACGACAAGCCGCTCAAGTACCCGCTCATCTTCACTGTGTGCGACGCGCTCATCATCAACAAGATCGACGTGCTGCCGTATTTCGACTTTGACATGGAAAAGGTCGTCGAATACGCGCACATGCGCAACCCGAAGCTCAAGATATTCCCCCTCTCCGCCAAAATCGGCGAGGGCGTGGACGCTTGGTGTAATTGGCTGCGCGAGCAGGTGCGCGCTTGGAACGGGTGAGAAAAGGGAAAGAGATGTACCGCAAGGTACATCTCTTTTTTTGTTATGCGTCCAGCCGAAAGACCGACGGGTAAATTTGTCCGTCCCTGAATTCGAGTACGCCGTAGGTCGGGCGGCGGGGATCGCCAATCGAACCGGGATTCATCATCATCGGCCGCGACGCCGCGTCCACGAGCGGCACGTGCGTGTGGCCGAAGAGCAGAATGTCGGCGTTCATCTCGAGCGCGCGGTACTGCGCGCGGAGAAGTCCGGTCTTCACCCCTAACGTGTGCCCGTGCGCGATGAGCACGCGGTGATCGTCCAGAATCAGCACGCGCTCAAGCGCTTCAAAGCGCCCGAAATCGCAGTTGCCGGGGACCTGCTCGAGCGGCAGGCTGGGGAAAAGTTCACGCAGCTCCTCGACATCGCGCCAGCCGTCGCCAAGGTGGATGATGCCGTGCGGCTTTACGAGCTCTACCGCGCGCACCATGTTGTCGACATTGCCGTGCGAGTCGGATAGTACCAAGTATTTCATAGCGCTTACAGGAACTTGTCGAGCTCGCGCTCGACCTCATCCATCTTCTTGATCTGCGGCTTGTCGATGCGATAGCCGCCCTTGACGACCATGTCGAGCTCACGCAGCGCGCTCAAATTCTGAAGAGGGTTGCCGGAGCAGACGATCAGGTCGGCCTGCTTGTCCGCCTCAATGCTGCCGGTCAGATCACCGATGCCCGCGAGCCGGGCATTGAGTTTCGTCGCGCTGTAGAGCGCGAACGCGGGCGTCACGCCGCAGTATTTGACGAAATAGTGCAGCTCGCGCCACATGTCGTAATGTGTGATGTACGGGCAGCCGACGTCCGTGCCGAGACCGACTGGCACGCCCGCGGCGAGGTTTGCCTTTGCGAGCGCGACGATGCCGTCGAAGACGATCTTGCCGTTTTCCTGCTGCTCATACGTCGCGTGCGAAATGCTGCGGTCGAAGAGCGCGTAGGGCAGGGCGGGGGAAATGGTCGAAATTTGGAACGCCTTGCGCTGCTTGAAGAGCGTGATCATTTCATCGCTTGGCTGCGCGCCATGCTCGATGGAGTCGACGCCGTTTTGCAGCGCGGCCATCACGCCCTCAGGGCTCTCAACGTGCGCCGCGACGATCATGCCGAGCGAATGTGCCTTGTCGCACGCGGCCTTGACAAGCTCGGGCTGCATGCGCAGCACGCCCGGCTCGCCCACGACTTCGGCGTCCAGCACGCCGCCGGTGATCATCAGCTTGATGAGGTCGGGCTTTTCGGCGGCGATCTTTTCGACGAGCGCCGCGGCCTCTTCGGCGGAGTGCGCCTCGTAGGCGAGCGAACCCGCCATGTGCCCGCCGGGGACGGAGACCGCCATGTTCGACGCCAGCACGCGCGGGGCAAGAATTTTGCCCGCCGCGGCGAGGTCGCGAATTTTCGTGTCGTAATCGGCGACGCCGCCGACTGTGCGGATGGTCGTGACGCCGGAGAGCAGCTCGGTTTTTGCGTAGCCCTCGCACATGCTGACACCGATCCTGTTCGTCAGCGCGCAGGAGGTGATGAGCTTGACGAGCTTTTTGGGGTCGCTCGCCTTCTTTTTCGGCTTGCCCGAGGCGGGCAGGTGCACGTGCATATTGATGAGACCCGGCAGCACATATTTTCCGCCGAGGTCGACTGCCTCATAGCCCGCGGGGATATGCTGTGCGTCGACGATCTCGCTGATCTTCTCTCCGGCGATGCACACGGCCTTGTCCGTCTGCGGCTCCATGTGCTCAGAGCCGTCGAGAAGCACGCAGTTTGTCAATGCGTACTTTTTGTCGTTATGGTACATCGGAGTGTTCGCCTTTCCTGTTATCGAATCTGGCCGCTGCCGGTGATGACATATTTATAGGTGCTCAGCTCGTCGAGCCCCATCGGGCCGCGCGCGTGGAGCTTCTGCGTCGAAATGCCCATCTCGCAGCCGAGGCCGAACTCCCCGCCGTCGGTGAAGCGGGTGGAGACGTTGACGTACACCGCCGCGCTGTCGACCTCGTCGACAAAGCGGTCGGCCGCGGCTTGGTTCTCGGTCACGATGCAATCGCTGTGGTGCGTCGAGTGATGCTGGACATGCGCGATGGCCGCATCCAGATCATCTACGACCGCGACGGCGAGAATGTAATCGAGAAATTCCGTGTCGAAGTCGAGCTCCGTTGCCGCCGTGCCGGGAATGATCTCCGCCGCGGCTTCGTCGAGCCGCAGCTCGACGGGGACAAGGCCCGCTTCCCTACGCTTGTCGACAAGCGCGGCCTTGAGCTTGGGGAGAAATTCCTTTGCAATGTCGCGGTGGACAAGGCAGACCTCCTCCGCGTTGCAGACGGACGGGCGGCTCGTCTTGGCGTTTTCGATGATCTTTACCGCCATGTTGAGGTCAGCGTCCCTGTCGACGTACACATGGCAGATGCCCGTGCCGGTCTCGATGCAGGGAACGCTTGCATTTTCCACGCACGCGCGGATGAGCCCCTTGCCGCCGCGGGGGATCAGCAGGTCGACAAGGCCGTCCGCCGTCATCAATACCTGCGCGCTCGCATGCGTTGTATCCTCAACGATGTTGACAATGTCGGAATCGCCGCCGACGGACTCAACGCCCGCCTTGAGCGCTGTGACGATGGCGTGAGAGGAGCGATAGGCCTCCTTGCCGCTGCGCAGCATGCAGACGTTGCCGCTCTTGATGCACAGCGCCGCGGCGTCCGACGTGACGTTCGGGCGGCTCTCGTAGATGATGGCGACCAGACCGAGCGGCACCTGCCGCTTGGTGATGGTCATACCATTGGGGCGCTTGAACTGCGCGAGCGCGCGGCCCACGTGGTCGGGCAGCGCCGCGGCCTCGCGGATGCCCTCGGCCATCGCGTGGATGCGGCTCTCCGTCAGGGCGAGACGGTCGAGCATCACGTCGGAGATCGTGCCCTTCGCCGCCTCCATGTCCTTGGCATTTTCGCGCAGGATATCTTCGCTGTTGGCCTCAAGGCTCTCCGCCATCGCGAGCAGCAGCCGGTCCTTCTCCTCGGCGCTTGCGCTGCGGATGCTGCCCCAGGCAGCTTTTGTGCGTTCCAGAAGTTCGATCGTTGTCATGCTTCATCCCTCTTTGCCAAAAATCTTGTGCCCACGCGCTTGCCCGCGGCCACATCGTAGAGTACCTCGGGCGACTGGCCGTTGGCGATGACCATTTCGCAGCCTGCTGCCGTCGCCATCTGCGCGGCGCGGAGCTTGGTCGCCATGCCGCCGGTGCCGAGGTTCGACCCGCTGCCCCCGCCGAGCGAAATGATGTGCTCGTCGATCTTTTCCACCGTGTCGATGAGCTTCGCGTCGGGGTTCTTGCGCGGGTCTCCGTCGAAGAGCCCGTCGATGTCCGAAAGCAGAATGAGGAGGTCCGCCTGGATCGTCACGGCCACGATGGCAGAGAGCGTATCGTTGTCGCCGATGCCGAACTCCTCGGTGGAGATGGTGTCGTTCTCGTTGATGACCGGCAGCGCGCCGAGCTCTAAAAGCCGCGCGAGCGTGTTGTGGAAGTTCTGCTTGCGCACGCCGCCCTCTTCGATATCCGGTGCGGTGATGAGCAGCTGTGCCACGGTGTGGTTATACTCGGTGAAGAGCTTGTCGTAAATGTACATCAACTCGCACTGGCCGACAGCGGCGGAGGCCTGCTTCGTCGGCACGTCTTTCGGCCGTTCGCTCAGGTTGAGCTTGCCAAAGCCCATGGCGATGGCGCCAGAGGAGACGAGGATGATCTCGTGTCCCATATTTTTAAGGTCGCTTAAAACCTTGCACAGCTTTTCCATACGCTGGATGTTCAGCCGCCCCGTGGGGTGTGCCAGCGTGGATGTGCCGACCTTGACGACAATTCTCATATCGTGATCCCTCCGATCAAAGCGGGCGCGCGATGCGCGCGGACGCTGGAATTTGCCCATTATTATACCGCGCCGATTTGCATTTTGCACTCTTTTTTTGCAAATTTTACGCCGTACTGACACAGTAAAGTGAAAAAGCACAGGCGCGCGAAAGCGCGCCTGTGCTTTTTTGTGAGATTCTGCTTAAAACGGCTTTTTCGCGACCTCTAAGATCACGTCGAGCATGCCTTGGATCTGCGGGGTGATGACCTTGTTGCGGTGATAAAGCACCTGCCGCCACTGGCTCATCTGACAGTCGGCCACAGGGATGATGGCAAGGTTGCCCTTGTGAATGCTCATCTTCGCCGTGTAGCGCGGCAGCACGGAGAGATACTCTGGATTCTCGCGGATGAGCTTGAGCGCGAGCGTGTCGCTCTCGAGCTCCAAAAACGGCTCGACACTTAGATCCTGACGGGCAAGCTCGCGGTCGAACTGGTCGCGGTAGGGGTTGCCGTGGTTCATCAGGATGAACGGGTGCGACACAAGGTCGGCAAGGTGCACATCATCGCGGGCAGAGAGCGGGTTTTCCGTGTTCGTCACGATGACGACGTCCTCCTGCGCTTCAAAGACTTTGACAAACTGCGTGTCGAAGATCTGCTCATCGAGCGTGTAGATGATGTCGAGCTCATTCTTGACGAGCATTTCGGTGATGGAGGCGATATTGCCCGCGTGCAGGCTGATCTGCACGTGCGGAAAACGCTCGTGGTAGAGCGGCACGATGTTAGAGAACGAGGCGGTGAGCAGCGAATTGAGCGTGCCGACGCGCACGGTGCCGCTCAGCTCGGAATCCGACGAGGCAAAGGCGCTGGCACGCGCGATGGCGCTCACCACGTCGCGCGCGTAGGAGACAAAGTCCTTGCCGTACTGCGTGATGGAGACCGTTTTGCCGATGCGGTCAAAGAGCTGCACGCCCAGCTCGCGCTCGAGCTGCTGGATCTGCACCGTGACGGCGGACTGGGAATAATCCAGAGCTTCCGCCGCACGGGAGAAGCTCTTGAGCTCCGTGACTTTTAAGAATGTGACCAGGTTGCGGACTTCCATGGCTGTCCTCCGATTCAAATTTGTAATACATTTTCAAAAATATATTAGTGGAAATATCTTAATTTGTCAATAGACGCATTATAAAAAATAATGAGTCGGGCGAAAAAGTCGGCCGTGGACACACGGCCGGCTTTTTATGAAGGGGATCAGTCCTTGTACTCGTGGTGCAGCAGCTCGTGCGCGCGCTCATTGAGACCCGCGGCATACATCGCGTCGAGGACGGGGTTGCGCTCGCTGCGCTTGAACATCGCGCTGCGGTCGATCTCGTACAGGCCGTGGGCGCGCTTGAGCTTGGTGCTCATCAGCGCGTAGGGCTGGCCCGCGCCGCCGACGCAGCCGGTGCGGCAGGACATGACCTCGACCAGGTCGACCTCGACCTCGCCGTTTTCGATTTGATCGAGCAGCTTTGCCGCGTTGGCAAGGCCGTGGGCCAGGGCGACGCGCACGTCGCGCCCGTTAACGGGGATGGTCACAAAGCGGACGGCCTCCGTGCCGCGAAGACCGCTGTGCTCGAGCATGCGCAGGACGTTTTTGCTCTTGTCGGGCAGGCAGCAGCGGAGCACCGCCTCCGCCACGCCGCCGGAGGTGCCGAAGATCTCGGCCGCGCCGCTGCCCATGCCGAACGGCAGGTCGGGCGACTCCTTTTCGAGCATCTGGAAGCGGATGCCGGATTCCTTGATCATCTTGATGACCTCCTGCGTGGTCAGCACGAGGTCGACGTTCGGTACGCCGTCGCGGCGGAATTCCTCGCGTCCGGCCTCCATTTTCTTGGCTGTGCAGGGCATGATGGCGATATGGAAGGTCGTGCGGCCGTCGGCGGCGTCCTTTTCGCGGTACTTGTCCTTTAAGACCGTTGCGAACATTTGCATAGGCGAGAGTGCGGAGGACAGGTTCTTGATGAACTGCGGGCGCTCCTGCTCCACATAGCGCACCCAGGACGGGCAGCAGGATGTCATCAGCGGGAGATTTTCGCCCGTTTCCAGGCGGCGGAGGAATTCCTTCGATTCCTCGCGCACCGTGAGGTCCGCGCCGAAGATCGTATCGTAAATTTCGTCCGCGCCCATGATTTTGAGCGCCGTGACGAGCTTGTCGAGCACATTTTCGCCCGCGGGCAGACCATAGGCCTCACCGATGGCGACGCGCACGGCGGGCGCGATCTGGATGACGACGCGCTTTTGCGGGTCGTGCAGGGCACGCCACGCCGCGCCGATGTCGTTTTTGACGGTGATGGCGCCGGTCGTGCATACGGCGGCGCACTGGCCGCAGCTGACGCAGTGCGTGGTCGAGATGGGCTGGTCGTCGCCCGCCTCAATGTGCAGCCCGGGGCCGCGGCCGGCAAAGTGCAGGATGCTCATGCCCTGCACCTCTTTGCACACGCGCACGCAGTCGCCGCAGAGGATGCATTTGTTGAGGTCGAATGTGACCGCAGGGCTTGAAAAGTCCATCGGTACATGCTCGCGCGTATCCTTGAAGTGAACGTGATGGATGCCGAAGCGCACGGCCATCTCCTGCAGACGGCAGGAGCGGTTTTTTTCGCAGGCGGTGCAGTCGCGGCAGTGCGAGGCAAGCATCAGCTCCAGTATCATGCGGCGGTATTTGAGAAGGCGCGACGTGTTGGTGCGGATGCGCATGCCGTTTTTCGGCTTGGTCGTGCAGGCGGCGTCGATCTTGCCGGTGTCCAGATCCTCGACCATACACATGCGGCACGCGCCGTAAACGGAAAGGTCGGAGTGGAAGCAGAAGTTCGGCATTTCCACGCCCGCCTTGCGGCAGACATCCATGATCGTGGGCTCGTCGTCGAACTCCACGCGGATGTTGTCGACATACATGATACCCTTAGCCATCGATCTCCACCTCCTGGATCGCATCAAAGGGGCAGGCCTCGATGCAGGTATAGCATTTGACGCATTTTTCCGGATCGATCACGAACGGCGACTTGATGACGCCCGTGATGGCCTCGGCGTGGCAGGAACGCGAGCACTTGCTGCATCCGCGGCAGATGCTCGGGTCGATCTCGAGGCGGATACGGTTATAGGGAAGTCCACCCGGCTCGATCGGCTCGCGGTCAAGCTCGCAGAGCGCGCAGTCCCCGCGCAGGTGATCCTTGAATTCCTCGGGAAAGTATTTGATGGCCGTTTCCAGCGTGTGGTAGGAATTGCGGCCCAGATTGCAGAACGCCGTGACCGAGATCATCTCGCCAAGGTCGGTGAGCATATGAAAGTCCGACTCGCTGAGGCGGTAGTCCCGCATGGCCCAGAGCAGCTCGTTCATGCGCTTTGTGCCCTCGCGGCAGGGAACGCACTTGCCGCAGAACTCTGTCTGCGTGTACTGCATAAAGCGACACGCGACATCGACCATGCAGCGGTCCTCGTCGAGCACCGTGATGACGCTGTCGCCGCGGCGCACGCCGTAGGGCTTGAGCTTTTGAAAGTGCAGGGGCAGATCGAGATGCTCCTCGACGAGAAGGCCGCCGCTCGGGCCGCCGATCTGCACCGCCTTAAACTTTTTCCCATTCGGAATGCCGCCGCCGATCCCGTAGATCGCCTCTCGGATGGTGGTCGCCTCCTCGGGAATGTCTACATAGCCGGGGTTGGCGATGTCACCCTTGAGTAAAAAAATTCTTGCCATTTCTCTCTCCGTGTTTCGTTTTTTAAATTTCAAAAAATCTAATAGAATATATAGCACGAAAGACTCTAACACTGCGCCTTAAAATTGTAAAGGGATGCACTGATAAATTATTTGAATAGGAGAGCGGGCTATAAGCAAAAGACGGAGGAGACCGCCTATAATAAGGCGGTCTCCTCCGTTTCTTCTTCGTCCAAAAGCTGCATGATCGACACTTCGAACGCCGTGCGTTCCTCACTGCCGCTTTCGAGCAGCTTGGTGTAGGTCCGGCTCTGCACGCGGCCCTCAAGCGCCAATCGCTCGCCGACGTCCATGCCCGCGATCTGCACGGCGGTCTGTCCCCAGGCGATGCAGGGTAAGTAGTCCGCGCGCCCGTAGTGGCGGTTGACTGCCAGAATGACATCGCAAATGCTGCGGCCGAGCGGCGTGCGCCGCAGCACGGGCTTTTTGCACAGCGCGCCCGAGAGCAGGATGCGGTTAAAGTACGAGCCGTCGCCCGGCTCGATGCTCTGGGCGAACACGGTGATGACGAGCCGGTTGCCCTGCCCGCTCTTGTTGTTAAACGAGCGCAGCTGCCCGACGATGCGAAGGCTCTGTCCCTCCTCCACAGGGCAGACGCGCAGCAGTGCCTCGCTCGCCACGATGACGGGCACGTCGTTCTGGCCTGACAGGCGCTCGACCCGCAGGGGAAATTTGTCGAACCGGCGGGTATGGTTCTCGTGCGAAAAGACGGGCTCGCCTGCGGCGACGCCCCACAGCTCTACATAGTTCTGGTTGCGCTCCATA
>ERZ827043.3053-NODE-3053-length-12849-cov-3.305221_pt1 | contig 12849 bp, 16 predicted proteins | sample MGYA00519923_ERZ827043 | MGnify/ENA primary metagenome ERZ827043 (study PRJEB31778, sample SAMEA3449251) | human gut metagenome | biome: human gut; feature: human-associated habitat; material: faeces | place: United Kingdom | collected 2010/2012 ...
TTTCGGCCGCATACTGGCAAAGTACGGCATGACCTGCTCCGCCGTGCCCGTCAGGGACGTGCTGCACTTAAAGACCGGCGTGGATTTCCTCAGCGGCAACGAGATGCTCACCTCCGGTGAATTCGTCGATCTGCCCGTGTTTGAGAAGTTCCATCAGACACCCGTTGCGCCGGAGGAGGCTTATGCGGTCAACTGCCTGTGGGTCAATGACAAGATCATTGTCCCCGCCGGTTTCCCCAAGACGCTCAAGCTCGTGCAGGATCTGGGCTATGAGACCGTGGTGGTCGATACCTCTGAATACCGCAAGATCGACGGCGGTCTTTCCTGCCTGTCGCTGCGCTTCTGAAAAACGAACAAAAAAAGAACGGGTTCAAACCCGTTCTTTTTTATGGATGCAAGAATTTACTTGGCGCGCTTGGAGGCGACAACCAGGGAACCTGCGGCGGCGACCGCCAGCATCAGCTGGGGCAGCATGGAGAAATCGCCGGTCTTGGGAGCTTTTTCCGGGGCGGGCATGGGAGCGGGCGCAACGTCATAGTCCGGGTAGTAGTCGGGCTCGATGAAAGCGGTGTTGACGTCGTCGGTGAAGACATGTTCAGGCGGAACGGGGTCATTCACAGCCAGCACACAGACGGGCATGACGAGGATGAGCAGAGCAAGAACCAGAGCAAACAACTTCTTCATGGGGAGACCTCCTTTTTCTTCAGGATACCCTGTACTTTGCTTTCAGCGCAATGCGCTGAAAGGGGTTGTCAAACTCGGAAAAAGAATGCGAGCCGGAATAAAGCGTTTATTCCGGTATTTTGAATGGAATTACTTAGCGCGCTTGCAAGCAACGGCCAGAGAACCGGCAGCGGCAGCCGCCAGCATCAGCTGGGGCAGCATGGAGAAATCGCCGGTCTTGGGCGCGGTTTCCGGAGCGGCTTCTTCCACAACGTCGTAATCCGGATAGTAATCAGGCTCGATGAAGCTGATGTTAGAAGGCTCTTCGCTACCAGCCAGCGCAACGACGGGGAAGGAGAACACGGTCAGCACCACGGCCAGAGCCGCAGCAAGGATAAGGATTTTTTTCATGGGATAATTCCTCCTCTGAAAGAATGTACTCAGGCATTCCTGAGATAAGTAAATTGTAACTAGATGGTAATAATTTGTCAATGGCTTCGACAAAAAAGAAGCCGAAAATCGGCTTCTTTTTTGCCTGGGATCGGCAACAGACAATCGGTCACTTGGTGCGCTTCAGAGCGACGGCGATGGAGCCCACCGCAACGGCGGCTAGCGCGAACTGCGGGAGGAGGGAACCGGCGTTGGTCTTGGGGGCTGTTTCTGCCTCTTCGGGCGGGGTGATTCGGTCATAGTCGGGATAGTAGTTGGGCTCGATGAAGGAAGTCGTAACGGGGACGGGAGTAGGAGTAGAAACCGCCGTAAGGAGTGGGTTCGCCCTCCTGCCAACCATAGTGATCGCTGGCGCGGACCACAACCATGGAGCAGGAAAGAACCGCTGCCGTCAAGGCAAGCGCCGCAGCAAGGGAGAGCAGCTTTTTCATGGGAACCTCCTTGGATAAGAATAGAGAAAAAGAGTCGCACGGGGCGGCTCTTTTTTCAGCAAGGGGATTACTTGGCGCGCTTGGAAGTAAACGCCAGGGCGCCGACGGAAGCGGCAGCCAGCGCAAGCTGGGGCAGCATGGAGAAATCGCCGGTCTTGGGGGCTTTTTCCGGGGCGGGCATGGGCGCGGGCGCAATGTCATAGTCCGGGTAATAGTCGGGCTCAATGAAGCAGGTTTCGATTTCGTCTTCATTGAGTTCGATGTCGCCGCGAGGCCCTGCAAACGCGCAGACGGGCATGGCTACAACCAGGAGCAGTACAGCGATCATGACAAGGACCTTCTTCATGGAAAAACCTCCTTATGAAATTGTTGTTCGCTGGCTATATTTTAACAGAAGAAGGAGGAAAAAACAAGAGGGAATGTGATATACTGTTCTCAAATTGCGATCAAAACGAGAGGAACGGTACAAACAGAAAATGATACAGGCAAGCAACATCTCCCTGCAGTTCGGCAAAAGGATTCTCTATGAAAACGTCAACATTCAGTTTGACAAGGGCAACTGCTACGGCATCATCGGCGCAAACGGCGCGGGTAAGAGCCAGTTTCTGAAAATCCTTTCGGGCGAATTGCAGCCCAACAGCGGCGAGGTCATCTTAAGCCCCGGCGAGCGCCTCTCGGTGCTGAAGCAGGATCACTTCCTCTATGATGACTACGACGTGATCTCCACCGTCATTATGGGCAATAAACGCCTCTACGATGTGATGCAGGAGAAGGAAGCGCTCTATTCCAAGCCCGACTTTACCGATGAGGACGGCATTCGCGCGGCGGAGCTGGAGGGCGAATTTGCCGAGATGGACGGCTGGGACGCGGAATCCAGCGCGCAGACCATGCTCAACCAGCTGGGCGTGACCGAGGACAAGCACACCCTCAAAATGGCGGAGCTGGACGGCAACGACAAGGTCAAGGTGCTGCTGGCGCAGGCGCTGTTCGGCAACCCGGACGTGCTGCTGCTCGACGAGCCGACCAACCACCTGGACGTCAAGGCCATCCGCTGGCTGGAGCGCTTCCTGGGCGATTTTGAAAACACGGTCATCGTCGTTTCCCACGACCGCCATTTCCTCAACGAGGTCTGCACCTATATTGCGGATATTGACTACCGCAAGATTCAGCTCTACGCGGGCAACTACGACTTCTGGTACGAATCCAGCCAGCTGGCGCTGCGCCAGGCGCGCGAGACCAACAAGCGCAACGAGGCCAAGATCAAGGAGCTCAAGGACTTCATTGCGCGCTTCTCGGCCAACGCCTCCAAATCCAAGCAGGCGACCAGCCGCAAAAAACTGCTCGATAAGATCGAGCTGACCGACATCCAGCCCTCGACCCGCAAATATCCTTTCATCGAGTTCAAGCCCGACCGCGAGGCCGGCAACGACATCCTCGTGGTGGAGGGCGTCACCAAGAACGGCGAAGCTGCGTCGCTGGACAACATCTCCTTCTCCGTGGCCAAGGGCGACAAAATTGCCTTCGTGGGCGAGGACGAGCGCTCCCGCTCGCTGCTGTTCGACATTCTGGCGGGCGAGGTCGAGCCGGACGCAGGCTCCTGCAAATGGGGCGTAACCATCACCAACGCCTACTTCCCCAAGGACAACAACGCCTATTTCGACGGCGTGGATCTGAGCCTGGTGGACTGGCTGCGGCAGTATTCCAAGGAGCAGGACGAAACCTATCTGCGCGGCTTCCTGGGCCGCATGCTCTTTGCGGGGGAAGAGGCCAAGAAGAAGGCCTGCGTGCTCTCCGGCGGCGAGCGCGTGCGCTGCATGCTGTCCAAGATGATGCTCTCCGGCGCAAACTTCCTGATCCTGGACGAGCCGACCAACCACCTCGACCTGGAATCCATCACCTCGCTCAACAACGGCATGACCAATTTCACCGGCACCATGCTCTTCGCCTCCAAGGACCATCAGCTCGTCTCCACCGTCGCCAACCGCATCATCGAGATCGCGGACGGCAAGATTGTGTTCGACAAGCGCATGACCTATGAGGAATACCTCCAGATGAAGCTGGGCGACTAACAGCAATAAATCTCCAAAGGGAACGGACGGATTCAATCTGTCCGTTCCCTTTTTTCTTACCTATATCTTTACAAAAAAAGGGAAAATGCTAAAATAAAGGTAGAAACACAATCGAATACAGGGAGGCGAAGAACGTGAAAACCGGAAAGCTTCGTTGGACACTGGGCGGTGTGCTGCTGCTTGTGCTGCTGTTGCTGCTGCCGATGACGGCAACGCCCGCCGCGCTGCCCGCTGTGCCGCGGGTGCTGATGCGGCTGACGCACGCGCTGCTGCTGGGCGGGGCGCTGTGGACGATGGGCGTGCTTCGCCTGCCGGAAGCGCCGATGGAGCTGCTGCCCGGCGCGCTGCTTGCTCTGCTCCTGCTGCTCTACCGCATCGGGGACAAAAGCGCGGCGCAGTTCATGTGGAACGACGCATCGTCTCTCGGCTTTATGCTGACGGCGGCTGCGTGGCTGAGCGTGCTTCGGGCGCTGGTTGAAGGAAAGTGGAATTTCCGTTTTGATGCGCGGCGTGCGGCAGGGTGGTTCGCGTTGATCGTGCTGGCTCTGATGCAGCCCTATCTGGATGCGCAGATTGCCTCGGTGATCCCGGCGGGCGACGGATACGGCCGTGTGTTGATCTTGCTGCTGACGGTGCTGTGCGGCGGGTGCCTGATTCCCTTCCTGCGCAAAGATCGTTCGGCGGGCATCATGACGGCGGCAGCGGGCGCGGTGATGCTGCTGCTCTACTTCTTGCTGACGCGCACGGAGCTTGCGCAGAGTGCCGGGACGATGGGTTCGCTGCTGATGCTGCTGGCAGGCGGACGGAATCTCTCGCTGTATTTGGGACTGCTGCTCAGCGGTGCGTGGTGTGCGCTGGGCAAAGAGAAATAAATAGAAAAAGAAAAAGGACACGGCGTTTGCCGTGTCCTTTTGGTATGCGGAGAAGATTTACACCTTGCGGATGTACTTGGCGAAAACATAGGCTTCGCTGCCGTCTGCACGGACGATCTTCGCCCAGCCGTTTTCAATGGACAGCACCTGCACCGTCGTGCCGCGGGTGAGTACGTCTACGCGGGCATTGCGGGTGGAAGCATCGGGGCGGACGTTGAGACGGCGGCAGATCACGACGTAGGATTCTTCCGCGTCATAGTCGGGATAGTAGTTCGGTTCGAGGTACGCATTCGGCGTGGAGGCTTCTTCGACGAATTGATCCTTGCAGTATTCGCACTCCGCACATTTGCAGCTATAGGCACGGCAGCCGCAGTAATAGAGGATTTGGCCGTCGTCGAGCGGTGTGCTTCGGATATAGCGGCATTCGGTTCTGTCACAGGCGTAGACACTGATGACGGAGAGCAGGAGCGCGAGCAGGATAGCGACCGAGAGGAGCTTTTTCATGGAGACAACCGCCTTTCTGATTCTGTTTTGAATGAACGGTGGGTGCTGCACAATAGTTTGGGATCAACATCATTATGGCATGAAAATCAGAATTTGGCAAGAAAAAAGTGGATCAAACGGTTTTCTTGATTCGTCTGTAAAATGTGGTATACTAAGATTGAGAAAATGTCGATGGAGATGAGGAAATGAGTGCCTATAAAATATTGATTGTGGAAGACGATGCGCCCATTGCGGAGCTGCTTGCTTACCGGCTGCGCAAGGAGGGATATGATACCGGCATCGCGGGCACGGGAGCCAAGGCGCTTCAATTGGCCGCGGGCGTGCATCCGGATTTGATTCTGCTGGACTGGCAGCTGCCGGATATTTCGGGGCTGGAGGTCTGCCGCCGCGTCAATGAGGAACTGCACATCCCGGTCATCATGGTCACGGCGCGCAACATGGTCGAGGACAAGGTGCTCGGCCTCGAAGCAGGGGCAGACGACTATATCACCAAGCCCTTTGACGTGCGCGAGGTGGTCGCGCGCATCAAGGCGACCTTCCGCCGTCTGGAAAAGACCGGGGAAACGCCGCCGGTGCGCAGCGAATTGCAGCTGCACTTTGCGGGCCTTACCGTAACGCCCGCCACCATGACGGTGGAGCGCAGCGGAAAGCCGGTGGATTTGACGCCGCTGGAATACCAGCTGCTGATGTATTTTTACGAAAACCGCAACGTCGCCCTGTCGCGCGAGAAAATACTGGAAGCGGTCTGGGGCTACGACTACTTCGGCAACACGCGCACGGTGGACATCCATGTGCTGCGCCTGCGCAAAAAGCTGGGGTTGGACACGGAGATCCGCACGATCTTCAAGATCGGCTATATCTTCGACATCAAGGAGTAAATGAGCAAGAGCACAAAACCTGCGGCGAAGCCCGCCGCGAAAAAGAGCGTCAAAAAAGCGGGAACGCCCCTGCGGGAGCGCCTGGGCGCCTTGCTGACCAGCGCGCCGGAGGTTCGCCTGTCCATCCGCGTGAAGATGGTGATCTACATGAGCATCATCTTTCTGACAATGCTGGTGATTTTGAACATCTTTGTTGCGCGCAACGTCACTGCCGGCAATGAAAAATATATCAACGACGATCTGGTCACGCAGAAGAACAACGGCCTGATTTACGTCAAGCAGATGCTGGTGTTGAACGGGCGGGACAATGACGAAGAGGGTTTTGCCGCCATCGCGCCCGCGCTGGTGGAGGAGATATCCGGAGCGACGGGCAGCCCGACGGCGGCCTTTGACACCGCGGGCGAGATGTTGGCCGCGACGAACAGCCAGGTGTTTATCGAGAACAGCTTCGGCGACGTGGGGCTGGCCAGGGGTGGCCTTTCCGCTTTTACGCTCAATACCGAAGGATCGCAGACGCGCGCCTATTTTTCCTATCCCGTGGTGATCGAGGGCAAGACCATCGGGTTGATTCGCACCGTCAACGATTATTCCATCCTCTATAAGCAGGGGAACAACACCGTGCGCTCGGTCACGATCATCACCATCATCGTCTTTGCGGTGTCGCTGCTGGCGACGCTGGTGTTTGCGCACTCCATCGCCACGCCCATTATGAAGCTGGCGGGGATTTCCGAAGCGCTGCAAAAGGACGTCGAGCAGAACAAGATCGACGTGGGCAAGGTGGTGCGGCTCTCCCGTTCGCGCAGAAGGGACGAAATCGGTATCCTCTCACGCAACTTTGCCGAGATGATCTACCGTATCGACCAGCAGATGAAAACCATCGATTCCGACCGCTATGAGCTCAAGCGTCTGTCGGAATACCGCAAAGTGTTCTATGACAACGTGACCCACGAGCTCAAAACCCCGCTGACCTCGATCAAGGGCTATGCGGAGGTGCTGGAGGAAAACGGCTTTACCGACAAGGAGTTCTTTGATAAAGGTATTTCGCACATCATGAGCGAGAGCGACCGGATGTACAACATGGTCGTCACCCTTCTGGAGCTTTCCCGTATGTCCGACGCGGTGAATGTGCCCAAGGAGCGCGTCAATCTGAACGATCTGATGCAGCAGGTCTGCGAAGGGATGCAGTTCAAGGCGGAAAAGTTCGGCGACGCGATTGAATTGACCGTCCGCCAGCGCGCCGTGGTGATGGGCAGTGATACGCAGCTGAAGGAAATATTCATCAACATCATTGACAACGCCATCAAATACGGCTACCCCAATTCCACCATCCAGGTGCTGGTCAATTCCAACCGGGAAAACGTCACCGTGCAGGTGGTCAATTCTGGCGAGGGCATTGACGAGAAGGAAATTCCGAAGCTGTTCATACCCTTCTACCGCAGAAAGGACAAGACCGGCCCGCGCGAGGAAGGTTCCTCCGGGTTGGGTCTGGGCATTGTCAAGCAGCTGGTGGAGCAGCACGGCGGGCGCATCGACATCACCTCCCGGCCCAAGGGGCTGACAGTGGTGACGGTGATTCTGCCCACGGCCAGAGCAAGGGAGGGACAGCTGTGAACAAGAAAATCATCGCGCTGACCGCGGCGCTGGCGCTTCTTTTGACGGGCTGTGCAGGCGCGCCGAAGGAAAAAACACTGATCCTGTCCGAGCCGGTGGCGGAGACTGCTGCGCCGGACGCCCCTGCGCAGATGAGCTTCGAGGTGCGCAAGATCAATCGGCTTTCGCTGGAAAAGCTCGACCCTTCCGGCATTCATCCTTCTTTGCAGGAGGCGGTGGCGGGTTGGATCGACAACGACAACCTGATTGCCCTCTCGGTGCAAAAGGCGCAGGTGGGCAGCGCGGACGGTGCGCAGACGAGCGAGGTGGAACAGCCCACCGAGCGGCTGGTGACGCAGTTTGTCCGCATCAATTATCAATATGGGTTTTATGATACGGCGCTGACGCTGACCGACGTAGAGGCTGAATGCTTCGACGTTTCTGCCGACGGACAATACGTTGCACTGGTGGCGGGCAACGCATTGGAAATTTACAGCCTGCATAATGGGTCGCGCGTTCAGCAGAGCGTGCGGGATGTGCTCGCCTCGCGCGTGGAGTTCTCCGAAACCGGCGACGGTCTGTATTTCACCGCCGCAGGGGATCAGAAGCAGCTTGAACGCATCGCAGTGTCCAGCGGCATTGTCGATACGGTGCGGAGCGGCAAGTCCTACCGTGCGCTGGCGGCGGGCGAAAAGGGCGTGCTTTACTACACAATCGACCAGGGCAAGCAGAATTTGGGCTTCACCGATTTTACGCAGAGCGCTGACGATCTGCTCACCGACGGACGGGCAGGGTCGGCGCGGATGCTCTCTTCCGGCGGCGCGCTGGCGGTCTACGGCGGGGATCTTTACCTCATTAGCGCAGACGGCGCGGAGCTGATCAGCCGGGGAATCACGGCCTTCGATCTCGCTTCCGACGGCATGCACATCGCCTTTGCCAAGCTCAACGACGACGGCACTACCGATATCCGCATCGGCTATTGGGGCGGCGCCAGAATCATCAACGACAAACTGACCTACAAGGATTTCGGCGTGGCGGTGGGCCGCATGTTTTTTTCGCCCGATATGCATAAGCTCTACTTGCAAGGCGCGGATGACGGCGGCGTGCTGAGCGCGTTCACTTTTGAATTCAAATAAAGACCACGGTCGGTTCTTTACGCGGCCCCCTCTTCATAAGCTGTAAAAAGCGTGGAGAGGGGGCCTTTTGTTTGATGCTGGAGGGAATTGAGAAGCGGGCGACGGATGAGGCGAGGTATCTGGCGGCGGGCGGCTGCACGGTGCGGCAGACGGCGCAGGCCTTCGGCGTGTCAAAATCGACGGTTTATAAGGACTTGACGGAGCGTTTGCCGCATCTGGACGGGCGGCTTTACCGGCGCATCCGCCATGTGTTGGACTGCAACAAAGCGGAGCGCCACCTGCGCGGCGGGCGGGCGACGCAGGAAAAATTTCGAGGTGAAAAATTGGAGAAAATTACCAGAAAATAATTTGCCGAAGCGTGGGACATGCGGCAGGAAAAACGCCCTTTTCCAGAGAATATATCCCCATGTGCGACGGAAAAATTCGTCGAATTTTACTGCTGCCCAAGCGGCGGCTTGATATAGAGGGGATGCGGCTTCGCATCCTGGAGAGGGAGATTTTCCATGAGCGTTTTTACGCGGGATATCGGCATAGATTTGGGCACGGCTTCCGTGCTGGTGTATATAAAGGGCAAGGGAATCGTGCTGCGGGAGCCGTCGGTTGTGGCGGTGGACGAAACGACCCATACCATCATCGACGTAGGAACCGGCGCGCTCAATATGCTGGGGCGCACGCCGCGCGGCATTTCCGCTATTCGCCCCTTGAAAAACGGCGTCATTTCCGACTATGACCTGACCGAGCGCATGATTCATTACTATCTCAAGCAGGTGCTCGGCCGGTTTAGCTTTGCGCGCCCGCGCGTGGTGGTGTGCGTGCCGTCGGGCGTGACGGAACTGGAGCGCCGCAGCGTGGTGGAGGCCACGATGGACGCGGGCTCGATGGATACGCGCCTGATTGAAGAGCCGGTGGCTGCGGCCATCGGCGCGGGACTGCCCGTGACCAAGGCGGGCGGCTGCATGGTGGTGGATATCGGCGGCGGCACGACCGATATCGCCGTGATTTCGATGAGCAGCGCCGTGGTGAAGGAAAGCGTGGCCATGGCGGGCGATAAGGTGGACGAGGCCATCACCAAGCACATGCGCCGCCGCCACAATCTGCACATCGGCGAGCGCACGGCGGAACGGATCAAGATCCAGCTGGCCGTCGTGTCGCCGGAACCTGCGGTGGGCGCGATGGACATCACCGGCCGGTCGATCATCTCCGGCCTGCCGCGCACGGAGCATATTGAAGCGGCGGAAATATCCGAAGCGGTGGAGGAGGTCGCGGTGGCGATCATCGAGGCGATTCATTCCGTGCTCGAGCGCACGCCGCCGGAGCTTGCCTCCGATATTTATCAAAACGGCATCACCTTGACCGGCGGCGGCGCGCTGCTGGGCGGGTTGAGCCGCCGCATTCAGACCTCCATGCGCATTCCCTGCCAGGTGGCGGATAATCCGGCGGACTGCGTGGTGCGCGGCACGGGCATGGCGCTGGAAAACATGGAGCTTTACGGCGATCTGGTTTACGATTACCGCAAACCTGTTCGCTATGACTTTCAACGCTAGGAGGGACGAATGAAGAGATTTGCGGCGCTGTTGACGGCGCTGTTGCTGCTGTGCCTGCCGATTTCCGGCTGCTCGCGGGAACCTGCGGTCACGTCGGCGGAACCGAGCGCGGAGGCGGATTCGTTTGAGCTGACGGAGGAAACGCTTCGGCGCGACGAGGATGTGTTTTCCGTACTCATCGGTGCGGTGTACTATGACGAGGAGGGCAAGACGCGCTTTTCGTCGCTGACGGTACTCACGCGCAGCAGCGAGGGGAAAATGGCGCTGCTGACCATCCCGAAGGACACGCGCACCTGGGTGGAGCGCTATGACGAAGCGGGCGATTACCGTTTCAGCGGCTACGGCGACATCGGCTCGACCTTTGCGCTGGCGGGAAATGAGGAAATTGCGCTGGAAAAGACCGTTGAGAGCGTGCAGCGCCTGTTGGGCGGCGTTCGGGTGGATCGCTATGTGCTGGTCAATTCCGTGCAGATGCAAAAACTGGCGGCGCTTTGCCCGGACGGCGTTTATCTGACCGTGCAGGACGCGATTCGGGATTACGGCATTGAGGCGGGATATCAGAATATCGCGCCGCACATCACGGATTATGCGGAATATTCCTATCTAAAAAACATCGACGGTACGGATTATCCCGGAACCGACCAGTCTAAACTGGAACGGCATCAACTGCTGATTCGCACGTTTTTGCAAATTTTCTCGCAGCAGCTAGGCGCGATGGAGGCAGAGGAGCGCGTGGAGGCGGTGCAGAGGATTCTGTCCTGCCCGATGACCGATTTAACGGCGCAGGAGCTGAGCGATCTGCTGACAAGCGCAGAACTTTCCTTTGAAGAGGATGAAATTCTGCCCGGCACGCAGATGGAAATCCACGACGACAGCTTCTGGATTGCCAACGGCGCGGAGGTCAAAAAATGGGTGCTTGCGCACTTCTATCCACAAAAGGAAGCGTAAAAACGGACGCATCGCAGGATGCGTCCATTTTCGGTTTCGGCGGTTCAGTTTTTGTTCCATAGCCCGTATTGCGCTTCGTTTTGCAGGGCAGAGAGCATCATTTCCCGCGCGTTGGGATAGAGCTTGCAAAGACTGTCGAGCAGATACTTCATCTCTTCACGCTCGGTCGCGCCGTTGGCGGGGCAGGGAGAAGGAATGATGGGCAGCTGCATTTCCCGCGCCACGTGAATGATGTGCTTTTCGGGAAGATAGACCATCGGGCGGATAACGGTCAAATCGGCTTTGGAAAGATAGGACTTGGGATGAAAGGTGTGGATGCGCCCCTCGTGCAGCAGACACAGCAGCAGCGTTTCCAGCGCGTCGTCCCGGTGGTGTCCCAGCGCGACTTTGTTGCAGCCGCATTCCTTTGCCAGGTCGTTCAGCGCGCCGCGGCGCATTTTGGCGCAGAGCGAACAAGGATTTTTCTCGTGGCGCTCTTCAAAGATGATGCGGCCGATCTCCGTCGGCCGGACAATATATTCCACGCCGAGCTTTTCGCACAGGGCCGCGACTTTGGAGGTGTCAAACGGCTCCAGGCCCATCGTCAGCGTCAACCCCTTGACCTCAAAGCGCTGCGGCGCAAACTTGCGGTAAAGGCTCAGCGCGTAGAGCAGCAGCAGACTGTCCTTGCCGCCGGAAACCCCTACGGCCACGATGTCGCCGTCTTCAATCAGATGAAAATCCTCGCAGGCGCGGCGGATGCAGCCCAGCACTTTTTTCATGGATTTCGGTTCCTCCTACAAAGTGTTCATGCGGGCTTGCCATTTTGCCCACTAAAGATTATACTTCATTTGGATGTTTTCGCAACTTTATTTTTCGCGTCGTCGTCTTACTCATAGTAAAAAATGGGAGGAAATCCGAGATGCCTTTTGCTGAATGGCTCCGTGCGGCGGGCACAGTGGTAGGAATGTCTGCACTGCCCGTGCTCGAACTCAAGGCTTCGATTCCGGTAGGATTGGCTATGGGGCTGCCGCTGTGGGAGACCTTTTTGATAGCGGTGATCGGTTCTACGATTCCGGTGCCGTTCATTCTTCTTCTGCTGCGTCCATTCTTCCGCTGGTGCAAAGGACGGCCGTTTTTTCACGGCATTGCGGAAAAACTTGAGGGACGTTTTCGCAAAAAGGCGAGCGGCGTGCGGAAGTATTCTTTGTTGGGGCTGTTTCTGTTTGTTGCGGTTCCATTGCCGGGAACGGGCGTTTGGACGGGCAGCGGCATTGCCGCCATGCTCGACATCCGCATTGCGCACGCGCTGCCGGTGATTGTGCTGGGCAACTGCGTGGCGGGATTGCTGATGCTGTTGCTGGGTCAGATTGTGATTCTGTAAAATATGCTTTTAAATAGAAAAATAGACAGGTTCTGAGCGGGGAACCCCGTTGACGAACGGGGGAATGTGTGTTATCTTTATTAAAGTGACAACCGAATAAGAACGCCTTATAAAGAGTGGTAGAGGGACGGGCCCGATGAAACCCGGCAACCGGTCATGCACATTTGACAGTGGTGCCAATTCCCGCAGTGCGAAAGCGCTGAAATATGAGGTGGAAGTGTGCTTTGAAATGAGCCTTCTGCCGTGGCGAGCGCAGAAGACTTTTTTATGTCTAAAAAATCCATGCGGCGTTCTTATCTATCCCGGAAAAGTCAACTGAAAAGCGAGAAAGGATGTAAGAAAAAATGCTGCAGGAAGGAACGAGATTCTTTACTTCTGAATCGGTTACGGAGGGCCATCCC